>JAEEGL014412956.1_pt1 | contig 16926 bp, 12 predicted proteins | sample 9134231 | NCBI WGS metagenome assembly JAEEGL01 (sample SAMN16246548, study PRJNA631951) | gut metagenome | biome: gut microbiome; feature: rumen; material: fiber-attached | host: Bos | place: Iran: Karaj | collected 2018-10
GCTCGTTCGCTCCCTTGATTCGGATGACATTTTCGGGCATTTCAGTTCCTTTCTTTCACTTCCTGCAGTACTTTTCTCAAATCCATGATCTCATCACGCAGCATCGCAGCTTCTTCGAAAGAAAGATCGGCAGCTGCTTTGTACATGGCTTTCTTTAGTTCTTCGATCTTCTTCTCCAGAGACTTTACGCTCATGGATTCCGGATCGATCTCATCCTTCGAAGCCGGCTGATTCAGCTTCAGTGTTGTATGGATCACATCATATACTTTCTTGGTTATGCTGCGCGGCACGATTCCATGAGCTTCGTTGTATTCCGACTGGATCTTTCGACGTCGGTTGGTCTCTGCCAGTGCACGCTCCATAGATTCCGTCATGTAATCCGCATACAGAATGACATGACCATCTACGTTTCTCGCAGCTCGTCCGATCGTCTGAATCAAAGAAGTCTCACTTCGAAGGAAACCTTCTTTATCCGCATCCAGGATCGCAATAAGTGAAACTTCCGGAATATCAAGACCCTCCCTGAGAAGATTGATACCGACCAGCACGTCATACACGCCGGTTCGAAGATCCCGCACGATCTCTAACCGTTGCAGGGTATCGATATCCGAGTGAAGATAATTGACTTTGATTCCGGCCTCCTTCAGGTAGTCGGTCAGATCCTCTGCCATTCGCTTGGTCAGTGTAGTAACAAGTGTCTTTTGGCCTCTCTCACACACCTTACGGATCTCTCCGATCAGATCATCGATCTGACCGTTGATTGGATGAATATCGACCTTCGGATCGATCAGACCGGTCGGACGAATCACCTGTTCCGCTCTCAGACTTTCATGTTCCTTCTCGTATGGACCTGGCGTCGCAGAAACAAAGAGGACCTGGCCTACTTTCTCTTCAAACTCCTGAAAATTGAGCGGTCGGTTATCCTTCGCAGACGGCAGTCGAAAACCATATTCCACCAAGGTATTTTTCCGGTTCTGATCGCCGTTATACATGGCTCGCAGCTGCGGAATCGTCATATGTGACTCATCGATCATGACAAGAAAATCCTTTGGGAAATAATCGATCAGGGTGTATGGTGTTGTTCCCGCCGCTCTTCCTGATAAATGTCTGGAATAGTTTTCAATACCGCTGCAGAAACCAGTCTCCCGCATCATTTCAATGTCATAATTCGTTCTCTGAGAAAGTCGCTGTGCTTCAAGCAGTTTTCCATCAGCTGTCAGTTCCTTCAAGCGTTCTTCCAACTCTTCCTCGATCGTCCGGATGGCTCTTTCCATTTTCTCAGCCGGTGTGACATAATGAGAAGCCGGAAACAGCATGATATGGCTGCGGCTTCCGAGCACTTCACCAGTCAGAACATCGAGTTCAACGATCCGATCAATTTCATCCCCAAAGAATTCTACCCGATAAGCCGTTTTATCATAAGCGATCGGCATGATCTCCACGACATCCCCGTGAACCCGGAAGGTACCTCGTTCAAAGGTCATATCATTGCGGGTATATTGAAGTTCCACCAGCCTTTTCAGAACACTGTCTCTTTCACGAACCATTCCGGGCCGAAGGGACAGAGCCATACTGCTGTAATCTTCCGGATCGCCCAGACCATAAATACAGGATACGCTGGATACGATGATGACGTCTCTTCTCTCAAACAGCGCGGCTGTCGCGGAATGACGCATCTGATCGATCTCATCATTGATCGAACTGTCTTTTTCTATATAGGTATCGGTCTGCGGGACATAAGCTTCAGGCTGATAATAGTCGTAATAGGATACAAAGTACTCAACGGCATTGTCCGGAAAGAATTCTTTGAATTCATTATACAGCTGAGCTGCCAGCGTCTTGTTGTGGGCAAGTACTAAGGTAGGCCGCTGCAATTTCGCAATGACATTTGCCATGGTAAAGGTCTTGCCCGATCCTGTGACGCCCATCAGCGTCTGAAACCGGTTGCCTTTTGAGAACCCTTCGGTCAGTTTCTCAATCGCCTCCGGCTGATCTCCGGTTGCCTGATAAGGTGAAACGACTCGAAATGGTTTGGTATCACGATAGAAACCATCTTTCAGCCATGGATTGACTTCTTCTGTATGCATCGTATACAAAGAACTCCTCTGTTGTTGCTGTGTGAAAAAATCAGCAGAAGCCAGAATTGATCTCTTGGCTTCTGCTGCCGTTTTACTTAAGAGACTATTTTAGATCAGGCTGTCCTGTCCTTCACGGAAATCTTCCTGCGGAAGAGGATCAAATCCATGTTTGATGCGTACTTTGGATTCGATCTCTGCGAGAAGATCCGGATGCTCAGACAGGAAGTTTTTGGTATTTTCACGGCCCTGACCAAGGCGTTCGTCGTTATAGTTGTACCAGGATCCGCTCTTGACAACAATATCTTCTGCAGCTGCAAGATCAAGGACATCACCGACGTGAGAAATACCGGTTCCGTACATAATATCGAACTCTGCCTCTTTGAAGGGAGGTGCAACTTTATTCTTGACTACTTTGACACGAGTCCGGTTGCCGATGAAGTTTCCGTTCTGTTTCAGTGTCTCTGTCCTGCGAACATCCAAACGAACTGAAGCATAGAATTTCAGAGCACGGCCGCCGGTCGTCGTTTCGGGATTGCCAAACATGACACCGATCTTCTCACGAAGCTGATTGATGAAGACGACAATGCATTTGGATTTGCTGATCGCACCGGCCAGTTTGCGAAGTGCCTGTGACATCAGTCTTGCCTGCAGACCAACATGGGAATCACCCATCTCTCCTTCGATCTCAGCTTTGGGAACCAGGGCAGCAACAGAGTCAATAACGACGATATCCATTGCACCGGAACGAACCATCGTTTCCGCGATCTCCATTGCCTGTTCACCGTTATCCGGCTGTGAGATATACAGATTGTCGATATCAACACCCAGATTTTTCGCGTACTGCGGATCCATGGCATGTTCTGCATCTACGTATCCGGCGATTCCGCCGCGTTTCTGTGCTTCGGCAACCATATGCAGTGCCAGTGTCGTTTTACCGGAAGACTCCGGTCCGTAGATCTCGATAATTCTTCCTTTCGGTACACCGCCGACACCAAGTGCGATATCCAAAGAAAGGGAGCCGGTAGGAATGGATTCCACGTTCATTTCCACGGAATCACCCATTTTCATAACAGCACCGCGGCCGAAATCTTTTTCGATCTTGGAAAGGGCCGCTTCCAACGCTTTCTGTCTTTCGTCCTGCATACTTATTCTCCTTATGAAATCAGTAATTGTTCTTTTTTACCTGCATGAGAACCCGACGCAGCAGATTCAGGGAATATACTGCAGCCAGTTCCCGATTGGAGTTTCTCCTTCGGGAGAAAACCATTGTCTCACTTTCGATCCGATCACCTACTTTGACAGCCACACAAACCATTCCGGAAGGTTTGGAGGAATTTGTCTGTTCAGCGATACCTGTTTCTGCCACGGCTGCCTGAGTCCCGAAAATACGAGCGGCACCTTCTGCCATCTCGATCGCCGTCTCTTCGCTGACAGCACCGTACTTTGCCAGGGTATCTTCTTTAACACCGAGAAGTGAGATTTTGGACGGATTACTATAGGCGGTCACGCTTCCCATCAGCCGATCAGATACACCGCTTTGACGAACAAATCGGTCGGTGATCAGTCCCCCGCAGCTCGATTCCGCGGCACTGACCGTCAGGTCAAGATCCCGAAGAAGCTGCAGTACTGCATCGGTCAGAGTTTCACCATCTGCGCCAAAGATCATGTCACCGAACATCTCCCGGATATGTTCTTCTACTGGCAGGATCATATCCCGACATTCCTCTTCGCTGGATGCTTTTGCTGTGATCCGAAGATCCACGATCCCTTCTTTTGCATAAGGCGCAAGCGTTGGATTCTTCATTGAGATCATTTCGTCATGCAGTTTATCTTCAACGGCAGATTCTCCCATTCCACAGATATGCAGAGTCCGGGAGATCATGATCTCGTCGCTGATCGAGCGAAGATACGGAATGACCTGGTCATCAAACATTGGTATGATCTCTGATGGAGGTCCGGGCAGCATGATCAGGATCTTGTCATCTTTCGACAGAATAAAACCCGGTGCTGTTCCATTATCATTATACAGAGGAATACAACCTTCCGGCAGCATTGCCTGTTTCCAGTTATTGTTCGTGATCGTCCGTCCGCGCCGCAACATATAACCGGCTATATGATCCTTTGCGATCTCATCCATATACAGCGGCACACCAAAGAACTCTGCTCCCATCTCCTTGGAAAGGTCATCCTCGGTCGGTCCGAGACCTCCGGAGGTGATGACCAGATTGGCATGCCGGTAAGCTTCTTCAAACGCCTGTTTCACTCTGGCCGGGTTGTCTCCCACGACCTGCTGGTGAAACGTATCGATCCCCAAAAGGGCCAGTCCCCGGGCTATATATGAAGCGTTGGTATTGATGATGTCGCCGAGAAGAATCTCCGTTCCAATCGCAATAATTTCAGCTTTAAGCTTCATTTTCCTGCAGAACTCCCAAATTGTTCCGGATATAATTGACGACAGAAATGATCGTCAGAAGTACGGAAGCAATAATCAGGATCCATCGAAGAATTGGCAGGATCCCGAAGAAATCCCACGGTATCAGGAGGGAGATGATCATGATCATCTGTACGGTCGTCTTGATCTTTCCCCAGATATCCGCTGCTATCACGATGCCCTTGGAGGCAGCAACCAGTCTGAAACCGCTGATAATGAATTCTCTTCCAATCAGAATGACGGCGGCCCATGCAGGCAAAAGACCTGTTTCTACAAAACAGATCACGGCAGAACCAACCAACAGCTTATCAGCCAACGGATCCATGAACTTTCCAAAATCCGTTACCTGGTTGGTTGATCTGGCGATCTTCCCATCCGCAAGATCTGTCAGCGATGCAATCACAAAGACGAACAATGCAATCAGATCCTTATAAGGATTTGAGATCCAGCCAGCCAGATAAATCACGCAGTAAACCGGCACCAACAGGACGCGAATGATCGTCAGCTTATTGGGCAGATTCCATTTCATAACTCATCCTCCTCTTGGAATAGTGCTTCTCCGACAAGATCATATTCATACGATCCTGTGATCAGTACACGGACAAAATCTCCGGAATGAAGCTCTCTATCCGTTGTTACAAATACAAAGCCATCGATATCGGGAGCATCCCGATAAGTTCTGGCACTATAGACATATGTGCCGTCATTCATGTCTTCCGAAGGGATCCTGCCTTCGATCAGCGCATCCATCTCTTTTCCGACAAACTCAGCGGACTTTTCTTCACTGATCTCCCGCTGAAGTTCCATGAGCTGATCTTTACGTCTTTCCTTGATCTCTTCCGGAATCTGATCTTTCATTCTGGCAGCAGGTGTTCCTTCTTCACAGGAATAAGTGAATACACCCAGCCGATCAAATCTTGCCGATTCAACGAAAGACAGCATCTCTTCAAATTCCTCTTCGCTTTCACCGGGAAAACCAGTGATCAGCGTCGTGCGAAGTGTGATCTCCGGCATTTTCCCGCGAAGCTTTTGGAGCAGATCTTCGAGCATTTTCCGGTTATGTTTGCGGTTCATCCGTTTCAGGACGGTGTCAGCACAATGCTGGATCGGGATATCGATATAAGGAAGGATTTTCTTTTCCTGAGCCATCACATCGATCAGTTCATCTGTAACATCTTCCGGATAACAGTATAGCAGTCTGATCCATTCGATCCCATCGATCCGACACAGATTCTTCAGAAGGTCCGGCAGGCGGTAATCATCATCGAAGTCCGTACCGTATTTGGTAATATCCTGTGCAACGATCATGACTTCCTTGACACCCGCATCCGCTAAATCCTGTGCTTCCTTCAGAATAGCCTCTTTAGGTCTGCTGCGGTACGGTCCGCGAAGCATTGGAATGATGCAGTAAGTGCAATGATTATCACACCCGAGTCCGATCTTCAGATACTCATAATAACCTGGCGTGATCAGCGTTCTCTTCTGATAACCGATCGGTCTTTTGTCCAACGGATCGACGATCTTTACTTCCTTCTCCTTCTGCTCAATGACCCTGTCCAGTACTTCCACGATCTTCTCATAACTGCCGGTACCTACAACAGCATCAACTTCCGGCATTTCCCGAAACATTTCATCGGCATATCGCTGAGCCAGGCAGCCGGTCACGATCAGTGCCTTCAGAGCACCCGTTTTCTTGTATTCTCCCATCTCTATGATGGTCTGAATAGCTTCTTCCTGCGCATCCTGAATAAAGGCACAGGTATTGATGACGGCAGCTTCTGCCTCTTCATCATTTTTGGTTATCTCATAGCCGTGATCGGTCAGAAGCGAGAGCATGATCTCCGAATCGATCGTATTTTTATCACAGCCTAAGGATGCAAATGCTACTTTTCTTTTCATTGAATATGATTCTGTACGCGGTAAGCCGCGAGTGTATTTTTCATCAGCATAGCAATCGTCATAGGACCGACACCGCCCGGAACAGGCGTGATCGCTCCGGCGATTCCCATACAGCTTTCGGTATCTACATCGCCAACCAAGCCTGCCTCTGTCCTGTTGATCCCAACGTCGATCACCGTTGCACCTTCCTTGATATCGCTTCCGGACAGGAAATGCGCTCTTCCGATCGCAACAACCAGAATATCGGCCGAGCGACAGATCTCGTGCAGGTTGCTTGTATGGGAATGACAAACTGTAACCGTTCCATTCTCCCGAAGAAGCAGAATAGCTGCCGGTTTTCCAACCAGATTGGATCTTCCTACAACGACGCACTGTTTGCCGTCGATCGGAATATCAGATCGTTTCAGCAGTTCAATGACACCGCCGGGTGTGCAGGGAACATAGCCCTTCCCATCTCCCACGGTCAAAGAACCGACATTCTGAATATGGAATCCATCAACATCCTTTGCCGGGTCGATCGCTTCGATCACAGCATCGACGCTGATGTGTTTGGGAAGAGGCAGCTGAACCAGAATTCCGTTGACAGAAGGATCTTCATTCAGTTTACGGATCTCGGCAAGGAGAGTCTCTTCACTGACAGATGCATCCATCAGGATCTGCTGTGATTCAACACCTACCTTTTCGCAGGCTTTGATCTTATTGCGCACATATGTCTCCGAAGCCGGATCATTTCCTACCAGAATGACTGTCAGCTTAGGCTGTGGATAACCTTCTGCCATCAATCGCTTTGTCTCTTTTTTCAGCTCGATCCGAATTTCCTTTGCGATCTGCTTTCCGTCAATGATCTTGGTTTCCATCTTCTATCTCCTTATGATCAAAATAGTCCTGTAATATTGCCGTCCTGATCGACATCGATCGATTCGGCAGCTGGTACTTTGGGAAGTCCCGGCATTGTCATAATATCCCCGGCAAGGGCAACGATAAATCCTGCACCGGATGAGACATCCACCTGTCGTATTGTGATCTGAAATCCTTCCGGTCGTCCCAGTTTTTTGGGATTATCTGAAAGGGAATACTGCGTCTTGGCAATACATACCGGGAAATTCCCATAGCCAAGCTCCGTGAACTTTTTCAAAGCAGTCTTCGTTCCGGCGCCGAATATGACACCATCCGCCCCATATACTCTTGCGGCGATCGTTTTGATCTTTTCTTCCAGACTCATCTCATCCGGGTAAAGTGGATGAAAGTCGGAATGTTTGGTCTCCAGCGTATGAAGCAGTGCTTTTGCCAGTTCAATACCGCCTTCTCCGCCTTTTTCCCAAACGCTGGATAAGGCAAATTCACAGTCCATCTGACGGCATTTTTCTTCGACAAAAGAAACTTCTTCCGCTGAATCGGTCAGGAACGAATTCAAGGTCACAACGACCGGTACTCCAAACTGCTGCAGATTCCCGATATGCGCTTCCAGATTGACAAAACCCCTGGCAAGGGCAGCAAGATCCGGTTTGGCTGTATCTTCTTTCTTTACGCCGCCGTTATACTTAAGCGCACGGATCGTAGCCACCAGAACGATCGCATCGGGATGAAGCGATCCAAGACGGCATTTGATATCCAGGAATTTCTCAGCACCAAGATCAGCACCAAAACCAGCTTCAGTGATCACATAATCTGCTAATTTGAGCGCATAACTTGTCGCCCGAAGACTATTGCACCCATGCGCAATATTGGCGAAGGGTCCTCCATGGATGATTGCCGGTGTATTTTCCAGTGTCTGCACCAGATTGGGATTGATCGCATCCTTCAGAAGTGCAGCCATAGCACCCTGCGCCTTCAGATCACCGGCATAGACAGGCTTTCCCTGATAGGTATAGCCAATCAGAATATGACTGATCCTTTCCTTCAGATCCATCAGATCTTTTGAAAGACAAAGGATTGCCATGATTTCCGAAGCCACTGTGATCATATAGCCGCTTTGTCTTGGAACTCCCTGGCTTTTCCCGCCCAGGCCAACAATGATTTCACGAAGTGCCCGGTCATTCAGGTCAACAACTCGTTTCCATGTAATCGTCCTGGGGTCAATTCCCAGTTCATTGCCCTGCTGCAGATGATTGTCGATCATCGCGGCAAGCAGATTGTGCGCAGTAGAGATCGCATGAAGATCTCCGGTAAAATGGAGATTGATATCTTCCATTGGAACGACCTGTGCGTATCCGCCTCCGGCTGCACCGCCTTTGACCCCCATGCACGGCCCCAGAGAGGGTTCCCTGAGAGCAATAATTGCTTTCTTTCCCAGTCTTCCCATCGCTTCTCCAAGGCCGACACAAGTCGTCGTTTTACCTTCGCCGGCCGGCGTTGGGTTGATGGCTGTTACCAATACTAATTTGCCGTCCGGTCTGTCCTTGATTTTCTTCCAGAGACTGCCGGTCAGTTTTGCCTTATAACGTCCGTAGCAATCAAGATCTTCTTCTCCGATCCCCAAATCTTTTGCGACCTCGGTGATGGGAAGCATTTTAGCTTCCCTGGCGATCTCGATGTCCGATTTGAACGCCATATCATGATACCTCGTTTTCCCATTCTTCTTTTGTCATCAGTACCTGACGGGGTTTGCTTCCCTCATCCGGTCCTACGACACCGCGCTTTTCCAAAGCATCCATCAGCCTTGCGGCACGGTTAAATCCGATGCGAAATGCACGCTGCATCATACTGATGCTCGCTTTTTGTTTATCTACAACAAGACGAACCGCTTCCTCAAGATATTCGTCGATTTCGTCTTCGATCCCACCCATCTCCTGTCCGGAAGATGAGGAACGGAACAGATCCGTAAGATCTGTATCGTATACGCCGGTTCCGTTTTTCTTGACAAATTCCACAACGTTTTCAACTTCCTGATCGGAAACAAACGTACCCTGAATTCGTACCGGCCGGCTCGCACCAATCGGTGCATACAGCATATCACCCTTACCCAGTAATTTTTCTGCTCCGACTCCGTCCAGAATCGTTTTGGAGTCGACACCGGAGGAAACAGCAAATGCAATACGGGAAGGAATATTGGCTTTGATCAGACCGGTAATAACATCAACAGATGGCCGCTGCGTAGCAATGACCAGATGCATACCGGCTGCACGTGCCATCTGAGCCAAACGGCAGATCGATGTTTCCACCTCTTTGGAAGCTACCATCATCAGATCAGCCAGCTCATCGATAATGATCACGATCTGCGGCATCTTTCGCTCGTTTTCTGCATCTTCGCCCAGCGAACCACGCTCGATCGCATCATTAAAGCCGCGGATATCACGAACATTGTATTCCGCGAATTTCTTATATCGACGTGTCATCTCCTGAACAGCCCAGTTCAGCGTAGCTGAAGCCTGTTTCGGGTCATTCACGACCGGAAGCAGTAAATGAGGAATTCCGTTATAGACCTGCAGTTCAACAACTTTCGGATCGATCAGGATCATCTTCACATCATCCGGATGGGCTTTATAGATCAGGGACATGATCAGTGAATTGATGCATACACTCTTTCCGGATCCGGTCGCACCAGCGATCAGCATATGAGGCATCTTGGCTATATCGGCGACCCGAACATCTCCATCGATATCTTTGCCGAGGGAGAAAGTCAGCTTGGATGATGCCTTTCGGAAAACATCGGAATCAATGACTTCCCGAAGCGTTACCATCGTCGTGTCTTTATTGGGTACTTCGATACCCACCGCACTCTTTCCGGGAATCGGTGCTTCGATATGGATGCTTGTTGCAGCCAGTGCCATTGCAATATCCCCATCAAGTCCTGTGATCTTCTTGACGCTGGTTCCAAGCTTCGGCTGCAGTTCGTATCGTGTAACAGCAGGACCGCGATTGACCTGGATAACTTTGGCTTCTACCCCATAGATCGCCAGCACTTCTTCCAGGTTGCGGGCAGACTCCACGAGTTCATCCCGGCTGATTTCCTGAGATTCCTGTGATCCCATCTTCAGAAGATCAATTGGCGGGAAATGATATACGCCGGTAGGTCCAACAGGTTTTGTCTGAGGTTTTCCTGTATCCTTAAGTCCTGCCTTTTTGGCTGTTTCCTGAGTGTCTTCATATCCATCCGGGAACTCTTCCTGGGAGAAGACTTTTTCTGTTGAAACATTTTCCGGATCAAACGGACGAGATTCCGGCTTTTCGATTGTCGGTTCCGATTTCTCCGTATCTATCGGTACAGAAACTTGAGTTTCAGGCACTTCTGTCGATTGCGCGACTAACGGTTCCTGAACAGAGTTTTCCGGCACCGGCTCCTCTCTTACCGGCTTATGCTCCTGCAGATGAGTTTTTTCCTGAATGTGCTCATCTATAAAGCCCTTCGGACCAGGCACGATCTCACTTTTTACTGGTTCAGGCTCAAAAAGCGCATTCTCATAGGGATCCTGATACCTGGCAGCTTTTTGTTTTTCGGCCAGTACACGTTCCCTGTTCTTTCTTTCCAGATACTGATCATGTGAAATGAGTGGAATATCAACCGGTCCGTCATGATAAAGAACCGGTTTTTTCGCAGTCTGCGCTTCCTTTTTCTGTACGGTTTTATCTTCCTTCAGTGCAGAAAGAAAACGAAAGCCATGAGAAGTTTCTTTTTTCTCTTTTGGTTTATTTTCCGATAGAACAGATGCTTTTACAACAGACTTCGCCGGCTGTACCGATTTTGCATCTTCCAGCGTCAGCTGTCTGTTTTCGGAAGCTTTGGACTGTTCTTCCAGAAGACGTTTTTCTCTCTCTGCCCGCAGTTCTTCTCTGCGCAGTTCTCTTTCTCTTACTCGTTCTCTTTGTTCTGCTGCCAGTTTGGAAGTCTTTTCCTTGGTTTTGCGGCCTGCAAATACCATGCCGTCAACCAGCGAACGTTCCGTCATTACGATCAGAATGATCAGGATCAGAAAGATCATGACGATGATGGTCCCTGTCTTGCCAATGGCTTTGGCAAGAGATCCGCCAATGACCCCTCCGACAATACCACCGGTGCGGATCGTGGCCGCCTGATACATGAGCTTGACCGTGTTCAAACCACTGCCGTTGATTACATGAAGAAGGGATGAAAGAAGAACCAGCGCCCCAAAGCCTGCCAGAATCTTCAGAAAAGCCGTCCGGTTCATTTTGCCGAACAGATGCAGAACCGATGCAAACAAGGCAAGAATTGAAAACGGATAGGCGCTGAACCCTAAAAGACCTACAAAGAAATGATTGATTCCAAGTCCAATAATTCCCAAAGAATCTTTCAGGAAAATTCCCAACGTCAAGAGTAAAACTGCCAGTACGATCAGCCAGTCGATAATTTCGAGTTTCAGCTTGGGTGATACCGAACTTCGTTTGACTGATGTCCGGCTCCGCGAAGCACTGCGTGAACGGCTGCTTGTCTTTCTCTGGCCTGTCTGACGCGTGCTTGTCTTTTTCTTTGTTGAACTCACCTCTGCCCCCTTAGAAGTCTGTCTCTTAATGAATAAAAATACCTGCAATTATCGCAGCTATGCCAACAGCTGCACAGTAATAACCAAAATAATAAAGTTTTCCTTTTTTCAGAAGGGTTCCGATCCAGCGGACTGTGAGCAGTCCCAGTGCAAATGCAACGATCATTCCGACCGCATACTTTGGCATATTTGCCAAGTCAGAGGATGAGATCTTCAGAACTTTCAGTAATGCAGATCCTAAAATCGCAGGAATACCTACCAAGAACGAGTACCGGAATGCAAAGTCTTTTTCCAGTCCGCAGAACAGTCCGGCTGTAACTGTGGTCCCGGAGCGTGAAATACCCGGAAGCGTTGCAATACCCTGAGCAATTCCGATGAAGAGTGAATCTTTATATTTCATTTTTGCAAGATCTTTTTTCCCGACCGGAATCTTTTTCAGACTGAAGAGAATCAGGCTGGTAACGATCAGTGCGCATCCTACGGCAATGACGGATCCAAAAAACAGATCTTCCAGATATTTTTCCACCAGAAGTCCGAGGATCGCAGTAGGGATACTGGAAACAATGATAAAAATCACCATTCTGCGTTCCGGATAGTCTTCCCAGGCTTTCTTTCGAAAAATCAGCAATACGATATCCCGGATCAGTTTTAACCCTTCGATTACCAACATCTTGATATCTTTCCAGAAATAGACAAAAACTGCTCCCAGAGTACCCACATGCAGCAGTGCTTCAAAAAGAGCTGAAGTATCAATATTCATTCCAAAAAAGATTTTACCCATGACCAGATGTCCGGAACTGGAAACAGGGAGAAACTCTGTCAGTCCCTGAATGATTCCCATCAAAATAGCTTGCCAAAAATTCATGTGTCATCTCCTGTTAAAAACGTAGAATCCCGAAATACAATTATACCACGAATCACTCTTTTTGTAAATGAAAAGAGGCTGTCTTTTCAAAAACAGCCTCTCAAATAATCCAGTAAAAATCAAGTGAATCAGTGACGCTCTTTCCGATCGTTTCTGCGTTCTTCTTTACGCTCTGAACGACCCTCGGGAGGCGGAAGCAATGCCTTTCTGGAAACTTTGACTTTGCCCTGATCATCGATGCCAATTACTTTGACCATGATCTCGTCACCAATATGAAGGACGTCTTCAACTTCCTTCACATATTCATAACTGATCTCAGAAAGATGCAGCAGCGCGTCCTTACCGGGAAGCAGTTCAACGAACGCTCCGAATTTGGCCAGACGAACAACGGTCGCATTGTAGACTTCATCGATCTCGATTTCTTTAGCAATGGTCTCGATGGTACGAATAGCCTTCAGGCACATTGCCTCGTCAGTACCAAGGACGTAGACGGAACCGTCTTCTTCGATATCGATCTGTACTCCGGTTTCAGCGATGATCTTGTTGATGGTCTTGCCTTTCGGACCAACCACTTCACCAATCTTGGAAACGCTGATCTTGGTGTTGTAGATCTTGGGAGCATACTCGGACAGATGCTCTCTCGGTGCACTGATGACCGGTGCCATGACTTCGTCCAGAATGTAGGTTCTGGCTTCTTTGGTACGTGCAATGGCACCGCGAATAATCGCAGGCGTCAGGCCTTTGACCTTGATATCCATCTGGATAGCGGTAATACCTTTGTGAGTACCGGCAACCTTGAAGTCCATATCGCCGAAGAAGTCTTCCAGGCCCTGAATATCAGTCAGCAGGACGAAATCATCTTCCGTCTCACCGGTGACAAGACCGCAGGAGATACCGGCAACAGCGCTTTTGATCGGAACACCGGCTGCCATCAGAGCCAGAGAACTGGCGCAGATGGAACCCTGAGAAGTGGAACCGTTGGAAGAAAGAACTTCCGACACGGAACGAATAGCATACGGGAAATCTTCCTCGGTAGGAAGTACCGGAACCAAAGCACGCTCTGCCAGAGCACCATGACCGATCTCACGACGTCCGGGGCTGCGGCTGGGTTTGGTCTCACCGACAGAATAGGACGGCATGTTGTACTGATGGATATAACGTTTGGAATCAACGTTTTCATCCAGACTGTCAAGAATCTGACGATCAGACAGCGCGCCAAGGGTGACAATATTCAGAACCTGAGTCTGACCTCTCTTGAACAGACCGGAGCCATGAACTCTGGGCAGCAGATCGACTTCCGCAGACAGCGGACGGATCTCATCCATACGGCGTCCGTCAGGACGTTTGCCGTCGACCTTGATCATTTTACGAACGGTCTTTTTCTGATATTGATACACGCCTTCACCGACATAAGGAAGCATTCTTTCCTTGTCTTCTTCCGGCAGGGTATCCAGATACGCTTCAAAATCAGCAGTGATCTTACTGATGCGCTCGTCACGAACCATCTTATCGTCTGTGAAAACAGCCTTTTCCATCTCTTCCGGCGGGCAGACTTTCTTCAGTGCTTCGAAGACTTCCTCCGGAACGACCTGTTCTTCATACGCATGTTTTGGTTTTCCGCAGGCCGCAACGATTTCATTAATGAAGGCTACGATCTTCTGGTTGGCTTCGTGGCCAAGGAAAATCGCTTCCAGCATCTTATCTTCCGGAACTTCATTAGCGCCGGCTTCGATCATAACGACCTTCTCAGCGGTAGAAGCAACGGTCAGATCCAGATCAGAGACCTTTCTCTGTGCGCTCGTCGGGTTGATGACAAGTTCACCATCCACCAGACCGACAGAAACAGCGCCAACCGGACCATAGAACGGGATATCGGAAATGGAAACTGCGATGGAAGATCCCAGCATCGCAAGGATCTCAGGCTGGCAGTCCTGATCAACGGAAAGAACAGTGTTGACCAGCGTTACATCATTGCGGTAATCCTTTGGGAAAAGAGGACGCATGGGACGATCGATGCAGCGAGCAGTCAGAACTGCATTTTCGCTGGGACGCCCTTCTCTTTTCAGGAAACCTCCGGGGATCTTGCCCACGGAGTACATTTTTTCTTCATAATCGACCGAGAGCGGGAAGAAATCGATTCCCTCTCTGGGCTTTTCGGAATGGGTAGCAGTAGAGATGATCGTGGTATCCCCATAGGAAAGCCAGACAGCTCCGCTGGCCTGCTCAGCCACTTTTCCGACTTCAGCACGGAGTTTGCGGCCGGCAAGCTCCATTTCAAAAATCTGTGACATGAATAATCCTCCTTTTATCGTTACGTTCATACATAGACAGGCATATCCCGTCTCCTACGACAAAAAGTTGTAAACCTCCACAAGAGATTTACAACTTGGTTTTTGTCTTATCTTCTGATTCCAAGTTTTTCGATCAGAGCACGGTAAGCATCAATATCCTGTGCCTTCAGATAGTTCAGAAGACCTCTGCGGCGACCGATCAGCATTAACATACCGCGGCGGCTGTGATGGTCTTTCTGATGGGATTTCAGATGCTCGGTCAGATGGTTGATACGCTCAGTCAGAAGAGCGATCTGAACTTCCGGAGATCCGGTATCCTGCTCGGTGCGTCCGAAGGATTTGATGATTTCCTGTTTTCTTTCTTTAGTCATGGTAAAAACCTCCATAAAAAATATAATGAGAATTGCTGACAGCTGAGGTAGGGTCGGAGTATCCGCATACTCAGCCGCAGTTCGTTTCACGAAACGATATTATATCACTTTTATCTAGCCTTGTAAAGAACTTTCATGTTATAATTTCATTACCGTTTTATAGGAAGGAGGCAGACAATATGAGCCGGGTCATTTTGCATATGGATATGGATGCATTCTATGCGTCAGTAGAAGTACATGACGATCCTTCCCTGGCGGGAAAGCCTCTGATCATCGGCGCCCTGCCTTCCGAACGCGGAGTTGTATCGACCTGTTCCTATGAAGCCAGACCCTATGGGGTTCGAAGCGGAATGAGTATCAAGGAAGCCTATCGTTTATGTCCGAACGGCATCTATATGCATGGCCACTTTCACCGGTATCATGAGGTCTCGGACCAGGTCCATGAGATCCTGCTCTCCTATACTGATCAGATCGAGTTTGTTGCCCTCGATGAAGGCTATCTGGACATCACCGGATCCACTCGTTTATTTGGGGATCCGGTCCACATTGGTCATGAAATCAAACAGCGGGTACTGAATACGACGGGACTTACCTGCTCTGTCGGAATCGGTTATAACAAAATGACCGCCAAGCTTGGCAGTGAAGAAAAAAAGCCGAATGGTTTTTTCGTGTTCGAAAACCCGGAACATTTTCAAGCATACATGGCAGACAGGCCGGTAAGAGTCCTGCCCGGAGTAGGCGGAAAAGGAGCGGACAAACTTGCTGGCTATGGGATCCATACGATCCGGGATCTTCTCGGATGGAAGGAAGGCAAACTGGTTTCACTGCTGGGTGAGAACGGCCATGATCTCTATCTTGCCGCCCGCGGCATCGGTTCTGATCATGTCAGTCGTCTTGGAGAAGGCGATGCCAAATCGATCGGCAAAGAGGTAACCTATCAGCGAGATATGACCGATGAAGAAGAAATGAAAAGCACACTCAGACTTCTGGCCCGCTCGGTCAGTCTTCATCTCAAAAAACCCGGATTCTATGCACAGACCGTTACACTCAAAATCAAATATAATGACTTATCGCTGCATACCAGGTCCCGTACCCTTTCATCTCCCGTATGTTCTGCTGCTGATCTATATCGTGAAGCAGAAAGCCTGCTTCATCAGGCGCCGCTGATCAGGCCTGTCCGACTTCTCGGCATCTCCACCAGTCATTTTACAACTGAACCTTCTTATCAGATAACCTTAGAAGAAAACAAGAAAAACACGATCAGCAATGAGAAAAAGGCGAAGCTCGACGAAAGTCTTACCAAATTGATGGATCGGTTCGGAAAAGATATTGTAATGACAGGCGGTGAAATGAACAGTCAGGAAGTGTTACGAAAACGGAAACTGATTGATCCATAACTCATATATCAGGTGAATTAGTTCATTTGTGAACAATTTTTGAATCTTTCATAAATCCCTTGCTTTTCTCTCTTCCGCTTTCTATAATAAATCTTCCGGAGGTAATACTATGCTTTGTCAAATTTGTCATACAAATACAGCAGTTCTTTTTGTCAA
>JAEEGL014519488.1_pt1 | contig 16926 bp, 15 predicted proteins | sample 9134231 | NCBI WGS metagenome assembly JAEEGL01 (sample SAMN16246548, study PRJNA631951) | gut metagenome | biome: gut microbiome; feature: rumen; material: fiber-attached | host: Bos | place: Iran: Karaj | collected 2018-10
AGTAAAAAAAGATCTCAACTATACTCGTATATTTACACCAGGAGGCATTATTATGGAAAATCAAGACAAGCTGAGGTTTCACAGCCCCAAGGGCATGGTACGCTACGATATTCCCCCCGTTCCCGAAAGCGACAAGCGCTTCAAACCGGGGATAAAGACCGTTACCGAGGCGCAGCGCGAAACGAAGGTCCTCTGCGAGGCGGACGTAATAGTAGTCGGCGGCGGCCCCGGCGGCTTCGCCTCGGCTATTTCCGCGGCGAGGGAAGGCGCGCGGGTAGTCCTTCTCGAGCGTTACGGCCATCTCGGCGGCATGTGCACCGGCGGCCTTGTGAACATCATCCCGAACCTCAGCACCATCCGCGGAAAGCACTGGATAGGCGGCATCGTCCACGAATTCATACAGCGCCTTCTTGCTCAGGACGCTGCCTTCGCTCCCGAAAGCGCCGAATGGGGCAGCACCGAGCCCGAAGTCATAAAGTATTACAGAGACTCAAACTTCTTCCACTTCTTTATCCGCAAGAACGACGCCGGCGAGGACGCCCTTCTTTACACCGCGATAGTCGACCCCGAGATCGCGAAGAACGAAATGAACCGCATGGCCGGCGAAGAGGGCGTGAAGCTCCTTCTGCATTCCTGGGTAACGGACGTCATAATGGAAGGCAACACTCTCAAGGGCGTTATCTTTGAGAGCAAATCCGGCCGCCGGGCCGTGCTCGGCAAGGTGGTCATAGACGGCACCGGCGACGGCGATCTCCTCCCGTTTTCCGGCGCCGCGAGCGAGGATTATATCGACCCCGGCATGCGCATAGCAAACCTTGCCTTCGGCTACTGGATAGGCGGAATCGACTTCCGCGCATATGACCGCTTCGTCAGCGGCAAGCCCGCCGCTCATGCAAGGCTCATGCATAAGCTCAGCGACGAAGGCCTTTATATGAGCTTCTTCCGCGGTATGCTGAAAAACCAGCAGGACGTCGCCTGGCTGCACCCCCATTTCAAGACCGAGTGCCAGACCGACGTTGAGGAAATGACACGCATGGACGTGGCCGCGCGCGAAAAGGCAGTGCGCACCTGGGAGGTCCTCCGAGACAACGCCGAGGGCTTTGAGCACAGCTACATCCGCATAACCTGCCCACAGCTGGGAACCACCGGCGGCCGCCGTCTGATAGGCGTGGCCTCCGTGCGCCAGGCAGACCTCAAGCGCAAAGAGCCCTACGAGGATACGATAGCCGTATTCCCGAACAACGACCGCGGGGCTGATTGCTATTCCAATCCCGAGATCTATATTCCCTACCGCTCCCTCGTCCCGAAGGACGTAAACGGCCTGCTCGTGGCCTGCCGCGCTTTCTCCTCGGACGACGACGCCAACTCCTGCTTCAACCTCGTTCCGCACTGCATGTGCTTCGGCCAGGCGGCCGGCGCCGCCGCGGCAATAGCCGTCCAAAAGGGCATAGAGGTAAGGGACGTCCCCTACCCCGAGCTGAGAGAAAAGCTTCTCAGACAGGGAGTCATCCTGCCCGACTGAAAAACGAATAAAACAAAAACGCCTTATTTGAAAAACAAATAAGGCGTTTTTTATGGTCGGAGTGTCGGGATTTGAACCCGAGGCCTCTTGGTCCCGAACCAAGCGCGATACCAAGCTTCGCCACACCCCGAACGGCTGACAGTTTGTTATTATAGTTTTATATGTCCAAAATGTCAACCCTAAAAATCAGCGTCATTCAAAAGTCGGCGTGTTCGACATCGGGATTATGTTTATATACGTTACCCCGCGGCCGAAAACGAGCTCGGAGCCGTCCTCAAGCGTGTACGTGAACTGCGAGGTATAGCCGCTCTTGTGCCACGTTATCGGCACGTATTTGCCGCCGCAGGCGAAGTATCCCTTTCCCTCTCCGACGAGAGCGACGGCCCTTCTTCCGACGTTGTCAAGCACGCGGTGATCGGCGTGGAGCACCAGAACGTTCGTCACGCTCACCTGCTCGCCGCTGTTGCCGTCTATGTAAGGCTCGCCGTATTCGCTTACGAGATACTTCCCGCTCTCCTCGTCATACTCGAATACGCCGGTCTTGTAGGTGGAGTACGGGACCGTTATCGTTTTTGCGCTCTCGCCGCCCGCGGGCGTGCCGTCATCCGCGAAGGTCATTACGTATTCATAGCCCTCGTTATGGTCAAAGCGGAGATTGCGCGTGAAAACGTATTCCTTTATGAGCTCGCTGCTCGTAAAAAGGCAATGCTCCATGGCCCTGGTCTTCATGCGCTCCTGGTCTCTGTAAAACAGCGCGCCCCAGTTGCCGCGCACACCGTCTATATTTGTGATGCCGCGGGACTTAATATCCGAATACGCCTGCTCGCTGCCGCCGGCATGGAGAAGTATCGCGTCGTGCCCCTGGGCGATATCGAGATAATAGGGCCTTGTGCTGCGAACCGAGCCGATATAGCCCACCTCGCTTATATCCTGGAAAACGGCCACCATGCGGGTTATGCCGCCCTCGGCCAGGACTTCATATATGATATCCGCGCTGGAAACGCTGTGCTGCGGGATGGCTTCCTTGAGGTTGTTGAGCATCACGGCAAAAGGTCGCTTGCCGGATATATCTTCGTCCACGGGAAGACCGGTGAGCGGGTTGCGCGGACCCGTGTATTCGGGTTCGGGCTCGGGCTCAGGCTCAGGTTCAGGCTCCGGCTCGGGATCAGGTTCGGGCTGCGGCTGAGGCTCGGGTTCGGGCTTCGGTTCTGGCTGGGGCTGCGGCTGCTCCGGCTGCGTCACCGCAACGGGCGGCTCTACCGCCTTCTCCTTTTCCTTGCCGCCGCAGGCACAAAGCGACAAAAGCATACATATAACAAGCAGGATCAAAACAAACCTTTTCATGGCTTCCTCCAACATCTATGCTCCCTATATTGTAACTTCTTCGACATATTGTGTCAAGCCGAAAGGCGGGCTCATCCTATTTGTTTGCTTTACTTTGCCGCGGCAAAATGCTATACTGATAAAAAAGCAAAGCGGAGGGCTCAAATGGAACGGATAACTGAATACATAGACTCTCTGTTTGCCGCCGTGCCGCGCTCGGCAAAAGCAAAAAAATGCCGCGCGGAGCTTTTGAAGCAGGCCGAGCACCGCTGCAAGGTCCTATCTGACGCGAAATGGCCGCAGGACAGGATATATGACACCGTGCTCTCCGAGCTCGATACCGCGGAGGATATAGAGAAAAAAATGCCGAAGACCGGCGAGGTAACGAACGCCGTGGCCGTTGTATTCTTTATCATCTTCTTCGTCTCCTGCTTTGTGGATTATTATATCTCCCGCGCTCCCTACACTCTCGAAGCCCTTTTTGCGGACTCTGTACAACTTTTCAGATTCACCTTTCTGCGCCCGCTGCGTTTCGCCTTCGGCGCGTACATCATCCTTTACGCCATAGTCCGCTACTCGGGCTTTCTGCCGCGTCTGCGCGTAAGAAACACCGCGCTCCGCATAGCCCTGCTTGTTTTTGCCGTCGCGGCGCTCTGTGCGTTCATCGCTTTCGGCTGCGCTTTCATGCTCTCCGGCGGAACAGGCGTCTTTGCCGAAAAAGCCCTGCCTCTGCTTAAAAACTGGTATGCCCTTATGGCCGTGCCCGGAATATGCCTTTTCCTGGGACTGCACGCGTAACAGCCGCCTCTCTAACTCATGATCAAGGAGGATATTATGGCCGGATTCATTCACGATGAGCTCGGTATAAAGATGCTCATACTCTTCATAATGCAGCGCCTGCCCGACGGCGTGGAGCTCGATACCCTCGCGGACCTTACGCTCTGCGACGAGGGCATAAACTATTTCGATTTTGCCGGCTGTCTTGCCGAGCTGTGCGAAACAGGCCACCTTTCGGAGTTTGACGGCTCATACACCATTACCGACAAGGGCCGCAAAAACGGCAAGGTCACCGAAAACAGCATCCCCTACTCAGTTCGCATAAAGGCGGAGAAAAACGCAAAGGCCGCCGCTGACGCCATGAAGGCGCGCGGTCTGGTAAAGACCTCGCACGCCCCGCGTGAGGACGGCTGCCTCACCGTTTCCCTTTCGCTGAGCGACGGCATTTCAGAGATAATAAACCTCGATATCCTTGCCGGCACGGAAGAGCAGGCTGTGCTCATGGAAAAGCGCTTCCGCCGCCACGCCGAGAGGATATACAACGAGATCTCCGATATTCTCCTCTACAGCGGCAAATAGGACCGGCCTGCGTTTATAAACTGAACCACGGGAGATGAGAAAGCTATGACCGAATTCAGAAGGATAATCACAAAGCCCGGCGAGGTCATCCCCTATGAGACCGTGTTTGAGGAAAACTGCCGGCTCAGGACCGGCGTCCCCGAGAAAATAGGCCGCGTCGAGCGGCTGGAATACGACACGGCCGTCTATGAAAACGGGAAGACCTATCACAAATACGCATACGTTTATCTGCCCTGGTGCTATAAGCAGGACGACAAAACCAGAAAATACAACGTGCTCTATTTCCAGCACGGCAACACCTGCGACCCGGATATGTTCGCCGTCGGCGGCAACAGATATATGTTCGATATGCTCTTCGACTCCGGAGAGCTGGACCCCTGCATCATCGTCTTCGTCACGTATTATATGGACCCGATGCGCGACGCCGCCGTAAGGAGATCTTCTGGCGACGCTGAGGCGGGCGACGGCGAAACTCTCGGCATCCCCGCCAACTTCGACAAGGAGATAATCCGGGACATCATCCCCGCGGTGGAAACGAAATACAACACCTATCTTTCCGAGCCGACCGACGCCGGCATAAAGGCGACGCGGGATCACCGCGCGTTTTCAGGCTATTCGCGGGGCTCCGTGTGGACCTGGAGAATGTTCCACCAGGCAATAGAATACTTCCGCTGGTTCTGTCCCACGAGCAGCGGCACCACCTGCGGCACCCGAGTGGGCCTGGCGCCCGGCCCGGGGCGCGCGTTCCCCACCTTTGCCGACGAACAGGTAGTCGATTACATCACCGCGCCCATAAAGGCGCATCCGGAGCTGCCGTTTTTCATCTATGCCGGCTGCGGCGGCATGCGGGATACCCCCGGCATGCGTAGGCAGATAGAGCTTCTTTGTAAGCAGAGCCTCTTTTCCTACGGTTCCGATCCCGCGAAAAACAACCTTCTTTTCTCGCTTTCGGATTTTTATCACACGGACTACCTTGTCCCCTATTATCTCTGGAACTACCTGAAGATCCTCTTCAAGGTCTGATGCTTCCGCTTATAAAAAATGCCGTTTTCTTTGTGAAAACGGCATTTTTAATTATTGTCGAAGAATCAACCGAATATCGGGTCGGCAAGCTTAAAGAATCGAGCCTATCCTTTCAACCGCCTCGGCAGTCGCCTCGGCAGTGCTGAAAGCCGTAAGGCGTATGTAGCCCTCGCCGCTCGGGCCGAAGCCCGCGCCCGGAGTGGTAACGACTCCGGCCTTTTTGAGCAGCATGTCGAAGAAATCCCAGGAGGGCATGCCCTTCGGAGAGGCCGCCCAGATATACGGCGCGTCCACGCCGCCGTAGACCTTGAGCCCGGCCTTTGCCAGGCCTTCGCGGATTATCCTTGCGTTTTCGAGATAATACGCTATGGTCTCGCGTATCTCTTTTTTACCCTGATCGGTGTATATCGCCTCGGCGCCGCGCTGGGTAACATAGGAAACGCCGTTAAACTTCGTGCTCTGCCGCCTCGCCCAGAGGGAATTGAGCTTCACGCCGCCGCGCACGAGCGCGTTGGGGATAACGGTATAAGCGCAGCGCGTGCCGGTAAAGCCGGCAGTCTTCGAAAAGCTCCTGAACTCTATCGCGCATTCCTCCGCGCCGGGGATCTCGAAAATGCTGTGCGGTACGCCAGGAGTGCTTATAAAGGCCTCGTAGGCGGAATCGAAGAGGATAACGGAGCCGTTTTTCTTCGCGTAATCCACCCATACCTGCAGCTGCCCTTTGGTTGCGGTTGTGCCGGTGGGGTTGTTCGGATAGCAGAGATAAATGATATCCGGAGTCTTTTCCGGCAGTGCGGGTATAAAGCCGTTCTCGGCAGTGCAGGGCATATAAACAAGCTTCGTCCAGCCGAGCTTTTCGTCGTAATCCCCCGCGCGGCCGGCCATGGCGTTAGTATCAACGTACACCGGATACACGGGATCGCATACGGCTACGCTGTTATCCACGGAGAAGATATCGCCTATGTTCGCGCAGTCGCTCTTGGCGCCGTCGCTGAGGAATATCTCGCTCTTGTCTATCTTTATCCCGCGCGCGGCATAGTCGTTTTCCGCTATCGCCTCGAGCAGGAAATCATAGCCGTAGTCCGGGCCGTAGCCGCGGAAGGTCTCCGCGCTGCCCATTTCGTCCACAGCCTTTTTCATTGCGGCCGTTACTGCGGGAGCGAGCGGGCGGGTTACGTCGCCTATGCCCATCTTGATGAGCTTCTTATCCGGGTTCTCCTCGCTGTATTTCGCTACGCGCTTGGCTATATCCGAGAAAAGATAGCTGCCCGGAAGCTTGATGAAGTTTTCGTTTATCCTTGTCATTTTGACATCTCTCCAAACTTAAAGACTTATTATGGAAATTATAACCTTAAGACCGTCCGATGGCAATAGGCTGTTTCCCCTGCCGCCTACACCAGCACTACGTTTTCGTCTCCGAGCAGCTCCCTGAGCTCGGCGATCAGCGCCGGATGGATGACGCAGCTCGTCCCGAGGCGTTTTTTCGAATCCTCAAAAAATATTATAAGCTTTTCGTCGCCCGGGAACATTATCATGATCTTTTTGATCTTCGCAAAGCGCGCGTCGCTCTCGGACGGCAGGCGGATATAAAGCTTACTCGTGCCGTCAGGCTTTTTTGCCTCTTCCTTCTTCTCCGGCTCGCTTTTCACGGCGGCGCTGAGCGCCGCAGTTATGGGGAGCACAGTGTCGCACATGAGCTGAGGCTCTTTTTCATCGCGAACGGATATCCTGCCGTCGGCGATTATTATCTCGTTTTCGCGTATATAGGAACCGCTCTCGTTGAGCGTGCGCTCGAACACAAGCATCTCCATGCTTCCCGTCGCGTCCTCGACGGTAACGTAGGCCATAAGAGTATTGCTCTTCGTGGTCTTCGTTTTGTATTTGGTTATCACTCCGGCTATCCTGACCCTGTCGCCGTCTTTTATTCCGGAGCTTTCCTCCTCGCCGGAGAAAGCGCTCATTATCTTTCCTATCTGGACAGCGCCTGTTTTCTTTATGATATCCCTGTGCTCGTCCATCGGGTGACCGGTAAGATAGAGGCCGGTCGTTTCTTTTTCGTAGCGCATGAGCTCCGTGCGGCTGTATTCCGGGATATCGGGCAGGATTTCCTCTTTTGAGGCCTGCTCTTCCTCGCCGTCTCCGCCGCCGAAAAGATTCAGCTGTCCTTCCACGTTTCTGCGCTTTTCGGAAACGACTCCCGCTATGACGTCCTCGCAGACGCGGGCGAGCTGGCTGCGCTTTGCCCCGAGCGAATCGAAAGCGCCGCATTTGATAAGGCTCTCCACCGCCCGCTTGTTGAGCTCGCGTCCGGCCATCCTCGTGCAGAAATCAGTAAACGACCTGAATTTTCCGCCCTCTTTTCTCTCCTGCATGAGAGAGAGTATGAAGCCGCGGCCGATGTTTTTCACGGCCACGAGGCCGAAGCGGATCCCGCCCTCGACAACGGTGAAATTATCGTCCGATTCGTTCACGTCCGGCGGGAGGAGCGTAATGCCGTTTTCGCGGCACTCCGCTATATACTCCGCGACCTTTACGCTGTCGTTGAGCACCGAAGTGAGCAGCGCGGCGAGATATTCCCGCGGATAATGGCACTTGAGATACGCGGTTCTGTACGTTATGAAGGCATAGGATACCGCGTGCGACTTGTTGAAGGCGTAGTTGGCAAAATCGAGTATCTCGTCGTATATGCTGCCGGCAACGTCCGCCGGCACGCCGTTTTTCACGGCGCCGCATATGCCGCGCTCGGGATCGCCGTTAATGAAGCTCTCGCGCTCCTTTACTATCTCGCTCTGCTTTTTCTTCGACATCGCCCTGCGTATCATATCGGCCTGGCCGAGAGTGAAGCCGCCGAGCCTGCGGAAAATCTCTATTACCTGCTCCTGGTAGACTATGCAGCCGTAGGTGACGTCGAGTATGTCCTTCAAAAGCGGATGCTTGTAGCGTATGCGCTCCGGGTGGTGGCGGCATTCTATGAAGCGCGGTATCGAATCCATCGGGCCCGGGCGGTAGAGCGCGATAATAGCCGTTATGTCCTCTATGCTGGCCGGCTTGAGCCCGGTGCATACGGCGGTTATGCCCGCGCTTTCAAGCTGGAATACGCCGGTCGTCTTCCCTTCCGTAAGCATATTGAAGGTCGCTGCGTCGTCCAGCGGCACGTCCGCGACGGAGAATCCCGGCTCGTTTCTCGCGATTATGTTCTCCGCATCGCGGATCACGGTGAGGTTGCGCAGGCCGAGGAAGTCCATCTTCAAAAGCCCGAGCTCCTCGAGAGTCGTCATCTGGTACTGCGTCACGAGCGCCTCGTCGTTTTTGGAAAGCGGCACGTATTCGTAAAGCGGCTCCTGCGTTATTACGACGCCCGCAGCGTGCGTGGAGGCGTGGCGCGGCATGCCCTCGAGCGCAAGCGAAGTATCGATCAGCTTCCTTATGCTGTCCTGCGTGTCGTACATTTCCCGCAGCTGCTTTGATACCTTGAGCGCCTCGGTAAGCTTCATGTTCAGCGTTGCCGGCACGAGCTTCGCCACGGTGTCGGCGTCGGCATAGCTTATGCCCTGTACTCTGGCCACGTCCCTTATAACGGCTCGGGCAGCCATGGTGCCGAAGGTCACTATCTGCGCCACTTTGTCCTTGCCGTATTTTTCGGTGACGTAATCTATTACCTCCGAACGGCGGTTTATGCAGAAGTCCATGTCTATATCGGGCATGCTCACGCGCTCGGGGTTCAAAAATCTTTCGAAATAAAGGCTGTAGATTATCGGGTCGACGCCCGTCATGCCGAGGCAGTAGGATACTATGCTGCCCGCGGCCGAGCCTCTGCCGGGACCAACGGGAATGCCCTTGTTTTTCGCGAAGGAAACGAAATCGCTCACGATGAGGAAATAGTCCACAAAACCCATTTTCTCTATCATTCCGAGCTCGAAGGCAAGCCTTTCCCGCAGCTCGTCCGTTCCGGCTCCGAAGCGTTTTTCAAAGCCCTGCCTGCAAAGCTCCTCGAGCCGCTCGCGCGAGCTGACTCCCTCCGGGAGCGCGAATTTCGGCAGGTGATATTCGTGGAAAACGAAATCGAACGAGCACATGTCCGCTATTTTCTGCGTGTTGTCCGCCGCCTCCGGATACTCCGGGAAAAGCGAACGTATCTCCTCCTCGGACTTTATATAGAATTCGTCCGTTTCAAAACGCATGCGCTCCGTATCGGTGATCGTTTTTCCCGTCTGTATGCACATGAGAACATCCTGCGCGTAGGCGTCCTCGCGCGAGATATAGTGCGCGTCGTTCGTAACGACGAGCGGCAGCCCCGTTTCCCTGCTCAGGCGCAGCAGGCCCTCGGCGGCTGTTTTCTGCTCGGCGATGCCGTGATCCTGCAGCTCGAGATAATAATGCTCCGGGCCGAACATGGCCGCCATCTCGAGCGCCCTCTTTTTAGCTTCCTCGTACTGCCCGCGGACTATCAGCTTCGGTATCTCTCCGGCGAGGCAGGCTGAAAGTGCAATAAGCCCCTCCGTATGCCCGCTCAAAAGCTCCATATCTATACGCGGCTTGAGATAAAAGCCTTCCTGGAAGGCACAGCTTACGAGATAGCAGAGATTCTTATAGCCCTGCTTGTTCTCACAGAGCAGAACCAGATGGTGTATGTCGCTGTCTACTCCGTGTTCTTTCTGAAAACGGCTGCGCGGGGCGACGTATACCTCGCAGCCTATTATGGGTTTTATGCCGTATTTTACGGCTTCCTTGTAAAACGCCACGGCCCCGTACATGACTCCGTGGTCGGTCACGGCAACAGCGGTCTGCCCGAGCGCCTTTACCTTCGGTATCAGCTTTTCTATGCGGCACGCGCCGTCGAGCAGGCTGTATTCGGTATGTACATGCAGGTGCGCAAAAGCCACGGCAGACCCTCCTTTACTTTAACGTTCGCTCAGCCCCGCGAGCTCAACTATCTTGCGCAGGCGGTGGTTGAGACATGATTTTGTCACCGGCGGCGAAGCCAGCTCCGCGAGCTCGGCCAGCGGCAGCTCCGGGTTGGCCGCTCTGAGCTCCGCCGTCTCTCTGAGCTTCTCGGGAAGCGCCTGAAGGCGCCCGTCTTCACTGAGAAGACGTATTGCCTCAAGCTGCTTCATCGCCGCGCCTACGGTCTTCCCCACGTTTGCCGTATCGCAGTTCACGCGGCGGTTCACGTCGTTTCTCAGGTCCTTCATCACCTTTGCCGACATTATCTCCATCGCGCAGACGGGCGCTCCGAGCTTTGTGAGAAAATCTTCTATGGTCTCGCTCTGTTTGAAATAGAGTATCCTGTTTCCGCCGCGCTGGGATTCCTTCGGCGTAAAGCCCATGTCCATCAGTATAGGCACCGTCTCCCTGCTCACGTTGTAGTGGGCGGTCACCAGCTCGAGATGATAGGGCTTTTCGGGGTCCGTCACGCTTCCGCCCGCGAGGAACGCCCCGCGCAGGAATGCCACGGCGCAGTTATCGCATTCGAAGACTCCCAGGTTCACGTGGTGCGCGAGCTGACGCTCGGCGTCGCAGCCGTAAGCGTCGAATATTATTTTCAGGCTATGCGGAGAAGATATCTCGAAAACCTTTTTGCCTTCGCCTTCGGCTGCCGGAAGGCGGTCGAACGCGACGTTGAAGGCCTTTTTGAAAAGCTTCGGGAGCCTTGCGGCAAAGGCCCTGTTCCCGGTGATTATCCTGATAAGCGAAATAGAAAAGGTATTGCAGTAGAGGAGCACTCCGTATGCCTCCGCCAGCGCGCAGCACGTTTTTGCAAGCGCAGCTTTTGAAAGCTCCGCCTTGACCTCGGACGCAAACGACATTCTCTCTCCTCCTTTCAGCCTTTTTCCATATCTCTGTGGCTGTCCTCCGCGCTGTAGCCTGCCTCCTGCAGCCTTTCGGCTATCCTGCGCGCCACGGCCACGCTCCTGTGCCTGCCGCCCGTGCAGCCTACCGCTATCACGAGCGAGCGTTTTCCTTCTTCAATATAAAGCGGCATGATGAACAGGAGCAGATCGATGAGCTTGTCCATGAATTCAGTGCTTTTCGTAAACGCGAAAACGTACTCGTTCACCCGTTCGTCGAGCCCCGTGAGGTAGCGCATGCCGCTTATATAATACGGATTCGGCATGAAGCGCACGTCAAACACAAGGTCCGCGTCAGACGGTATGCCGTATTTGAACCCGAAGGAGACCACGCTGATCTTTATCCCGTGTTCCTCGTCGGCGGCTCCGAACAGCCTGTAGAGCTCTCTCTGGAGCCTGCTTGTGTGCAGTGCGGAAGTATCTATGACGTAATCCGCCCGCTGCCTGAGCGGCTCGAGCAGCTTGCGTTCTCTGGCCACGGCGTCCCCGAGGGACATGCCCTCGCTCGCGAGCGGATGGCGGCGGCGGGTCTCCTTATAGCGGTTTATCAGGACCTCGTCCTCCGCGTCCATAAAGAGCATCTCGTACTCGCAGCCTATTTCCTTCATGTAGTCCAACGCCTTGAAGAGCTCGTCGAAGCTGTCTCCCCCGCGTATATCGGATACGAGCGCGACGCGTTCGTATCTCCCGCGCGTGGCAAGGCAAAGCTCGGCAAATTTCGGGATAAGTGCAGCCGGCATATTGTCAACACAGTAAAAATCTATATCCTCCAGAACGGCCGCGGCGCGGCTTTTGCCGGCGCCGGACATTCCCGTGACGATCAAGAACTTCAACTTTCGTCATTCTCCTTTTCAGCAGCCAACGAATCTCACTTCCGGCTCAAGCGTTATGCCGGAAAATGCATACACTCTTTCGATGATTATATCCATAAGACGCCTGACGTCCTCGCAGGTGGCGCCGCCGGTATTTACGACGAAGCCGGAATGTTTTGGCGAGACCATCGCTCCCCCGACCGAAACTCCTTTAAGCCCCGCCTGCTCTATGAGCGCGGCGGCATAGCCGCCTGCCGGGCGTTTGAAGGTGCTGCCGGCGCTCGGAAGATCCAGCGGCTGAGAGGCTTTTCTCTTCTTCGCCAAAAGGTCCATCTTTCCGCGTATCTCCCCGCTGTCGCCCTCTTGGAGCTGCAGCACGGACGAAAGCACCACTCCTTCTCCACCGGAAAAAACGCTCTTCCGGTATCCGAAGTCGTGCTCCTCATTGGAAATGAGCTTTCGCTCAAGGTCCTTTGTGAGGTATTCCGTCTGCAGGACTATATCCTTCATCTCTCCGCCGTAGGCTCCGGCGTTCATGAATATCGCTCCGCCGAGAGTACCGGGTATGCCGGCGGCAAATTCCATTCCCGTAAGCGAGAGCTTAAGGGCGAACGCGGCCGCCTTCGAAAGCAGCATCGAGCACGGCACCTTTATCTTCCCGTCTCCGAGATACTCGGCCTCGCTTTCGCGGCAGGTCTTTATCGCCGCTATCTCGAGCCTGCCGTCCCCGGCGAGCAGGTTGCTCCCATTCCCGAAAAGCAGGGTCTCATAACCCTGCGCCAGCTGCAGGGCCTTTTCAGTTTCGTCGGCCGTGCGCGGAAATATCATGATCGCCGCCGGCCCTCCTATCCTGAAGGAAGTGTGCCTGCTCATCGGCTCGTTTTCCGCAAACTCAAGGCCTTCGTTCTTCAGTTTTTCTGCCAAAGCGGAAAAATCCATTTCAAACCTCCGCAAAATGTTATTATAGCCGTCTCAGAGCTTTACGGGTTTTTCGGCGAGAGCCGCCTCGAAATGCTTGTTTATCTGCTCGTTAAGCTCCTCTGCGGCGTTGTAGCCCATTTTCTTCTGGCGGTTGTTCATTGCCGCGACTTCGAGGATAACGGCGAGGTTGCGGCCTGGTTTTACCGGTATGGTCAGCGACGGGCGCTCTATTCCGAGTATTTGAGTCGTCTGGCTGGTGAGACCGAGGCGATCGTAAGCCTTGCCCTCTTTCCAGAGCTCGAGATTTATTACAAGGTCTATATACTGCGTAGGCTTTACGGCGCCGAGGCCGAAGAGCCTGCGCACGTCCACCACGCCTATGCCGCGCAGCTCAACGTAATACCTTATGAGTTCCGGGGCCGCGCCCACGAGGATATGGTCGCCCACCTTTTTTATCTCCACGGCGTCGTCCGCTATGAGCCTGTGCCCGCGCTTGACGAGCTCTATGGCCGTTTCGCTCTTGCCGACGCCGCTCTCGCCGAGCAGGAGCAGGCCTTCGCCGTACACCTCAACGAGAACGCCGTGCCTCGTTATGCGCGGAGCAAGATACGAATGGAGCAGATTCATCGCCGATGTGATGAAATCCGAAGTCGATACCGGGCTCTTGCAGATGGTGACGTTATACTTTTTCGCCATCTCGAGCATTTCCGGCAGCGGCTCCTCTTCGTGGCACACTATGAGCGCCGGAACGCGCCGCGAAAGGAACTGCTCGACTCTTTCGTTCCTTTCCTTCTGTTCAAGGCCTCGCAGATAAGTGCTCTCTATCCTTCCTATTATCTGGATGCGGTCATTGTCAAAATAGTCGTAAAACCCGGTAAGCTGCAGGCCGGGGCGGTTGATATTCGCCGTTATTATCTCTCGCGTATCGTAATCCTCAGCCTTGTAGACGACCTCAAGATTCAACTCTTCCGCAAGCGTTTTCAGCTTCACGCTGTACTGCTTATCCATAAAACGCGCCTCCTGTTTTCTCCGCTTTTTCTAATACTATATTTTATATAATCGCTCTGCGCTTTGCAAGTAAAACAAGTCAAATTTCCTCATTTGACTGTGTCCCCTGCCCGTGATATCATGCAGAAAAGCACTGAATACGTCCGGATAGAGATGAGGATACCGCCATGAAAGTACAGCTCGGAAACAGAAGCGCCGAGACGGTGCGGACATACTTTGAAAAAGCGCAGGCTCCCGCGATAAAGGCCGTGCTTCCGCAGAAGGCGCAAACCGTCGAAGAAGCTCTGAAGGATTATTATGATACCCTTCTCCCCGGGGCTTTGAGCTTTGGGAAAACGATCCTGGCCGACGGAGCATATATCGGCGATATCTGGTGTTACTGCATAGACCCCGATTCCGAGCCGAACGCCATGCTCAGCTTCTGCATTTTCGACGAAAGCTATTGGTCTAAGGGAATAATGACCGAAGCCGCATCTCTTTTTCTCTCGGAGGCATGCGCCCGGTACGGCCTGAAGACCGTCGGCGCGTTCACTTTTTCCGATAACCGCGCCTCCGCGAAAGTGCTCGAAAAAACCGGCTTTGTCCTTGTTGAAGAGTTTTTTGAAGACGGCAGAGATTCTAAATACTTCCAGCTGAAGATAAATTCTCCGGTTTAAAAAATAATACTTGCATTTTTCTCCGGTTTCTGTTATAGTTTTTTAGCTGTGAATTATCAGTACTTTTATGCAAGGAGGTGCAGCAGATGGCTAAATGCGAGTTTTGTGACAAGAGTGTTGCCTTCGGCATCCAGGTGAGCCACTCTCACAGGCGCTCCAACCGGCCGTGGAAACCGAACGTAAAAAGAGTTAAGGCAATCGTTGACGGTACTCCCCGCCATGTTTATGTCTGTACCAGATGTCTCCGCAGCGGCAAGGTAGAACGTGCCCTGTAAGCAACATAAGTAATGAATAAAAAGTGCAGAGGTTTTTCCTCTGCACTTTCTTTTTTTATTTTTTCTTTTTGAACGAGAGCTTTGATTCCTCTCCCCGTATTATGCGCTTTATGTTTTCGCTGTGTCGCGCTATCACGAAGCCCGCGCAGATCAGCGTGAGCAAAAACGCCTTGATCCCGAAGCCGAAGGCCGCCACGGAGGTCGCCATAGCCACTGCCCCGAGCACCGAACCGAACGAGACCATGCGCGTGAGGATCACCGCAAGGAGGAACACTCCCCAGACGACCGCGCCGACGCGCCAGTCTATCATAAAGGAAATCACTCCGCAGGCGAGCACTCCCTTTCCTCCCTGAAAACCGTACATCAGCGGATAGAAATGGCCTATGACCACCCAGAAGCCGGCATATATCTTTCCGAGCGCAATGCCGTAGCCGCACATCCTGAAAAGCTCTCCGCCCAGCCAAACGCAAAGCGCCGTCTTCGCGACGTCGATGAGTATCACGAGCAGCAGTCCCTTAAAGCCGAACACGCGGTGGAAATTCGTGAGCCCCGCGTTGCCGCTGCCGTACTCGCGCACGTCCTTATGGAAAATATACTTTGACGCGACTATCGCGCCGTTGAAGCTGCCGCCCAGATACGAGATGGCGGCAATCACAAAGCAGTAGATCCAAAACAAGCCAGATCCCTCCGTCAATCGCCTTTTTGTCTCACGACTATCCGGATCGGAGTTCCTTCAAAGCCGAAAACCGAACGTATCTGATTCTCCAGATAGCGCTGATAGGAAAAGTGGAAAAGCTTCGCGTCGTTTACGAAGAAAACGAAGTTGGGCGGGTTCACTCCCGTCTGCGTCATATAATAAATCTTCAGCCTGCGGCCTTTGTCCGTAGGCGGCTGCACCCTCGCCGTCGCGTCGTTCAAAACGTCGTTGAGCATGCCGGTGCTTATCCTGCGGCAGCTCTGCTCGTAGGCGGAGTTGATGAGCGGGAATATTTTATCCGCCCTTCTGCCCGTAGCCGCGGAGATGAACTGTATCGGCGCGTAGCTCATATAGCTCAGATCGCGGCGGATGGCCGCCGTCATCTTATCCATGGTCTTGTCGTCTTTTTCAACGAGGTCCCATTTATTTGCTATTATTATGCAGGCCTTTCCGCTCTCATGCGCCATTCCCGCTATTTTTGTGTCCTGTTCCGTTACGCCTTCTCTGGCGTCGATCATGATAAGGCATACGTCGGCGCGCTCTATCGCCATAGTCGCGCGCAGAACGCTGAACTTCTCTATCCTGTCGTCCACCCTGGATTTCCGGCGGATACCGGCGGTATCTATGAAAACGTAGCTGCCGTATTCGTTTGAGAAAGAAGTATCTATCGCGTCGCGCGTGGTTCCCGCCATATCGCTGACTATCACGCGGTTCTCTCCGAGAATGAGGTTCACGAGCGAGGACTTGCCGACGTTCGGCTTTCCTATCACCGCCACGTGTATGACTCCCTCGGCTTCGTTTTCTTCCTCCTGAGGCGGAAAATGCTCTATGCAGGCGTCGAGCAGATCGCCCGTGCCGTGCCCGTGCAAAGCCGAAACGGCAATCGGATCCCCGAGGCCGAGCGAATAAAACTCATATATATCAGGGTTTTCAGCTCCGGTGGAGTCCATTTTGTTGACCGCCAGGACCACCGGCTTGCCGCATCTCTGGAGCATAGCGGCGACGTCGTTGTCCGCTGCGGTGACTCCCGTCTTGATATCCGTCACGAATACTATCACGTCCGCGGTCTCTATGGCTATCTTCGCCTGCTCCCGCATGAAAAGGAGTATCTCGTTGTCGGTCTGCGGCTCGATGCCGCCGGTATCGACCACACGGAACTCCCTGCCCGCCCAGTCGCTCTCGGCATATATCCTGTCGCGCGTGACGCCGGGGGTATCCTCGACTATGGAAAGGCGCTTGCCTACTATTTTGTTGAAAAGCATCGACTTGCCCACGTTAGGGCGGCCGACTATTGCTATGAGCGGCTTTGCCATGACTATCTCCTGTTTCCCTGTTCTAAACCGTTCCGTAAAGCGCGCGCAGCAGATCCGCTCCGTCCTGGGCGACGAGCCTGACAGGCACTCCGAGCTTTTCGGAAACTTCTTCTATTTTCACGCTGTCGAGGAACATATCCCCGCCGTGTCGCAGCATGCACGCCGGTATCA
>JAEEGL015203385.1_pt1 | contig 16926 bp, 14 predicted proteins | sample 9134231 | NCBI WGS metagenome assembly JAEEGL01 (sample SAMN16246548, study PRJNA631951) | gut metagenome | biome: gut microbiome; feature: rumen; material: fiber-attached | host: Bos | place: Iran: Karaj | collected 2018-10
TGAAAACATTCCGGAAATCAGAAATGTTGCCGTAATATCGAGTTTCGGATCGTTACTGTTTGACTGTTTTTTAATTTCCTGCTTCGCTTTTTCGATCACTGAATTAACGATTTTTTCGGAAAAGCCCAGATTTTTTTCGGTGAAAAGAATTTCAAAAAAATCAAGATCTTCATTTAAGATCAACGAAAGCTTCTCGTAAAACAGATACGGATCGAAAATCCCCCTTTTAAGTTCTATGCTGAGAATCGTATCCGTAAAACGTTTTATCGTTTCGTCTTCAATTTCCTCGAGCACCTCGTTAATGTCCCTGTAACAGTTGTAAAATGTCTTTCTGTTAATCTGCGCGTCCTGCGCTATCTGGCAAATTGTTATTTGATCTATGCCCTTTTCAACCATAAGTTTTTTGAGCGCAGATTTTATGGCTTTTTTAGATTTTATAACTCTGATGTCCATTTTTTATCTCCAAAATATACATTTTATTGAGTTTTGTTTCTTAATATACAAATTTCTAAAATTTGTCCATTGATTTTTTTTTGATTTTGTATATAATATTATAGTACACACTTGGGTAAAAAGTCAATAGGCAATAAGGAGTTTTTGATTTGTATAGAAAAAATATGTTTCTTTTTACAAGAAGCCACCGTTTCACGGATCCGAAATGCCGCGAAAATGCACGTAATTTTCTTGTTATTCCAAAGACTAAAAAACTGTTTCTGATATTCACCGACAATATGACATCCGATGATGTGATTCTTCTGTGCAGATCGATACGCGACAATTCAACGCGGAGTTATTACGTTTTTGTCGTGTCATCGCGCGAAAGCGAAATGCCGTCGCTGATAAAAAAAGAATTCGGAGACGACGCGCCTATCAAGTCTGTTACCGTATCAAAAAGAATCGGGATTTTTCTTCAGGCCGCCGACGTGACAATTTCATACGGCAAAAACATGTATGAGCAAATCATGAAGAGCACAAAAAACATTTCATATTTTCTGTCTGACAGTATACAGGGCATTGTCAACAAAATCAAGCCCAACAAACGCGGAGTGTGAGTCTATTTATGGCAACGGAATGCATTGACAGCATAAGATATTACAGAATGCTTCAGAACGGCGCGGCCATTCTCGAACAAAACAGAAAAAAAATAAACGATCTCAACGTTTTTCCGATCCCCGATGGCGATACCGGCGACAATATGCTGATGACCATAAACGGCGGCATAAGCGAAACCCCCGCAGGCGACAAGAGAAAAATATGCGAGACGATCTCCAGAGGAATGATGTACGGAGCGCGCGGTAATTCGGGCGTGATACTGTCAAGGTTTTTTTACGGACTTAACAATTTTCTCTCCCAGAGAGACGATACGTTTACCGTTGACGATTTCATTGCCGGACTGTCGGAAGGAGTACGCGAGGCCTACTCCGCCGTATCAAACCCGCAGGAAGGCACGATGCTCACCGTAATGCGCGAAATGTACGAAAATGTCGCGTCAAAGCATTTTGATATTTACGATGAACTTTTTGAAAATCTGTTTTATTCAGCAGCTGAGTCGCTTAAACAGACGCCCGAAAAGCTTGAGGTTCTAAAAAATGCAGGCGTTATTGATTCGGGCGGCGCCGGATTTCTGTGCATAATAGAAGGAATGAAGAACGAGATAGAAGGCAAAACCGACTTTTTTCATTCTGCCACGGATAACGGCGGCAAGACGCCCGCGCGCGATTCGATGCGGCTGAATGACGGCGACGAAATGCTCGGCTACTGCACCGAATTCATACTGCAGACGGTGAAAGGCAAGAAAGAATTTGTATTCGACGAATTTAAGCATTTCATGATCACAAACGGCGACTCCGTCGTTTGTTTCGCAAACAACGACACCGTAAAGGTCCATGTTCATACGCACAACCCCGGCGAAATCCTGTGCTATGCAATTCAGTTCGGTGAATTCATTACGCTTAAAATCGAGAACATGACCCTGCAGCACTCGGAGACAACAATAAAGAACGATTTTATCATCCCGGAAAAAAAGAAAAAATCCGGAGTTCTTCAGGTTGCATCCGGCGACGGAATAAAAGAAATGCTGCATGATGCCGGATGCGACGTAACGGTCGACGGCGGACAGAGCATGAACCCGTCTGCGAAAGATATTTTTGATGGTATAAAGGCAGTGGGTGCCGACACCGTTTACGTTTTCCCGAACAACGGCAACGTAATCCTGTCTGCGGAACAGGCAGCCGGAATGTGCGATTTCTGCAATGTTATTGTAATACCGACGCATGACATCGGCCAGGGCTACACAGCGCTCTCGGTTTTTGACGCTGACAACAAGCCTGAGGAACAGAAAAAACTTTTTGAAGAGACTCTTGACGGTTCGGCAACCATGTACGTTTCGAAAGCCTCGAGAGACTGCGTAAGCGACGGCGTGAACGTCGTGAAAGACGATTATATTTCGTTCTGCGCCGGCAAGGTGCTTTCGTGTGATGAAAACAAAAACATGTGTTCCGAACAGGCATGTGAGGTTATTTTAAACAGACATTTCGACGTGGCTCTGATCATCTGTTCTGATTCGGATAAAAAAGAACAGGCTGAAACGCTTGCCGAATCGCTCTCGGCAAAATACCCCGATACGGAATTCATCGTAACCCTCGGCGGACAGCCGATATACGATTACATTATTATTTTTAACTGAGGTGCACTATGCTTACACTGTTTACCGACACGGATACGGACATTACTCCGGCAATTGCCGGGCAGTACGGCTACAAGCTGATCAGCATGCCGTACAGCATTGACGGGGAAACTGTTTTCCCGTACGTGGATTTTGAAGAGTTTGACGCGCATTCGTTTTATCAGACGCTCCGCTCCGGAAAAATTCCCAGCACGAGTGCGATAAGCAAGGAAAAATACATCGAGTATTTCGAGCCTGATTTTTCCGACGGAAACGACATTCTGTACGTCCATTTTTCCAGAGCCATGTCCGCCACATTCGACGCCATGGATCAGGCGGTAAAGGAACTGCTTGTAAAATATCCCGAGAGGAAATTTTACGAAATAGACACCAAGGGGATCAGCATAGTCAGCCTCAACATCGCCATGACGGTAGGGGATATGATCAAAGAAGGCAAAACTGTTGATGAAATTCTTGAATGGGCAAAAACGGAAGTAGACAAACACGCGGTATATTTTTTTGCCGATGATCTGAGATTTTTCAGCCGCAGCGGCAGGGTCAGTGGAATCGCCGGTACAATGGGCAATATTCTCGGGATCAGACCGATAATTTATATGAACGGCGAAGGGAAAATGGTCAGCATCGGAAAGGCCAAAGGCAGGGCAAACGCAATCAACAGGCTTATTGATTATGTCATTGAACTGGGAGACGAACCCGAAAAGCACCGCATTCTCATAGCCAACTCCGACGAACCGGGCATAGCCGAGGAAATTAAAGAGAAACTTATTGCAAAACTCGGTGAAAACCTTGATCTTGCAATCGTTTCCGTCAATCCGACGGCGGGAAGTCACTGCGGACCCGGCGCGCTGGGAATAAGCTTCCATTCCATTCACAGATAATAAATCCATATGCCTGAAATTGAAGAAGTCAAAACCCGAAAACAGCAAAAGGAGTTCCTTAATTTCCCACTGGAACTGTACAAAAACAACAAATGCTTTGTACCGCCTCTGTACTCGGATGAAAAAAAGATTTTCGGCAAAAATTTCGTTTATAACGATTCCTGCGATTCGGTGTTTTTCAACGCATATGAGGGCGGAAAAATCGTAGGACGGATATCCGGGATTATTCAAAAAGCTTCAAACGAAAAGAACGGAGAGAAGAGATGCCGTTTCACTCGTTTCGATTCTGTCGACAGCCAGGAGGTCGCCGGCGGGCTTTTTCCCGCCGTCGAAAACTGGGCAAGAGAGAACGGAATGGACACAATGTGCGGACCGCTCGGTTATTCGGACCTGGAACGGGAGGGACTGCTTGTTGAAGGATTTGATCAGCTCTCGACCTTTGAAGAACAGTACAATGCCGATTACTACCAAAGGCTCATCGAAAACGCAGGGTATGTAAAAGAGGTAGACTGGACGGAATCAAAACTGCGCGCACCCGAAGAATATGACGCGAATCTGAAAAAAATGTCGGATTTCGTTATGAAGAGATACAACCTTCATACCGGCAAAGCAAAAAACGTCAATGATTTTCTCGACAAATACGCAGATAAATTCTTTGAGCTTCTCGATGTCGCTTACGACAAACTATACGGAACTGTTCCCTTCACCGACGGGATGAAAAAAATGATGATCAGCAATTTCAGGCTGATTATCGATCTCAAATACGTTACCGTAATACTTGATGAGAACGAACGGCTCGTATGCCTCGGACTCGCATTCCCGTCAATCGCGCGTGCTGTTCAGCCGTCAGGCGGCCGGCTTACTCCCTCAGCAATTGTCCGTATCCTTAAAGCTATTAAACATCCATCTGTTCTCGACCTCGGACTTATAGCGGTCGCTCCGGATTATGTTAACCGCGGCCTTCCCGCTGTAATAGCAAGCGGACTTGTCGACATGCTGAGAAACGATGGTATCGAATATGCCGAAACAAACCTTAATATCGAAGACAATTACGCCATTATTAATCTTTGGAAAAGATTTGACGCGGTACAGCACAAAAGACGGCGTTCCTATGTAAAAAAGCTGGTGAAATGTAATGAAGATTGCACTTGACTGCCTCGGAGGCGATAACGGATACAGAATATTTGCGGAGGCCGCAGCGCGTTACGTATCGGAGAACAGCGATACGGAATTTATCCTTTTCGGGAATGAAAAGGAAATAACCGAAGCTCTGGATGAAGTTCACGCGGATCTGGCAAAGATTTCCGTAGTTGACGCTCCGGAAGCGGTAAGCGGCGAGGACAAACCTACCGACGCGGTCAGGCTCAAGAAAAACAGCTCTATGATGAGCGCAATACGCCTTCTTCGCGAGGATGAAACGGTTGACGCGCTTGTTTCAACCGGGCCGACCGGCGTCCTTGTCGCGGCATCAACCCTGCGCATCGGAAGAATCCGCGGAATCAGGCGTCCCGCATTCTGCCCCATTGTCCCATCGATGGATGGCGGAATAGTGGGTATATGCGACAGCGGAGCCAATGTTGAGTGCACCCCTGAAATGCTTCATCAATTTGCGATAATGGGAAGCGAGTACCTTAAATGTGCTTTCGGAGCGGGAAATCCGCGCATTGCTCTGCTTAATGTCGGGACGGAGTCGGAAAAGGGAGACGAACTGCGCAAGGAAGCATACAGGATTCTCTCTTCAGACGACACGCTGAATTTTGTCGGAAATATGGAGAGCAGAGACGTGCTGTCAGGCAGGTACGACCTGATCGTCTGCGACGGTTTTTCCGGAAATGTGCTCATAAAGACCGTTGAGGGAACGGCAATGGAGCTTTTGAAAAGAATAAAGAAAGACATAATGTCAAAAACAGTCTACAAGATCGGAGCTCTGTTTATGAAAAAAATGTTCCTTGAGGAAAAGGAACTTCTGAATTACCAGAATTACGGCGGCAGCGTGCTGCTTGGAACTGAAAAGGTGATCGTAAAGGGACACGGAAGTTCAGACGCCACTGCGGTATATAAATGCATTGAACAGGCGTCGCGTATGGTTTCCGGTAAAATGAATCAAAAAATAAAAGAAAAAATAGAAGGAAGTATTTAAAATGTTTGAAAACGTGAAAAAGGTTCTTGCCGAGCAACTTAAGGTATCCGAAAACGAGATTACGCCTGATTCCAGAATAAAGGACGATCTCGGAGCGGACTCCCTCGATATTCTTCAGCTTCTGATGACAATCGAGGAAACATACGGAGTTCAGATTCCCGATGAAAAGCTTGCTGCATTCAAGACGGTCGGAGATATTGTTTTCTATCTTGAAAGCATAAAATAAAATAATATATAAATATTTCCGATGCCGGGACAATAAATAATTTAAAACCAGCATCGGTTTTTTGACTGTCCGAAACATACGTTTCATTCTTTAATCATAAATCAGAAATAACCGTTCGCCTGAGACGGGACAAAAATCAACGGAGGTAAATATCATTTCAGGCGTGATATTGTTTTAAAAATGAAAAGACTTACAAAAAAGCAAATGATAATATTTGCAATAGGCCAGCTTGGATGGTCTACCCTCAGCGGCATAATCAATGCGTGGTTTGTCACATTTTATCTGCCGACGCAGGGGGACATAGAATCCGGCGCGTCGCAGTTTATCAGGCCAGGGCTGGTTATACTGGGCTTCCTTACCATTCTCGGCCTTATTACAGCTCTAAGCCGTATTTTTGACGCTGTAACCGATCCGCTGATCGCGAGTCTGAGCGACAGAAGTACAAATAAACGCGGACGCAGAATACCGTTTATGCAATTCGCCGCGGTTCCGCTGTCGGTGGTCACGGTTCTTCTCTTCTGCGCGCCCGTCGAAACAATAAGCGGCTGGAACGTTGTATGGATTTCCGTGTTTATCGTATTGTTCTACCTCTTCATGACAATGTACTGCACGCCTTACAACGCTCTCATATCCGAATTCGGCAAAACCCAGGATGACAGAATGTTTATCTCAACGTCCATTTCCCTTACCTTTTTTGCCGGAACGCTCCTTGCGTACACACCGTTTATTTTTTCCGGTATGCTTCGCGAGTCTCTCGGCTTCAGCTGGAGCTACAGAGCCTGCTTCATTGTCCTTGCCGTTATTGCCTGTGTCTGCATGCTGCTCCCGACGTTCCTCATCAATGAAAAAGAATTTGTCGATACGAAGCCGTCCAAATCAAACATGTTCAAATCGCTGGCGGCTACATTCAGGAACAGGGATTTCCGCGTGTTTGCTGCCTCGGACATTATGTACTGGATCGGACTGACTCTTTTCCAGACGGGGCTCCCTTTCTTCGTTAAGGTCTCGATGGCGCTTGACGAAAGCTATACAATGATCTTTATGGGAGGAATGACTGTTCTCTCCGCAGTCTTCTACCCGTTTGTTTCGGGACTTGTCAGAAAATACGGCAAAAAAAAGCTGACAATATGCGGTTTCCTCGGACTGGCGATCGCTTATGTTTTCACGGTTCTTATAGGCGTGCTTCCCCTCCCGGGAGTTGTTTTCGGCGTTATCATCTGCGTAGTTGCCGCTTTCCCGATGGCACTTCTTGGAATTATTCCGCAGTCCATTGTCGCCGACGTTGCAGAGGCTGACGGTAAAATTACCGGTGAAAACCGCGAGGGCATGTTCTTCGCGGCGCGTACGTTCGCCATGAAATGGGGGCAGTCGATAGCAATGCTCGTGTTCACATCGCTTGCCATAATCGGAACAACGCAGAATACATCTTCGAATGAGATTACCGCCTCGTCGCTCGGCCTCAGAATAGTTGCAATCGCCGCGGTTGTCTTCTGTGTCGCCGGAGCGCTTGTTCTCATGCTGTATAATGAGAAAAAAATAATGCAGACAATTTCGGAAGACAAAAAAACTGTTGAAAAGGACGTAGCGTCCGAATAAATCGTTGCCTGAAAGCATTATAAATAATACTATGGTAAATTTCATTCACTCCGCAAATTACGCCGAAGCAATGGGCAGCGAAGTTATGCCTTTCCTTTCGGAGAGGCGTCATGACGGATACGTCAAGACCGCCGGCGGGAACATTCATTACGTCATGTACCGCTCTGACGACGGCAACGGAACTGTATATATCTCGCACGGTTTTACAGAAAATTCCGAAAAATACAGAGAAACAGCCTATTACTTTCTGATTAACGGTTTCTCTGTCTGCATCCCGGAACACTTTGGCCACGGACTTTCGTCAAGAGCCGACGACGACGTCACTGTGACTCACATAGACAGATTTGAGCAATACGCGGATGACCTCGAAGAAGTCATAAACAAAACGAAAGAGATGTGTAAAGGTCCGTATTACCTTTATTCACATTCGATGGGCGGCGCGGCAGGACTTCTGTATCTTGAAAGAAATACCGGTTTTTTCAGCGCCGCTGTACTCTCGTCTCCGATGATCGTTCCATCAAGCGGCGGTACGCCCATACCGGTTGCAAAAGCTGTCATGTCCTTCTTTAAACTTATCGGCAAATCAAAAGAGCGTTCATTTACCTCGTCGGAATACCCCGGCAAAGAAGAATTCGAGGATTCATGTTCGATTTGTCCCGAACGTTTTGCATATTACGAGAAAATAAAGCGTGAAAATGAGCGCTTTCACAATTATTCTCCAAGCTACGGCTGGATATATGAATCCCTGCGCGTAAAAAAGCTGATTCTTAAAGGAAACCCGGAGAGAATTACAACGCCTGTTCTTATTTTCTCGGCAGAAAACGATACCGTCGTTGAGAAGGAACCGCAAAAAAAGCTTGAAGAAATAATACGTAATTGCAGATTTGAGTCTGTCCCTTCGGCAAAACACGAGATATATCTGTCAACAGATGAAATCGTTGAAAAATATTTTGACGATATAATCAGTTTTTTCAAGGCAAACTGAAATCGTGCAGGATGGCGCTCATGAGTTGAGTGCCCGACGTTCTGCACCGCCCTTCATACCGTTCGGCGCACAACTGAAAACGTACCGTCAGAAACAGAAACCGACGGTACGTTTGTTTTTTAATTATATAAACCCGGGATTACTCCTTTGCCCTGCGTATGCGGAGGTGACAGAGCCTTGTGTATTCCTCGTAATCAATGGTTTCAAGCATGTATTCGAGCTCGCTGTCGCCCATCGTCGTATTTCTGCCTTCCTCGTACTGTTTGTCCACCTCTGCCTTCAGCTTTTCGACGATCGGCGAATGCTTGTCAAGAGCGTCGCTGCCGCTGAGCCGGAAGAACCTGTTTATCCAGAAAGCGATACCCGCAAGCCCGCTGTGCGAATCCACGGAAACGGAGGCGGGACGGCCGAGAATAGCCTCGGTATCGAAAATGCTGTATATTTCCGGGTCTTTGAGAATCCCGTCGGCATGAATGCCTGCGCGTGTAACGTTGAACTCGCGTCCGACAAAGGGAGTGCGCGGCGGTATCTCATAGCCTATTTCGTTTTCAAAATAATCGGCTATCTCCGTAATTACCGCAAGATCCATGCCGTCTGTAGTACCGCGAAGCGAAGCGTATTCAATCGCCATGGCCTCAAGCGGGCAGTTGCCGGTGCGCTCGCCTATGCCGAGCAGCGCGCAGTTTACGCCGGAGCATCCGTAGAGCCATGCTGTGGAGGCGTTTGTGACGACCTTGTAAAAATCGTTGTGTCCGTGCCACTCGATAAGTTCGCTGGGGAATCCGGCATAGTGCTGAAGCCCGTATATTATTCCCGGGACGCTTCTCGGAAGAGCTGCGCCCTGGTAGCTTACGCCGAAGCCCATCGTATCGCACGCTCTTATTTTGATCGGAATGCCGCTTTCTTCGGAAAGGCTGTGGAGCGCCTCGGCAAACGGAACGACGAAGCCATAATAATCTGCCCTCGTTATATCCTCAAAATGGCAGCGCGGGCGAATGCCCATCGACAGCATTTCCTTGACTATGCCGAGATATTTGTCCATCGCCGAAGCGCGTGTCAGACCCATTTTTTTGTAAATGTGATAATCCGAGCACGAGACAAGCACACCGCTTTCCTTCAGCCCGAGATCCTTTACGAGCTCAAAATCTTTTTTGCTTGCGCGTATCCAGCTTGTGATCTCCGGAAATTCAAGACCGAGCGAAAGACATTCGAGCACTGCCCTTCTGTCCTTTTCGGAGTAGACGAAAAACTCGCTCTGACGGATTATTCCGTTAGGTCCGCCCAGCTTGCCGAGCAGCTTATACAGATCAACGATCTGCTTAACCGAAAAAGGGGAGGTTGACTGCTGCCCGTCACGGAACGTGGTATCGGTTATCCAGATATGCTCCGGCATGTTTATCGGAACAAACCGATGGTTGAAGGAAACCTTCGGTATGCTCTCATAGTCAAAGAGGTATCTGTACAGATTTGGAGTCGCCCTTTCCTGAAGCTGGTATTTATATGCGGACTGCTCCAGCAGATTTGTTGCGGGAGAAAACTCCAGTTTTGTATCTTTGCCGAGAAAAATATCGTTGTTTTGCATAATGGCATCCCCTTGTTATCATTTTTGCGCTTATTTTATCGCATACTATTATATTATACCACATTTTTGGCAATTTGGCAATATGAATTATTCTTTTTGTTAAAATGTATTGACAAACGGGGCAATATGTGATAGAATTATGTGTACATATCGGAGGGGCTTATGAAAGAATACAAACCGTTTGATGAAAATAAAAGGCCGAAGATCCCGTACCCGTACCTGATGGCAGTTGAGTGGGGCGGCACCGTCGGAATGCTGCCGCTTAACACCAAAATAACAAAGATCAATTGCAAAGGGCTCAAACCGCCTTACATACTGCTTGCAAATCACGGATCGTTTATCGATTTTCCGATTGCCGTTAAAGCCATATTCCCGAGAAGGGTGAACTGGCTTATTTCCATTGAGGAATTCAACGGCCGTGAATGGCTTATGCGCGGCATCGGAGGGATTTACAAAAGAAAATTCACGTCCGATCTGACCAACGTGCGTCACATTCTATGGCTTCTCAAAAAGAAAAAAAGGATAGTAGTAATCTACCCCGAAGCACGTTTCTCGCTTGCCGGAATAAACGAAAAGCTTGACGGTTCGTATGGTAAACTCGTCAAAACTGCAAAATGTCCGGTCGTGACGCTCATTGCGCACGGAAACTTTCTCAATTCTCCGCAGTGGAACAAGCATCCGAAACGCAGGGTTCCCATCAGAGCCGAAATGAAACAGATCGTCACAGCGGAAGAGGCACTGTCGCTCACAGCGGAGGAAATTCAGCAAAGGATCGAAAACGCCTTTAGTTACGACGAGTATCAGTGGCAATATGAAAATAAAATAAAAATCAGCTCCAAAGCGCGAGCAAACAATATCCACCGAATTCTTTACCAGTGCCCCGTCTGCGGAAAGGAATTCTGCACGGACAGCAGGGATACCGAGATATGGTGCGAGAACTGCGGAGCGCGCTGGATGATGGACGAATACGGCAGACTTCACCGTACGGACGGAGGCGACGACATATTCAGTCACGTTCCCGACTGGTACAGATGGGAAAGAGAGCAGGTAAGAAAACAGGTCAGGGACGGTTCCTACAGTTTTGAAGATACAGCCCGTGTCGAGGAACTGGTAAACTGCAGGGACGCGGGTTTTATCCCGCTCGGAGAAGTCAGATTCACTCATGACATGAACGGTTTCACTCTGCAAGGAACGCTTGACGACGGAACGACGTTCGATTTCAACAGAAGCGTCATTTCAATGTATTCATGCCATATCGAGTATAATTTCAAGGGACGCGGAGATGCGATTGACCTCGCCACCAAGGGTAAAACATATTTTATTTTCCCTCTGACAGCCAGAAACGTCCTGACAAAAATTCATTTCGCAGAAGAAGAAATGCACAATCTGCTTAAAGAGCAGGAACAGAGCAAATAAAGCGACCGGCATCGGACAATTCCGATGCCGGATTTTATTATAATTCTGCCGCTGACGCTTGACGTACATCCGCTACTACTATCCTTGCATTAATACGCAAAAAACTGTTTCTGCCTTATATTATTATCTACTGTGAGCAAACCCAATTTAACGTCAAACGCTTATTTCATCATTTTCGACTTTTATATTGTCTTTATGCCCGCTTCCTAAATAAACAGCCATAAGCAGAAGCGAAGCAATAAGCGAAACGGTTGGAAAGAGGTATTTGACCAACGTATAGCAGCCCGTGCGCGTAAGGAATACCAATTCAACGTGCTTTCCGCCTAAAATCCCGAACGGATTGAAAAAACAGGCCTCCATGAAACAGGCAAGTTCTAATCTGCTATACAGTACAAGAGCATTTGCGTCTGTCGTAAAATAGTTTTTATCCGAAAGCCAGAAAAAAAATATTAAAATCAGCGAGCATGCGCATATAACAGAACAGAAACAAGTTCCCTTTCTCTTTCCTAATCCGTTTCGCCATTCGCAGATGCAAAGTAGCGCAATAAAGATTACTATTGTCAGATACGGAATAATTAAAGGAAGCAGGAACGAAAGCGCCTTTACGAAAAGAGTTTTTTTAAATACCAGCGAATAACCAGCGTCGGTCAGCTGAATCTCTGATCCGGCCATTTTCAACGTATTGTAAAAAACGGAAATATAGTAACGCATGGTAAAAATGCAGAAAACAAAAAAAACGATTGTCAAAATTGTCCGGATTTTATTTCGATTTTCCATAAAGACAACCTCTTCATACGTAAAAATACGTTCATCAAATAATTCCCAATAATCTGATTCGTCGAACATATCGACACAAATCAATGTGAGTATAATCTCCGGATTTATTGAAACGCAGAATAAACATATCATTTCCCGCGAAACAAAAGTCAAACGTTCTATATGTTTCAGTCGGTTTACGCTTTTTCACGTCATAATCAATAAATCTATAATGATCTGATACGGCTCCGGAAACGTTTGCCTGATCGATCCAGTATATATGTCCATTACGATATTCGATTACATCGTGAAAAGCATAATGATTCTCCGCAAAAGTAAACACTGAAAGAATACTGTTTTCACCCTTCTTAAGAATACCTATGCTTTCGCTGTCGTTATCGGCAAAATACAATGCGCATTCGTCGTTTATTATGCCGTAAGAAACGCAAAACAAGTAATTTATACTTTCAGGGAGTACGGATTCGAATACTGTGTCTCCGCTTCGCAGATCAAACACAATGACATGTCTGGAGCACGAAAAACTCAGATATTCATCCTTCAGGTTAATGAGATAAGGCTGTTTTTCTTCCATGTATTTTTCGCTGTAATAAACAGAAGACGTTTTGGCCTCAGTATCGTATACAAGCACGCTCACAGTTTGCATCTCGTAATCAATTGCGCAATAATATGCTTTTTTGAGAAATATCCCGACGTTTTGAGGCTGAAAACCGTCAGAAACCGATGCACGGAATATTTCGCCGATTTCACATGTTTCAAACTCATAAAGCTTGTATGTATAAAAATCATCCGATTTTTCACACCAAAAAATACCGGTATCATTCGCATCAATATACCAAATAGATACCTGACTGACGGAATAAACGCTTTTCTCTGTCTTTAAATCATCGGTAAATGAAATGGTATAATCCGTATCGGCATAAGCACTATTAAGCATTACCCAATGCTTTTCGGTCCTTATAGTCTGTGACGGTGCGGTTTTGTATGGATATGACTTTAGTATTTCCGGCTGACTGTCATAAAACGAACAACCGGAGACAGCAAGCGTTAACAAGACCATACAGATTATATAAAGCGGAAAACTCCTTTTCATTTTTTCACCTTTTCCCGTTTTATCTCATAAAATATTTTAACATGCGCTGGTCTATGATCTGCCTGTCCAGAACGATCATAACGTCGCAACAGTTGAACTCATAATCGATAAAGCCGTTTTGTGAAACCTTTGCACCAAATCTCAGATATGCCTTCAAAAGACCGGGAATTTGAATATCCTCTTCGTTCAGACCATGCCGCTTCCCGTACTCGAAGGCGTTACTTACCGCACGTATATCGAAATCACGGCACAAATATTTATTGTTCAGAACTGAAGTGCAGCCTGCATATACGCTGGGATCAGTACCGTGCAGCGAACATGTTCCGATAATATATCTAAGACCATGCTCCTCAGCATATAAGAACAGCGCTTTCCACAGCAGACCGATTACGACACCAGTCCGGTAGTCTCCGTGAACCACCGCCCTTCCCGCCTCTACAATCCCGCCTGGAGCGGATTTAAGCGAAGAAAAGTCAAACTCATTTTCAGATTTGAATTTTTTTCCTTTCAGCGTCGCATCAGTGGCCACTCTGTACGTGCCGACAATCAAGCCTGAACTTTTCTCTATCACCAGAATCGAATCGGAAAAAGAGTCGTATCCGTCGTCGTCCAGTCCTTCACCGTCGGACATGTTCGGGTTAAACTCCTTAAGCAGAAACCGATAGCGCAACCTCCGGACATCATTCAACTCTTTTTCGTTTTTTAAATCAAGTAATCTGACCAGATAATCTGCCGTTTCAATTTGAATCATCTTTTTTAACCGTTTTAATGTTTACGCAGTTTTTACCATGAGAATTGTCATCCGAAAAAAAACAGTATTACCTATTATAAGCTGATAGCGAAACATATGCTTGACCGAAGTTTTGCATCGGTCCGATTCCGGATGCCGCCTCCATGCCAATATTATACCACACAAGACCCCGTTTGTCAATTTTTGAAATTTTGAAAAGGCAGAAAATACGTAATTTGCCTTAAAAAAGCCGGCATTTCAAAATGCCGGCTCAGCTAACGGACTTTTACTTCACGTTTTTATTCTTTATCCACAGCAGTCTGTCAAAAAGTTTTTTGAAATAATCTGCAGGCGCTTCGGGAATGGCAAAACTGTTTGGCCTTTCGGAGATTTTCACACATGAAATATCTTCAAGAATTTCTTCGACATCGTTTTTCCCGATTTCAAAATTGGAGATACTGTATTTTTCAGGAAGTTTTTTCTGCCAGTTGCTGCTGTTTTCGATGAATTTCAGCGCCTGAACAACCGAAAGAGATGATTTGTCGTCACATGTTATATTGTCGGCAAATTCCTTTATGACGATGTCCGGCGTTGCTTTGGGATCGGAGGTAAACCTTCCGAACGCATATGTGTTCAGCGCTTTAGCCTTGTGACCAAGATAGCTCCAGTTGCCGATTATCCCGTCAAACCCTATCTGTTTTGCCGTTCTGACAAAACGGTATATGTATCTGGTTTCCGACTGGACCATTTCCCTCATTGCACCGTCCGGACCTATGTCGCCGTCGTCCGCTTCGTCAAGCAGGAAATACGGCCATGCCCAGACTCTCGGAACGCCGGACGCTTTTAAACAGGCGACATCGTCCGCTTCAGGAAACAGGACAGGCTCAATATTATTCTGATCGTACAGCCGCAAAGCCATCGCCCTGTAGTACGTATGCGACGGGATCTCCATACCGTATCTGTTTCTGAGTATAACGTCCGAACGGGATATTTTTTCCGTAACCTCGGTCTCCTCTATCCACCACCGTACGTCCTGACACGGTCTTGTAGGGTTATCCCACATATTTATCGCCCAGGGATTAACATTGTAATATGCTCCGGGAGCGTTTTTTCTGACCACTTCTCCGACAAGCTCTGACATTCTCAGCCAGTCTGTATAGTCGGCCTCGCCCATTTCCGGAGAGGTTCCGCCCGGATCACCTGCAAAGAACGTAAAACCGTCGGCTTCACGCATAGCCCATACGGATCTTGCGAGCCAGTTAAGTCTTTTTTTCATTTCGTCGCTGTTGCGCGGATAGAATTTTTCTCCGATCCCGCTCGGCTCAAAATCCTCCGGACCGTCCCACTGCTTTATATTGCTGTAAAGTATAACGTTGACGCTGAAGCCGTCATTTTTCGCGCAGCGGATCTGCGCCGCCATACTGCTCAGGTATTCGTCAAGGGCGGTATACGAGTTTCTGTACCAGCCGAGATCGCAGAACTGAAGCGTATTGATTCCGCACGCTTTCCAGAATTCGTGCTGATCCGGCGAATCGGTCCAGACGTACAACCCTCTTGTTTCAAAATCAGACATTTTTTCCTCTAATCAATCATAAGTTTCAGCCTTTCGGCTATTCTGTTCAGGTAATCGGACGGGCTGATAGGCAATGCAATCGACGACTTATCAAGCGCGACAACGTCAGCGAGCGCCTCGAGCGCGCTTCCCGGATCTGAAAAAGACGTTTGAAAATGCTCGATTCTCTCCGACTTCGGCAGTTTTTTCTCGAAATTGCTGTCGTTTTCGATGAATTTCAGAATTTCGGAAAGCGCACCGGCTGTCTGTTCCGTCGCGATAAGCGAGGCAAATTCGTCTATAACCTGTTCCGGCGTCACTGTTTTGTCGTTTGCCATCCTCGCAAACGCGTACGTATTCAGACATTTGTTCTGATACCCCGCATACGACCAGCTTCCGATTATGCCGTTAAATCCAAGTTCCCTGACGCTGCTGATGTATCTGCTGATATATCTCGTTTCCAACTGCGGAAGATCGGTTTTAACGGTTCCCCCTCTGTCTCCGTCGTCAGCCTCGTCAAGAAGGAAATACGGCCATGCCCAGATATTTCCGGTGCCGCGTTCCGCAAGTATTTTAATGTCATCCTTCTGCGGATATTTCAGTTCCGGCTTCATGTTATATTTTGCATACAGGCGCAAAGCAAGCGGGCGGTAATAATCGTGACACGGGAGCTCGATGCCTACGTCATCTCCGACAAATCCGGCGATTTCGAGTATTTTTTTGCAGTTTTCCGTTTCCCTTTGCCAGAACTGGGGTGTTTCTGCGCTGACGCTCGGAGTCTGAAACATGGTAACTGCCCATGTGTTTATGTTGAACTCGGCGCCGGGTGCCGTTTCGCTGACCATATCTCTGACATCAGCTGCCATCTTGACGAAGTTCTCGAAGGATCCGCTGCCCATGGAATTTGTTATCCCGCCGGGATCGCCGGCAAAGAACGTAAATCCGTCCGCATTCTTCAGGCGGCTGACGGTCATTTTCAGATATTCGAGTCTCTCGTTCCATTTTTCCGTGTCATCCGGGTGAAATTTTACGCCAAGTCCCGTCGGCTCGGTATTGTTCGGTCCTTTATACTGCTCCAGATTTGAAAAAAGAATTACATAAACCCTGAAGCCCGCGTTTTTCGCCTGTCTGACACCGCCTGCCATATCAGAAAGATATGAATCAAGCGAGCCGTTTTCGGAATTGTACCACCATCCTCGGTCGCAGAACTGAAGCGTGTCTATTCCGATTTTTTTCCAGAACGAGTACTGCGACGGATTGTTGTTCCA
>JAEEGL011665472.1_pt1 | contig 16925 bp, 9 predicted proteins | sample 9134231 | NCBI WGS metagenome assembly JAEEGL01 (sample SAMN16246548, study PRJNA631951) | gut metagenome | biome: gut microbiome; feature: rumen; material: fiber-attached | host: Bos | place: Iran: Karaj | collected 2018-10
GGACCTACAAGCAGGTCAACTGTGTTACCGTTCTTGAAGGCCCGGCCGTGCTGTGCATCGTGCCAGTAGAAGCCATCGCCTGCGGGGTTGAAGGCCGCATGGTCCTCAGCATAGAAGAACTTGTCGGCCAGGTCGAAGAAATACTTCTTGTGGGTGCTGGCCTCCTCAATCTCGGTCTGGATGGCGTAGAGGTTGGTATTGGCGGTGATGACGTCATCTGTGGTGAACTTCTCACCAAGCACGCCCGTCTTGAACCAGCCGCGAGCCTTGTAGCCCTCCTTCGTGGCGGGAACATCGTTGATGTCGTATGCAAACTCATCGATGGCAGCGTCCTTCTCCACCTGCTGCTCGGTCAGCACGTTGCCGTTGACGTCGAGATAACTCAAAGTGAAGTAAGGCTTGTAGATGACGTTCAGTATATAGTCCAGCGTCGTGGTGCCAGCCGTCACAGGGATGGTGACCTTACACTCAGTGTCAGAGCCCTCGTAGGTGAGGGTGCCTACCTCGCCGGTTGATGCGGTGACATCAGTCAGGGGATTTTCTGCGCTGACCATGGTCTCGCCGTTCTTCATTTCAAGCGTAGCCTCCAGTAGGTCGCCGAAGACATCCTCCACGGCATACTCGGTGCCGTTGATCTTGAACGAAGCCAGTACGGGCATGTCGGCCTCAGTACCGCTCAGTGTACCCTCGATGACGATGTCGGCCAGACCAATCTGTTTGCCGGCCTGCAGATGGTAGAGGAATAGTTTCAGTCCGCATGTACCTTCACCAGGTGTTGCACCGGTAATGTCATACTCCTTGAAGGTATTCTGGTTGGTGTTGTTGCGCTCTGGCTTGACTTCCTTATCGAGTTCTACGGTTGTTCCGTCGGCATTCTGCCAGTAGACATCAATAAGGCCGTTGTCGGTTCCAAAGCGGTTAGCCTTGAACGATACCTTCGTCGGTGTGAAGGTGAAGCCGGGCTTCGGCGAGAAGAGGAAGCTCACGGCGTCGTCGTCAGTCAGATTGCTGTTATGCTGATCTATAGGCTCCAGACGGGTCTCCGTAGCGTCTGCGTATGTGTTTTTATCCTTGATAAACCAGTTGCTGCCCACAACGACCTTGCTGTTGAGGAAGTAGTCGTCGTTTGAGAACGTAGCCTTCTGGCCCTCGGTACCCTCGTTGAACGGGAAGGTGACGGTAGCCAGCTCATTGTCGAGCGTGATCTTCTCCTTCGGTGCATACTGAACGACGGAGAGCGAATAGTAGTAGTTGTTATCGCTGACAGAGGTCACGGCTACATAGCCAGCCTCGGCATCGCTGATCTTGGCCTTGTAGGTGTTCTCTTCGGTCAGTTCTTCAGTGCTATTGCCGATGGTGTAGTGGGAATAGCCGGGATAGCCCTTCACGGTGACGAGGTCGCCTGCATTCCTGACGGGCACCTTGAAGACGGCACCCGAGCGCACCTGGATATTATTGCCATTGTTGCGGAACGAAGCGCCGTTAGCCTCAACAGTCATCATCAGACCGTTCTTTTCTGCGGCCTCCACCTCACCGGCCTCACTGCTACCAGAGAGGGCCATCGTGGCGGCCATCACGTCGGCATTGCTGTAGGTCCAGGTGCCGGTGATGTCCTTCGATACGGGCTCTTCGCCCTCAATCTTCTCGATGGCAAAGTAGTTCACATAGCCGCCGCCACTGATGGTCAGCGTTGTGGCATCGCCCCAATATTCTGCTGAGACAGTGTTCGGGTCTTCGCCCTTCTGACCTCCGTAGCAGCCGCTTCCACCTTCACCCTTCTGAGTGGTGAAATCAGCAACGTGCAAGCCAGTGGCATCGGTCACGGTGACACCGCTTCCCCAACTGCAGGTGCTCATCGTAATCTTCACAGAACCTGGCACAGGAACGATGGCCTTGAAGTTACGCCAGCCATGGTCGTTGTGGTAGGTTCCGCTCAACACAACGTTGGCAGCCACATTGTCAGCAGCGACGCGGGTCTGCGTGCCGTCCTCGTTAACGATGACGCCAAACGAGAGTTCTGCACCCTGCTGCTGCTCGTCAGCCGTCAGCAAGTCGCCCAGCGGGTCAATCTCGAAGTCGCGATAGACGTATTCAGCGGGTTCCTCGCCCTGACCTGCGACAGGAAGGGTGATGACAAGGCTGTTCCAGTAGTTGTTGCTAACCTGAGCAATCTCAAGGGTAGCGTCATCTGTGGTAGCAGTAAATTTGGCGGTATTCTCTTCGACCGTACCTGCTGCGCCATTGAAGTTGACAGATGCTGCATCGTTGTAGGTGGTAACAGCGAAGGTGGCATCCTTGCATGAAGGCACGATAGCCTTAGTGCCAGTGTTCACCTGATGCCAGCCGCTGCCGTTATATGCGAACTTGCCGCTTGTGGCATCTATATCAACCTTCACATCGATGGTCTTGCCGTTAACGGTGGCCTGGGTGACGATGATGCCAGAGTTGCCCTGGAAATTATACTTGGGATTGTCGTTGTAACCGCTCAGATTGAAGTTGACGGTGACAGTTTCAGTACGATCGGCCAGTTCTACTTCATTGGCAGTATATACGGCGGTCAGAGACATATCAGCCTCAGGAGCAATCTCCTCACCAACGGCGTAAGTCGTTGTGCCGTCGCTCCAACCAGTCAGCGTAGCACCTTCCTTAAAGAGCGTGTAGTTCTTGGGAGCATTGAACTTATCGCCTGCATTGACCTCAATGGCGGCAGGAGCAGCGCCACTACCCTCGCCGGCAGCAAACGTCACATTGAACGTCGTCACCTCTGCGGGCAGATCGGCCTCGTCGATGGCCTCCACAGCGAAGTAGGGGTTGTAGTTGGCCTTGCTGAAGTGCAGCGTAGTAGGCTCATTAATGCGGTAGTAAGCCACAACGACATTGTCATGATTGCTCGACCACTTTGCTCCATTGGTATTCAGTTTGGCAATCTCTGCGCCTTCGCTGTTGGTAACGACGATGTCATTGCCGTAGTCATGCGTGGCGTATGTAATCTTCACGCAGCCCTCAACAGGTACGCTGGCAGTGAAATTCGACCAACCGTATGCGTTACCGTGCCAATTACCCTTCAGTGTAGCAGCAGCCTCTTCAGCATTGTCTGCCTGACTGATGGTGCCGTCTTTAGCCACTTTGATGAATACATCACTTCCTGTAGCCAGTTCCTGAAGTGTGGTCAGGTCAGCCTTAATGTCACGGAAGCCTGCAGGTTCTTCACCATCCTCATAGGCCACGGTGATGGTGTAGATGTCGGTACGGGCGGTGGCGGTGAACGTCACGCTATTGGCAATCCCAGTCCAAGTGCCATCATTGTATTCGCCCTTTTTAGTTTCCATATTATCAAGTGAGGCACCAGTGAATACGATGCTAGAAATGACTTTACCCTCGGGGACTGAAAGTGTAAGAGATCCAGCAGGTTCATCGTCTGTAGCAGCATAAATTCTAATCTGTCCTTTGGGGTTTCCAACGCTGATATTGAAGTCATTCCATGCGTTTCGGCCAGCCAGCGTCATTGTTACGTTTCCTGCTGTCCATGTACTCTCTTGATTCTTTAAAGTTGACTTTTCAAGCCCAGAGCCGTAGTCAATGCCCATGTCGAAGTCGAACACCCCATCCTCGATGACGATGGGCTTCGTCACGGTCAGCTCGAAGCTGGCTTCACTCTTGTTGTAGTTGTCATCGCCTGCAAAGATAGCAGTGATAGTGGTTGTTCCCTTACCAACGAAGTTGATAACTCCATCGGCAATAGTGGCCACACTCTCGTCAGAACTAGTCCACTCAATGACAGCGTTCTCTACAGGTGCGCCTTCGGCAGTGCTGACAGTAGCCGTGGGCAGGTTCATGGAGCCGCCCACCTCGCCGTTGACACCAGTTTCATCAATCCCTTCGATAGTTACAAAGGTTTCTGATAAAATGGCTGTTTCGATAAAATACACCTGAATATTCGTTATCTGGGCATTGTGTTCTGACAAAATCTTCAGCGTATATTGTGTACCTATAGCCTGATATTCCTCTGCTATTCTATATTCATTGACATCGGTGCTACCAGTTGTCTCTGTACTTACAGCTTCATCGTTAACAAAGAAGTTCATCTTGGTTTTTTCAGAAGCGCCTTTATTACCAGTCACTACAATTTTCTTTACTGGCCTATCGAAGATGGGGAAGTTGAGGTAAGCCCCAGACTTACCAAAAAAGAAATAGCTACCATTTTTCTTAAAGGTACTTCCTGCTCCAGTAAAACCTAATGAGCCATCAGTCAGTACTCCGTCGGAAGCCATCCATGCCTCATCAGCAATATTATATGTTATGAAATCATCATCAGTATGTGGAGCAATATTTGAAACCACAGTCAGTTCGTAGTTGGCCGTACATCCTTGATAGCCATTGTCGCCAATATAAGTAGCAGTAATGGTAGCTTTGCCTATAGAGTTGTAACTGATGACACCATTGACGATGGAAGCCACTTCAGGATTGGAACTTTCCCAGATGATGTCTACGTTTTGCAATTCTAAGCCCCCTGCTGCCTTCACTACAGCGGTAAGTTCATTTGAGCCTCCAACTAAAGCGAAAGTAATGGGTTGTTCGATAATCATTTGTGTCTCGTTGCTGATGACATTTACCTTGAAACTGCCCTCGCTCCCCTTGTAAATTTCGTTACCAGCGTAGGTGGCCGTGATGGTTGCCTCGCCAGCAGCCAAAAGATGGAGCACGGTGCCGTCGACCTTGGCAACACTCTCGTTATTACTGCTCCATGTAACAGTGGCTCCCTCCACAGGAGCACCAGTAGCGTCATTGACCACTGCAATAGGCAGGTTCATATTCGAGCCCACGGTGCCCGTCTGATCTTCACCGATTGTCACAGTGGTAGCAATACGAGTGTCGGGTGTTCCATTTGTTTCCCAAACAATCGTAATCTTGTCAATATACATTGCACCACTACTAGAACGGAAACCAATATATTCATAGCTACCTTCAATAGCGATTTCCTTTGTTCCGTCTGACTTTGTAAACGAAGCAATTTTAGTACCCTGACTCTCTGAACTATACAAGTCATCTGCAGCAGAATAGGCAGTGCTCTTTCCATAGACATCCAACGTGCGGGCATCTGCCGTGTTGGAGTTCCATTCCACTTTAATAGACTTGACGGTACCGCCAGACGCTGTCGTTACAATACCAGAGTTACTGTTTTTCGAACGCAACTGGATAGCGCTATTACCACCTGCCATCTGAGCAGTGTAGACAGCAGTTGATGTTACTGTCACAGCAGTGACTTCCTCATAAGTGGTACCACTTACACCAAAGGTCGATAGCGTCAGTTCATCAGTAACCAATGAACCTCCGCCAGAGTCTTGTGCGTACATCTGACCTCCAAAGAGCATGAGAAGCATGCTCAACAGGGATAATCGTAACAATTTGTACTTCATACTGTTTGTTTTAAGTTAATAATATTGGTTAGTTAAAAATAATTATTTCACAACATGCGGACGAGAACGTCCGCGCTCCCAGAGTTGGCTGCAAAGTTACGAATAATGTTTGGGAATGCCAAATTTTTTGCGCCCATATTTTTGGTAGCATAAAAAAAACCGCTTGTGCGGTTGATTTGGTTTGTATTATTTCCCCAAGAAGTTTCGTGAGAGATAGTCGTTGAACTGGTCTTTGTATAGTTCGCCAATGGGCAGGTAGGTGTCGGCATCCATGATGATGCGGTTTTTGTTCACTTCCTGGATTTTCTGCAGGTTAACTATATAAGAACGGTGGATGCGCATAAACTGGCTGGAGGGCAGATAGTCCTCCATCTTCTTCATGCTAAGCAGCGTGATAACAGGCTTCTGGCCTTCCAGATGAATCTTCAGGTATTCGCTCATGCCCTCCACATATTGTATGTCGCTGATGGCAATGCGCACCACACGATAGTCGGTCTTCACGAAGATGGTACCGTCGCTCTGCACAGGGCTGCTCTGCTGCTGGGGCGCGTTCTGGTGGCGCAGGTTATACTGCTCCTGCACCTTCATGGCCGCCCGCAGGAAGTCGTTCATACCGAAGGGCTTCAGCAGGTAGTCGACGGCGTTGACCTTATAGCCCTCGACGGCATACTCCGAGTATGCGGTGGTGAAGACGATGAGAGGCGGTGCTGCCAGTTGACGAACGAAGTCCATACCACTGAGGTCGGGCATATTGATGTCGCAGAAGATGGCATCGACCATTTCCTGTTCCATCATCTCGCGGGCTTCCAGGGCACTGCGGCACTGTCCGGCCAGTTGCAGAAACGGCACCTTATTTATATATGTAACTAACTGTTGGAGAGCCAGGGGCTCATCGTCGATTGCAAGAACGTTGATCATAGGAGTGAAGTAAAGGAGGTAAAGTAGTAAAGGAGTATAGGAGGTAAAGGAGGTTAGAGGGGGATGCGTAGGTCAACGGTGTAGGTGTTGGGCTCGTCGTTGATATTCAGGGTGTATGTATTGCCATAGATGAGTTCCAGACGTCGTTTCACGTTCTGCAGGCCCACGCCGCCATGATGATCTTCTGCCTGGGGCACCTTACTATTACTACAATGGAAACAGAGACAGAGCGTGTCATCCTTTTCACTTCCACCCATTCCCTCTACACTGATGCTGATGTCGATGAACGACTTCTGGCGGTAACTCACGCCATGCTTAAAAGCATTTTCCACGAAGGTAATGAGCATCAGGGGCGGTATGTCGCGGTCGGGCATCACCTGCGGAATGTCCACCCGTATGTCCACTTGCTCAGCCACACGCATGCGCATCAGTTGGATATAATTGTCGAGGAATATAATCTCCTGGCGCAGCGGCACCTTTTGCTTAGAGCCTTCGTAGAGCACGAAGCGCATAATCTTCGACAGTTCCACAATGGTTTCCTTAGCCTGCTCGGGATCAATGTCTACCAGTGCATGGATATTGTTGAGCGTGTTCATCAGGAAGTGGGGGTTGATCTGATATTTCAGATACTCCAGTTGCTGTTCCAGGTTCTGATGTTCCAGCATGGCCAGCCGTTTGCGGTCGTGGCTCTGGCGAAAATAGAACTTGATACCCAGGTTCATGCCCATCATCAAGATGAAGATAATGGTTGCCACCACGTCGTGTTGGCCTACGATGCGGGGCGGAAGTTCCTTGAACTCTGGGCCATGATGGTGGCGGCCGGGCGGCTCATCCATAGGCGGCTCATCCATTGGCGGTTCGCCCATTGGCGGCTTGTCTCCATGAAGATTATCACCATGAGGTTCCCCGCCATGTGGTGCCTGACGCTCGAACCGCTCAAATCGCGGGCCGTCAGGACGATGGTCTTTGAAGTCAGGCCTCTGTGCACACTGCACAAAAACAAATACGCCCAACAGTGCGGCGATGCCCGACGAATAGAGTATTCGCCGGCGATGGTATACCAGCAGCGGTGCCAGCAGGTAGTTATGTATCAGGAAGGCGGCGAGGAATACAAAATACTGTCTCCAGATATGCCACAGTTCGTTCCAGGGCAGCGTCTGCTCATCACCATTGCCTGCATGGTGAATATAAATGCTAAGCACGGGTGCCATGAACAGGATAGCCCACAGCATCAGGTAAATCAGCGTTTCCTTCTTATCGTTGCTAATATTTGTTAGTCTCATAGATGGTGCAAAGTTCGCAAAAAAAAGGAATCGGGGCAAATCCGTTCAACGAATGCCCCGATTCTTTCAGCAAACCGCTTACAGCCCGAGAGCCTTCTTGGCTTCCGCAGCAGCCTTGTCGATTGCCTCGTTGGCATCCTTGCCGGCCTGATCAATGGCTTCGTTGACCTGCTTGTTGACATCTTCGTTCAAGTCTTCGGCAGCCTCTATTTGCTCGTTTACGGCCTGGTCGATCAAACCATCGGCAGCATTCTGAGCATTGTCGAAGACCGCCTGACCGGCGGTCAGCGCGCTGACAACGGTCTCAGCGGGAGTATCTACCAGTGTATTGACAACATTCTGCGCCATGGCGTTGTCGCCGATAACAGCCGTTATCTTCTCCTTGTTCTCCTTAATAAACTCCTGGATTTTCACCACATAGGTTTTGGCAGCCTCGGGATTTTTGGCCACGAGTTCTACTACTTTGTCTTTTGCATTCTGGAGTGTGGCCTGCAATGCACTGGCATCGCCAGCCTCCAACTGTGCCTTGAGGTTCTCAATGAGGGCAGCAGCATCATCACTCTTGTTGTCACTACATGAAGCAAAGCCCAACGTCAGGGCTGCAACGGCAATAAAAAATAACTTTTTCATACTAAAAATGATAATTGAGGTTTGTAAAATATTAATTTTGGTCGCAAAATTATGAAATTCTGCTGAAATAAGCAAAAAAAAAGCAATAATCCTTTGTCCTTATCAAAAAAATTTGTATTTTTGCGTCACTAAATCATTCTGTTAACATGATACAACGTTCAATAAAGACCCGCGTAGTGGGCATTGGCTTGAGCATCGACGAGACGGATTATGCCATCGTCGATGTAAGAGGAAATATTGTTGCCAAGAATTCATTTGCAACAACTGACTTCCCCAATGTGAATGAATTCGTGACCCATCTCAGTGAGAAAATCATCCAAATGGTAGAGGAGAACGGCGGCTACGAGAGCATCCGCTCAGTAGGCATCAGCGTGCCCAGCGGCAATTTCCTGACTGGATGTATGGAAAACTCGCCCAACCTGCCCTGGAAAGGCCAGATACCACTGGCTGCCATGCTGCAGGACCGTCTCGGCCTGGCCGTGGCATTGGGCAACGATGCACACGTCAGGGCCTTAGGCGAATTTGTCTTTGGCAGTGCTCACGGCATGAAGGATTTCATCGTGGTAAATCTGGGGCATGGTGTAGGCAGTTGCATCTTCACCAATGGCAAGGCCTATTTGGGCGCATACGGTTTTGCTGGCGAGATAGGCCACACCTGTGTAAAGCACAACGGGCGTCTTTGCGGCTGCGGCAACAAGGGATGCTTAGAGACATACGCCGGTGCTAAAGGCGTGGTGATGACAGCAAAGGAAATACTAGAGGAAGACCCGAGTCCGTCGCTGATGCGCGGACTGGAGAAATTCACGCCCAAGGATATTACCGCCTTCTGCGAGCAGGGCGATGAACTGGCCATCGAGGTCTATCGCCGCACCGGCTATGAACTGGGCATCGGATTGGCCAACTATGCCTCGATACTTAACCCCGAAGGCATCATCTTGGCCGGAGGCATCTCGCATGCCGGACACTGGCTGATGGATTCAGTCAACTTGTCGTTCGAGGAGCATGTGTTCCATAATATGAAAGGCAAGGTGAAACGGCTCGCCTCCAACCGCGACGAGGCCGAGCGCGAGGTGCTGGGTGCCAGTGCCCTGGCCTGGAACGTTAAGGAGTATTCTTTGTTTGTATGATAAGACAAAATGAACATTGACCGCATCAAAGATATTGTAGAGTCAACGCCTAATCTAAGTACCGTCCTCGGGATGGAGTTTATCTCCACACCCGAGGACGATACGTGTATGGCCCGTATGAAAGTTGACGAGCGCAACCGCCAGCCCTTCGGTTTTCTCAGCGGCGGTGCCTCGCTGGCCTTGGCCGAGAATGTGGCGGGCGTAGGCTCGTCGTCGCTCTGTCCGGGCTGCGCCTGCGTAGGCATCGAGGTGAGCGGCAGCCATGTGAAGGCCGTCAGCAAAGGCGATACCGTGACTGCCTTTGCCCGTTTGTCGCATCGCGGCTCCACACTACATGTGTGGAACGTAGAGATACGCGACACGGCAGGCGACCTGATTTCCAGTGTCCGAGTTACTAACTATGTAATCAAATCAAAATAGATTGCAATGCGAAGTGATATGACTGCCTTCGCTGTATATCGGTTGCCACATCAGCAGCAGGTGACGCTGGTGTCACAGACCACAGGCAAGCCACAGGAACAGCCCTCATGCGAGGCACTCAACGACCAACAGGGCTTTGTTATGGCACCTTTTTCCATTTCAGACAACACGCCCTTATTGCTTATTCGACCCGACGAGGTACGGACGTTTGCCTGCGGAGATATGAGCATGCTACGTTCTGACTTGGAGTTTGCAGCGTCCAAACTCCCACCGTCCTACGTCCAAACACTCAGTTTGCTACGTCCAAACTCCGAGCAGGCCTGCTATGCCGCTGACTTCACCCGTTTTCATGCCAGCCTGAAAAGCGGTCGGTTTAGCAAGTTGGTGCTAAGCAGATGCAGCATTTCTATCCTTCCCCCTTCCCCAACATCCCCCCTTGACCTCTTTCAGAGAGCCTGCACAATGTACCCCCGCCTGTTTGTAGCACTGGTATATACCCCACAGAGCGGACTCTGGCTGACGGCAACCCCCGAGATTCTACTCGAAGGCGATGGCTGTAGATGGCGCACCATTGCCCTGGCAGGCACCATGAAACTAAAGGACAACGAACTGCAGGGCGAAGGTGAGCACCTGACGTGGAGCACAAAGAACATACAGGAGCAACGTTTCGTGGCCACCTATCTACGCAGTTGCCTGGAGCACTTTGCATCCGACATCCGCGAGGAGGGTCCACGCACAGTACGTGCCGCCAATCTGGTACACCTGCGTAGCGACTTTACCTTTACCTTATTTAATAACGCGCGCGTAGGAACCCTCCTCCAGGCTCTCCACCCCACCCCGGCCGTCTGCGGCCTGCCCAAGGAAGAAGCTTTCCGCTTTATCCTCGACAACGAGCACACCCCCCGCCAATACTACAGCGGCTTCATGGGGCCACTCAACCTTATAACACCCAGCACCCACCTCTACGTGTCGCTGCGCTGTATGCAAATCACCGCCACCCACTACCACCTGTATGCCGGCGGCGGCTTGCTAAAGGATAGTGTTGAGGAGCAGGAATGGCAGGAAACCGAGGCCAAATTAGAAACAATGAGACAATGTATAGCAACAAAGAAAATATAAATATCCTGACTGCCTTGCTTGTGGCTCACGGCATCCATCATGCGGTAGTGTGCCCGGGGAGCCGTAATGCGCCCATCGTACACAACTTGAACGAATGTCCTGATATTCAGTGCTATCCCGTTACCGACGAACGCTCGGCAGGCTTCTACGCCCTAGGCATGACACAAGCCCTGAACGAGCCCGTAGTAGTGTGCGTCACCAGTGGCACAGCCCTGCTCAACCTGATGCCCGCCGTGGCCGAAGCCTACTATCAGCACAGGCCGCTGGTGGTCATCTCAGCCGACCGTCCCCCACAATGGATTGACCAACAGGACGGGCAGACGCTGCCGCAGCCCGACGCCCTCGGACGCTTTGTACGCAAGGCCGTCACGCTGCCGCCAGATGGCACTCCCCTCCCTTTCGGAGGTGGGGATGGCACTCCCCTCCCTTGTAGGGGAGGGGTCGGGGGTGGGGTCACTCATATCTCTGACGAACAGCATTGGTACTGCAACCGGCTCATCAACGAAGCATTGATAGAGCGGCATGCGCCCGTGCATATCAACGTGCCCATTGCGGAGCCGCTGTTCAAATTCACCACGCCCGAACTGCCCCACGAGCGCAAGATAGACTTCACGCCAGCCGATGCCACCAATATCACGCTGACCCACATCTGTCGAATGTTCATGCAGGCTAAGCGACCCATGCTCATTGCCGGCCAGCCCATGAATCCCTTGATGGACGAGGCCGTACAGGCAATCGGCAATGACGATAGTTACGTGCCCGACTTCGTGCTCTATACCGGCGGCTGCATTGTCAGCAAACGGCTCAAGCATTTCCTGCGCAAGGCCAAAGAGACGTGGGTGGTCAACCGCAACGGCGAGGTGACCGACACGTTTATGAACCTGACCCGCGTGATACAGGGCGACGGCGAAGTAGTGGCCGACCTCATCAGGTTTAACCTGGAAGAACAGCCCCATCCGTTCGTGCAGAAATGGGAGGCACTCATTGCCGACATACGCCGCAAGGTGGATGCTAACACTCCCCCGTATTCACAGGCTGCAGCCGTGAAATACTTTGAGCAGTCGCGCCCTCGCGAGGCCGTGGTGCATTATGCCAACAGCACCGCCATCCGACTGGCCAACATCTATTCCAAGGCACCCGTCTACTGCAACCGGGGCGTCAATGGCATTGAGGGGTCGCTCAGCACCGCCGCAGGCTTCTCGTTGGTGGCACACCCAACACCCAACACCCAACACCTAACACCCAACACCCAACACCTAACACCCACTTTCTGCATCATCGGCGACCTGAGTTTCTTCTACGACCAGAATGCCCTATGGAACCAGAACCTGCGCGGCAACCTGCGCATCCTGCTGCTGAACAACGGCAAGGGCGGCATCTTCGACACCCTGCCCGGCCTGGAACAGAGTCCTGCCCGCGACCGCTTAGTGGCTGCACAGCATAGCACCTCTGCCGAGGGCATCTGCCGTCAAAGCAACGTTGGCTATCGCCGGGCAGAGAACATGCAACAGATGCAACAGGGCATCGACTGGCTTATTACAACAGAAAGCAGCCATCCTTTGCTGCTGGAAGTTATGACCGATTAAACATAAAATCACCCGCAACCGACAAATCAGTTGCGGGTGATTTTATATTTTGCCAATTCTGAGGCCTTACTTCCTCATTATCTTCTTACCGTTGCGGATGACGATGCCGCGGAAGTCGGCAGCCACCTTCTGGCCAGCCATGTTGTAGGTTTCACCCTTCAGGGCAGACATACCATTCTTCACTTCGCTGATGCCATCGGTAGCACTGCGGTCAATCTCGGTGCTGGCAGTAGCGATGTCGAGCACGGCCACGAAGCAAATCTGAGTACCCTTGTTAGTGAAGGTAACCTTATCCTCCACGAAGTCGAGGTCATAGACGCGGATATCGGCATTACCAGCCATATCCTTCACTGCCTTGTAGACAGGATTGCCAGCGGGGTCGAGGGTATCGGGAACCAGCACATCACGACGCAGGTCGCTGAAGCAGCACATGGGCACCTCGGCATAATCGTACTCTACGCCGTTGACCTCTCTCCAGCCTGTAGCAGCCGTGGCAGCCGAAGCAGCACCGTTCACGTAACTATAGAACGTCAGGCGCACAGCCTTCTTGCCTTCAAAGCTGATAGTGTTCTGGGCACCGTTCGACAACTTCAGCGTGGTAACGCTGTCGCCGGGGAATGTCATGCCGGGCACATCGATACCGGGAACGATAACGGGGTCGGCACCGCTCCAGTTCTTGGTGTCGTTGCCAGTGATAGCCATCTCATAGCCATAGTAGAAATCCTGACCCTCCATGTTGTTCTCGTTACAATAGCCCCAAGCCTTGAAATTGTCGGGATTGTCGTAGAACAGATAGACCTTCTCGGTGTTCGTAGGAGCCTTGTTTACCAGAACCTTTGCTGAAACGACCTCAGAGGTGATGCTGCCCTCACGAATAGCGCGTGCATAGACGGTAGCACTCTCGAAGAGCGTGAAAGCGCGGTCGCCGTTCTTCCAGTTCACCTGGTCAAGGCTATACTCGATAGAAGAGCCGATAGTCTCACTCTTGATGTATACCGTACCGTTCTGCTGCTTGATAACGGGAGCCTTCACGGTAACACCGTCGACGAGTACCAGTGCAGTAGCCATAGCCGAATTGATGAAACTACCCTCACCAATGGCAACAGCCTTCACGGTCGTACCATCCTCCACCTGGAAGGGAGCGGCATACACCTCACCGGCATCAGTGCCAGGGTTAGTGCCGTCGGTGGTGTAGCGGATTTCCTTCATGTTGTCAACGGGGCTAATGGTAACAGTACCCGTCTCAGGGTCAACATCGATAGAGGGAGTGTCCAGTTGCACCTTAGCCTCACCGGTGTACAGGATGCTGATGTAGAAGAGACCTGTCTCGCCGCTACCACGCTTCACGGTGTGAGTACCGGCCGACACATTCTCGATGGTATAGAGGAGGCCACCGTCAACATCTGTGCTTGCGCTTGCCACGTCCAGTTCTTCATCGTCAAACTTAATGGTGTTGCTGCTCCAAGTAGACTGTAGGATCATCACCTTGGCCTCGGCGGTAGCCGTCCACTGCACCAGCGTGGCACCTTCCATCTTCAAACCCTTGGTAAAGGTGACACCTGCATAGGTACAGCCGTTGAACTTGTTGTTGAAGTTGTGCTTGGCCGAATTCCATGTCAGGAAATCTTCTACAGGAATATCTGCACCGTTCAACTTCACCACGTTCGAGCCGTTGAAGATGATTTCATACTTGTCGCCCACGGCAGCCCACGTAGTGATGGTCAGCATGAACAACGTCATTAGCGTAAATAATTTTTTCATACTTGATGTTTGTTTTAGTTGTTAATTAAAAGTGGAATTTGAAATTTCGTTGCAAAGGTAATAAAAAAAACGATAATACGTAAATAATTTAAGGATTTTACTCATTTTTTTTTCATTATGTATCATTATTAACGTTTTTCTTAGTATCTTTGCACCAAATTATTTAAAAACTATATCTATGAAGCGAATTTTTCTGATGTTGCTGGTCGGCGTATGTTCTGCCATCATGCAGGCTGCCGACGGCGATGTTCCCGCATTTCCTGGTGCCGAGGGCTACGGCATGTACACCACGGGCGGCCGTAAGGGGGTTGTATATCATGTGACTAACCTGAACGATTCGGGCGAAGGCTCGTTGCGATGGGCACTGAGCCAGACCGGGCGCCGCATCATCGTGTTCGATGTGTCGGGCACTATTCACTTGAAGTCGGAACTGCGCCTGAAGAACGCCAACGTCACCATTGCCGGACAGACAGCACCCGGCGACGGCATCTGCGTGGCCGACTATCCCTTTGTCATTGCCTGCAAGAACGTTATCATACGCTACCTGCGCTTCCGTCTGGGCAACGAAGCCCTGAAAAAAAATCCTGATGCCCATGAGGGCGACGGTCTGGGCGGCATGGACCAGGAAAACATTATCATCGACCACTGCTCCGTATCGTGGAGTATCGACGAGTGCCTGTCAGTATACGGCTCGAAGAACCTCACCGTGCAGTGGTGCATCGTGTCGCAGAGCCTCTGCAATGCCGGGCACTCGAAAGGTGCTCATGGTTACGGTGGCAACTGGGGTGGCAGCGGAGCCTCCTATCATCACAACCTACTGGCCCACCACTCTTCGCGCACGCCACGCCTCGGCCCGCGTCCCGGCACGCAGACCGACGAGCGCATGGACATGCGCAACAACGTTATCTACAACTGGGCTGGCAATGGCTGCTATGGCGGCGAGGGCATGAATGTCAATATTGTAAACAATTACTACAAGCCTGGCCCAGCCACGCTTACTCGCAGCGAGACCATACAGCAGCGCATCGCCTCCGTAGGCATACGCACCTCCGACTATACTCATCACGGCACCAGTTCGGCCAACCAGTGGGATGTGATGTGGCATGTGTGGGGAAAATACTACGTTGACGGCAATGTGAACACCAAGCACGACAAGGTGACCAACGACAACTGGACCTACGGCATGTACAACCAGATAGGCGACAACGACGGTACCTATACGAAGAAGACCCGTGACACCATCCGCATTGAGCAACCCATTGCCTTTGTCTACACCACCACCCATACCGCCGACCAGGCCTACGAGCAGGTGCTGGCATACGCCGGCGCGTCGCTCCACCGCGATGCCATCGACGAACTGATGGTCAGCGACACCCGCAACGGCGAGGGCACCTATACCGGCAGCGGACTTGCCAAGGGGCTCATCAACTCTCAGGACGACCTGAAGCCTGCCGGCACACCGGCTGACTGGAGTGCCTGGCCAGAACTAAAACAGGGCGTGGTGCCTGTTGACACCGACCAGGACGGCATGCCCGACGAATGGGAGACAGCCAACGGACTGAACCCCAACGACAAGGCCGACGGCAAGAAGATTGCTGACAACGGCTACTCGAATGTGGAGAACTACATCAATTCGCTTGTGGCCGACATCACCGCAGCCCAGAACGTGGGCGGCTTCGTGTTGAACGACCAGCAGGACTTCTCGTCAGGCATCAGTGTGCCAAACAATGATTCTCATTTATATAAATATAATAAGGTGTACGACCTACAGGGTCGCAGCATTACCGCACCATTGCAGCACGGACTTTATATCATTGGCGGGAAGAAAGTAAACGTGAGATAGGATTACATAACAGAAACACTTTTCTGACCTCCGCCATATATCACCATGACTCCTTCGGGATCATCCAGATTCAGCGGACGCGGATGCTCGCCGTCGATGTACACGATATTGAATCGGCGCTGCCTGAGCATGCCGTTGAACGAGCCACGCCGCTGACCGAAGGTTACAGTTTTGTGGACATCGTCGTAGCGGATGTCGATGGTGGCATACTGGCCCTGCTCGTAATTATAGTTGGTGCCCTCGTCTTCATAGAGGGTGAACTCGCCGTCCTGACCACCATATATATACAGGTGTATCAGTTCGGCGGGTTTCTCGTCGCTCCATTGCATCTCTGGGCCGAAGGGTATGATGGCTCCTTCGCGCACGAAGACGGGAATGCGTTCGTAGGGGGCATCGACAATGAGGCTGCGGGATGAGGGTTGAGAGTTGAGGGTTGAGAGTGTAGAGTTTGCTACCGCTTCAATGATCTTTTTGCCTGTGTACAAATCGTACCAACCGCATTGACGGGGGAAATAGACGCTACGGTTGCGGGCCTTGTAGTAGCCTACGGGACAGGCCATCAGCGCAGGGCCAAGCATCCACTGGTTGCCTATATCCTCTACTTCGCGGTCGCCGTTGAAATCCATGACAAGGGCACGCATCAGCGTGTAGTCCTTGAAATGAGCCCAGCCGGCGAGAGAGTAGAGGTAGGGCATGAGTTGATAGCGCAGACGGTCGTAGTAGACAAACGATCTGTAGGCAGGATGGTTGTCGGGAGCAATGTTCCATATCTCGCGCAGCGGCCACTGGCCGTGACTGCGGAACAGGGGAATAAAGGCACC
>JAEEGL017256446.1_pt1 | contig 16925 bp, 9 predicted proteins | sample 9134231 | NCBI WGS metagenome assembly JAEEGL01 (sample SAMN16246548, study PRJNA631951) | gut metagenome | biome: gut microbiome; feature: rumen; material: fiber-attached | host: Bos | place: Iran: Karaj | collected 2018-10
AGGCGTAAAGATCGGCGAAACGACACTCACCTCAACTGATACTTCCTACACCTTCACTTCCAATGACCAGACTATCTCCGGTCTGAAGGACGGCAAGTACACACTCGAGGAGACAGCAGCTCCGAGCGGTTACGACGTAGTAAGCAAGTTCACATTCGAGATCAAGGACGGCAAGGTAGTTGACACGACAGCTGTAACGACTGGTGACGTTCAGGTCTCCACAGACGGCAAGACAATCACCGTTATGGACGACGTGATCCGCAGCATTGAGATCAAGAAGACCGACATGAGCGGCAACGCAATAACAGTCGGCGACGCAACATTCAAGATCACACCTGAGGGTGCAGCTACACTCGACGGTGTAAAGATCGGCGAAACTACACTCGGCGCAACTGATACTTCTTATACCTTCACCTCCGACGCGACCATCTCGGGTCTGAAGGACGGCAAGTATACATTAGAAGAGACAGCGGCTCCGAGCGGTTACGACGTAGTCAGCAAGTTCACATTCGAGATCAAGGACGGCAAGGTAGTTGACACGACTGTTGTAACGACTGGCGACGTTCAGGTCTCCACAGACGGCAAGACAATTACTGTCATGGACGATACGATCGCGAAGGTCAAGATCAACAAGGTCGAGCTTGGCGCAGGGACCGAAGTACCGGGCGCTGTTCTCACTCTCACCGGCGTTGACAAGGGCGGCAACCCGATCGTATTCAGCAGCAAGAACATCACGATCCCCGAGGCTCAGCTCATTCAGGCAAGCGGCACGTCCCTCATCTGGACATCGGGCGACGCAGCGATCGACTTCTCGCTTCCCGACGGCGTTTACACGCTCCACGAGCAGACACCTCCCGAAAAGTACGGCGTTGCAAATGACATCGTATTTGAGATCAAGGACGGCAAGCTCGTATCTTCCACAACGACCGACAAGGACGGAAACATCGTAGTTCTCGACGTTACCGACGGTCAGGTCAAGATGGAAGATGAGCTCACAACAACAAGCACAACTACCACGACGACAACTACAACCACAACCACCACGACAACAACGACCACTACAGTCTGCGTTGTCAAGGTAAACAAGGTTGAGCTCGGCGCTGGCAGCGAGGTCCCCGGCGCGACACTTACCCTCACAGGCAAGGACGCAGGCGGCAATCCGATCTCGTTTGAGACCGGCGTGCTCGACGCTTCTTCTGAGCAGATCGTTCAGGGCAGCGGCACGACGCTCATCTGGATATCGGGCAATGCTCCGGTAAACATCACGCTTATCGACGGAACATACACACTCCACGAGGAGACTGCTCCTGAGCAGTACAGCGTGGCGAACGACATAATCTTCGAGGTCAAGGACGGCAAGGTAATTTCCGCTTCGACGACTGACAAGGAAGGCGGCATTGTTGTTCTCGACATAACAGGCGATCAGATCAACATGGAAGATGAGTTCGTCACAACGACCACAACTTCCACTACAACAACGACTACAACCACAACCACAACTACAACTACAACTTCCACCACAACTTCCACCACAACAACATCCTCTACAACAACCACAACTACAACTTCCACCACAACAACATCTTCTACTACTACAACTACAACATCCACCACAACAACATCTTCTACCACAACCACAACTACAACTTCCACCACAACAACATCTTCTACTACAACCACAACCACAACTTCCACCACAACAACATCTTCTACTACAACCACAACCACAACTTCCACCACAACAACATCTTCTACTACTACAACTACAACATCCACCAAAACAACATCTTCTACAACAACCACAACTACAACTTCCACTACAACATCAACTACCACAACAACAAGCACAACCTCTACAACTACCACAACTACCACGACGACAACGACCACTACGGTCTGCGTAGTCAAGGTAAATAAGGTAGAGCTTGGCGCAGGCAGTGAAGTTCCCGGCGCGACACTTACCCTCACGGGCAAGGATGCAGCAGACAATGCTATCTCGTTTGAGGCTGGCGTGCTCGACGCTTCTTCTGAGCAGATCGTTCAGGGCAGCGGCACGACGCTCATCTGGATATCGGGTGACGCTCCGGTAAATATCAAGCTCATCGACGGAACATACACCCTCCACGAGGAGACCGCTCCCGAGGATTACAGCGTAGCGAACGACATAACCTTCGAGGTCAAGGACGGCAAGGTAATTTCTGCTTCGACGACCGACAAGGACGGAAGCACCGTTGTACTCGACATCACGGGCGATCAGATCAACATGGAGGATGAGCTCACAACCACCAGCACAACTACCACAACTACCACTACGACCACGACAACAACGACTACTACAGTCTGCGTAGTCAAGGTAAATAAGGTAGAGCTCGGCGCTGGCAGTGAGGTTCCCGGCGCAACACTTACCCTCACAGGCAAGGACGCAGCAGACAATGCTATCTCGTTTGAGGCTGGCGTGCTCGACGCTTCTTCTGAGCAGATCGTTCAGGGCAGCGGCACGACACTCATCTGGATCTCCGGCAATGCACCGGTAAACATCACACTCATCGACGGCACATATACGCTCCATGAGGAGACCGCTCCCGAGCAGTACAGCGTGGCGAACGACATAACCTTCGAGGTCAAGGACGGCAAGGTAATTTCCGCGACAACGACCGACAAGGACGGAAGCACCGTTGTACTCGACATCACAGGCGATCAGATCAACATGGAGGATGAGTTCATCACAACAACCAGCACAACCTCCACGACTACAACAACAACAACTTCCACCACAACATCTACAACCACATCTTCTACAACTACAACAACGTCCTCGACGACAACAACTACTTCTTCCACAACAACTACGACAACCACTACAACCACTACAACAACTTCTACCACCACAACCACTACAACAACAACTACAACTACAACAACTACCACCACCACAACCACTACAACTACAACAACTACCACCACCACATCTACCACAACGACTACAACAACATCGACGACCACCACAACAACGTCCTCGACGACGACAACATCGACGTCCACAACGACCACCACAACTACATCGACCACCACAACGACCACATCGTCCACTACGACCACGATGCAGACCACTCAGAAGGCAGCTTCCGTAACGACGACAACGATCACCGGTCCTGTAGGCGGCGGCTCTGTAACGACGTCCACGACGACATCTGAGTCCTCGACAACGACCACGGCTCCCGCAGATACAACAACTTCGGATACAGCAACTGCGACCTCCACTCTGACCACGACGACTGTGGCTACCTCAACGAACCCGCAGACGACGACAACTGGTCCGAACTCGCCTAAGACAGGCGTAAACGGAGTAGGTGCTCCGATAGTGATAATGCTGACCGCAGTCGCAGCCGCCTTTATGGTGCGCGCGCGCAGGGACGACGAGTAAATGAACTAAGGCTGCTTCACTGATGTGAGGCAGCCTTTTTTCGCCCATAACAGAAAGGACCGAGGCTTTCGCTTCGGTCCTTTCTGCATAAGGGTGGTTTATATGAAATATGAAGATGTCTTAATTCACAGACGCGTTTCGCTTGCCGCCGTTCATGCCGCCGAAGCCGCCGCCCGGTCCGCCGAAGCCCTGCGTGCCGATGTAGGATACAGTGTCGTCCGCCGTGAACGAACCCGCCTCGGAGCCGTCGCCGCCGTAGCCGGAGGAAAGCTCCCCCTGACTTCCGGGAGCGCTTGCTGTACCGCCGGTACAGAGGGTGTAGGCCTCGCCAGTGAGAATATCTGGAGTGCTGATAACGACGTGGCTGAAGCTCTTCGAGGGCGCGTAGCTGAGGAGCTCGCTGCCGTCAGAGCTGAGAAGCGTAACGAGGGTCCCGGCGTCGAAGGTCGAGCCGAGCGCAGCCGAAACGCAATTCTGCGTGGAATCGGCGTCCGGGGACTCAGCCATTCCCGAGCTTCCCGCTGCAACAAGGACACCGCCGGTCACCGTGAGGCTGCCGTTGGAGTCGAGCGCACCGTTGCCGTCGTTCAGCGGACCGTCAACGATGACCGTGCCGCCTGAGATGAACAGGTCGCCGTTGGAGTCAATGCCGTCGCCGTTTGCGTTGACATATACGCTGCCGCCGGAGATGCTGAGCTCCGTGCCGCCCGAATATACGCCCATTCCGCCCTGCGAGGTGCCGTCGGAGGCGTTGAAGCAGTCATCGGACGCAGTGACATTGAGCGTTCCGCCGGTCACATATATCTGAGCGCCCTCGACGCCCTCATACGAGGACACGACCGTGACACTGCCGGAGGAAACCGTGATCGTCCCGTCGGCGTGGAGACCGTCGTCTCCGGCATTCAGTGTGAGCTCGCCGCCGGAGATGTCAAGAGTGCCGTTGGAGTGCAGAGCGTCGTCTGCGGAGTCTATCATAAAGGTGCCGCCTGCGATATTCAGCGAAACACCGGCTTTTACGCCCTTGGTGCTCACCGTGTCATCGTCGGAGGTCTCAGTAGTATTACCGAAGCCGCCGGGCGGGGTCATATTGTTGAAATCAGAGCCGTTGGGAGGCGTCATGCCGCCGAACTGTGACGGATCGAAGTCATCGGGGAGGGTAAAGTCCTCGGAACCGCCGAAGCCATTGGGCGGGGTCATGTTACCGAAATCAGAGCCGTCGGGAGGTGTCATGCCGCCGAACTGAGACGGGTCGAAGTCATCGGGGAGAGTGAAGTCCTCGGAGCCCTCGAAGTCGTTCCTGCCGGGGCCGCCGCCCATTCTGCCGGGTCTGCCGCCGGAGAAGTCGGAGCCGTCCCCGAAACCGCCGCCGAAACCGCCCATGCCGCCGAAGTCGTCGGTGTGCGCAGCGGCATTCACAGAGCCGCCGCCGGAGATCAGGTCGAAATCGCCGCCGTTCGCCTCAAAAACGGTCTCAGCCTGGAAGGCGTCGCTGCCAGAGGTTACGCTGAACGAGCCGCCCGTGATGTAGATGAAGCCGAGGGACTCATCCTCGCTGTTGCTGGACTTGATTCCGTCCTCGCCGGAATCCACCGTAATATCACCGTCCGCGACCGCAACGTAGTCCTTGCCCTTTATGCCGTCAGCGGCAGCCTTGACCGTGATAGTCCCGCCGGCGATGACGATGTCGTCCTTGGAGTGGATACCGTCGGCGCAGTTACCGTTGACCGTGAGTGCGCCCGTACCGTTGATCGTGAGACTGTCCGCACTGAACAGCGCTGCGTCGGGACCGTCCTCGGACTCAGCGTAGGAGCCGCCGTCAGTCAGCGTATTTACGCTGTTTGCGGCAAGTGTGATGAAGGTCTTGTCCGCGTTCTTGATATAGACAGGAGCAGAATCGGAGCAGGTGATGTCCGCGTTGTCGAGGACGAGCTGAACCTTTTTGTCGGTATCGACGATGACCTGCCCGTCGCTGAGCGTACCGGAAATGCGGTAAACGCCCTCGCCGGTTATCGTGACCGTACTGCCGGAGACTTCTGCTCCCGCACCGTCCACGGAGATCGAATCGCCGGAAAGCGTTATCTCAGCCGTTATCTCGTCGTAGGAGGGGTCGAGGTCACGGTCAGAGAACAGCTCGGACTCTGAAAGAGCTACGCTTTTCGCAGAGGAAGCCTCCCCGGGGGAGCGCTCCTCAGCCTTCTCGGAGAGGGGCTCGGTCTGTACCGACTGATCGTTCGTATCTGCCTGTGTATTGCTGTTTTTACCGTTGGAGCAGCCCGCTGCGAGCGCCGCGCTCATCATGGCTGCCGTGATAAAGCCAAGAGCTTTCTTCATGGAAGTAATTCTTTTCATATATATCACCGCTTTCAAAAAATGCCCAATCCCGGTGATCTTTCTCTCTGACTGCATTATACCCGCAGAATATGACAGCTATGTGATGATTTTCTAAAATCAGGGGAAAAGGTGGGGCGGCGCCCAGGGAAAATTTCTGCCCGTTAGGTATAGACAAAAACGTTAAAATATGATATAATATATGTGAATCTACACGGCGCGGCACGAGCCGCCCGTATCATGTCTGACGGACAGAAAGGAAAAGGTAATGCTGCACGAAAAGTCATGCGGAGCGATCGTGTACCGTAAATTCCACGGAAACACCGAGATACTCCTCATCAAGCACATCAACAGCGGACACTGGTCGTTCCCCAAGGGTCATGTGGAAAACGGCGAGACCGAGGTCGAGACGGCAAAGCGTGAGATAATGGAGGAAACGTCGATCGACGTCATCATCGACCCCACCTTCCGCGAGACCGTCACCTATTCGCCGAAAAAGGACACCGTCAAGGTGGTGGTCTACTTCCTCGCGAAAGCGAAAAATGTCGATTTTTCGCCGCAGGAGGACGAAATAGCCGAGATACGCTGGGTGGATATCTCCTATGCGGGCAATATCCTCACCTATGAAAACGACAAAACTATCGTCGCCAAAGCCAAAACGGCGATAAAGGACACGCATTAAAAAAGCCGCTCCACATGGAGCGGCTTTTTGTATATGCTTCAGTCAGTTCTGATGTCTCACGACGCCGTATTCGTCATCGAGGCGGTAATAGGGGCAGGAGAAGTTCGTGCCCTGCAAATAGCGGTACATCTCGTCCTCGTCGAGGTTGACCATGCAGACGTAGCAGTCGTAATCGTCATCGTAGACGTAGTTGGTGCAGGTCTCGCAGTTGGTAGCCTTGCTTTTCATGGTCAGATCTCCTCCATTGAAAGTGTCGCGATGGCGTTCAGGCTTTCGTCGGCGGTGATGCCGGCGAGGAAGTTGTAGCTGCCCTGACAGGCTATCATCGCTCCGTTGTCGCCGCAGAGACTTTTCTCCGGCATGAAGAACTCGAACCCGCGCTTCGCGCACGCCTCCGACATCGCCGCACGCACCCCGGTATTCGCCGAAACACCGCCCGCAAGGGCGATTTTTTTATACCCGAGCGCCTCCGCGGCGAGCATAGTTTTTTCGGTGAGCGTGGCAGAAATGGTCTGCTGTATGCTTGCGGCAAGGTCGTTCATGTCGAGTGACTCGCCCTTCTGCTCCGCGTGGTGGATAAGGTTGATGACGTTGGTCTTCAGACCCGAGAAACTGAAATCGAACTCGCTACCGCTGACCGCAGGGTGAGGGAGCCTGAACCTCGACGGATCACCGGTCTGCGCTGCCCGGTCGATGTGTACGCCGCCGGGGTAGGGGAATCCCATAGCGCGGGCACATTTGTCGAAACACTCGCCCGCAGCGTCGTCGCGGGTACGTCCCACGACGCGGAATTTCGTGTAGCTCAGCACCTCGATGATGTGGCTGTGTCCGCCGCTCGCGACAAGGCAGAGATATGGCGGCTCGAGCTCCGGGTGGGAGAGGTAGTTCGTCGCGATGTGACCGGCGATGTGGTGGACCGGCACGAGCGGTTTTCCCGCGGCGAGAGTGAGCCCCTTCGCAAAATTCACGCCCACAAGCAGCGCCCCGATAAGTCCCGGAGCGTACGTCACCGCGACCGCGTCGATGTCCGAGAGCGTGACCTCAGCCTCGTCGAGCGCCGCCCGGACGACCCCGAGGATGTTCTCGCAGTGGCGGCGGGAGGCTATCTCCGGCACGACCCCGCCGTATTTTTTGTGCTCCTCGATCTGCGTTGAAACGACGGACGAGCATATCTCGCGGCAGTCGCGGACAACGCTCGCAGCGGTCTCGTCGCAGGAGCTTTCGATTCCAAGTATCAGCATTTGCATTACCTCATTCTAATTTGTATCGCGCAGCGTTTTCCGCATAACTACGGCGTTTTCACGCGGCGCGGAGTAGAAATTCTTCCTCACGGAGAGACGCTCGAAGCCGCATTTTTCGTACAGCGCTATAGCGGCGGAGTTGGACTCCCGCACCTCGAGGAATATGCTCTCGGTGTCGGCGGGGAGCAGGCGTTCGAGCTCCGCGATGAGCGCCAGTGCGAGTCCTTTGCGGCGGTGCTCCGGCGCGACCGCGACCGAAGTTATGTCGCCCTCGCCGACCGCAGAATACGCGGACAGCAGCGCAGCGACCCCGCCGTTTTCGCCGATATACAGCACATAGCCGTTCTCCTTGGCGGCTTCCGAACGGAACGACTCCGCCGACCAGCCGTCAGCGCCGATGCACTCGCGGTCGAGCGCGGACAGAGCCTCAAACAGCTCCTGCGGGGAGCCAGTCCCCGCCCTTTTTACAGCAATATAGTCCGAATCTGCCATGACGTCAGCCCTTTGCAGCGTACCAGCTTTCGCCGGTGTGGACGTCTGTCGCGAGCGGGACCTTCATGTCCGCGACGTTCTGCATCTCCTCCTTCAGGAGCTCCGCAGCGCGGGGCGCGTCGCTGAGTGAGGACTCGATTATCAGCTCGTCGTGTACCTGAAGTATCAGGCGCGCGTCGAGTTCTTCTGCCTGTAAACGGCGATATACGTTTATCATCGCTATCTTGATGAGGTCGGCGGCGGTGCCCTGCACGGGAGTGTTCATGGCGATGCGCCTGCCGTTCTGCTGCACAAGATGGTTCGACGAGAGCAGCTCGGGGATCTGTCTGCGGCGCCCGAACATCGTCGTGACGTAGCCGTCGCGGGTGCCGCTCTCAACGGCATTTTTCATGAAGCTGTCCACCTTCGGGTACTTGGCAAGATAGTCCGAAATATACTTCCTTGCCTGCGCGACAGTGGTGTTGATGTCCTTCGACAGCGAGAACGCGCCGATACCGTAGATTATGCCGAAATTCACGGCTTTGGCGGCACTTCTCATCTCGGGAGTGACCATGACCGCAGGCATATCGAAGACCTGCGCAGCGGTCGAGGTGTGGATATCCTCGCCGGACGTGAACGCCGATATCATGTTCTCGTCGCCGGAGAGATGCGCCATGACGCGCAGCTCGATCTGGCTGTAATCCGCGTCAACGAGGGTCTTCCCGTCGGCGGCGATGAAGAACTTCCTCATCTGCGAGCCGAGCTCGGTGCGCACGGGGATATTCTGCACGTTGGGCTCGGTCGAGGAGATACGCCCGGTACGGGTCTCGGTCTGGCGGAAGCAGGTGTGTATGCGCCCGTCCTCGGAGATCTTGTCGAGCAGCCCGGTGACGTAGGTCGAGCGGAGCTTGGTGTACTGTCGGTATTTCAGCACGTTGTCCACGATCGGCGACTGGAAGCGCAGCTCCTCGAGGACGTCTGCGTTCGTGGAGTAGCCGGACTTGGTCTTTTTCTTCGCGGGGAGACCGAGCTCCTCGAACAGCACCGTGCCGAGCTGCTTCGGGGAGGAGATGTTGAACTCGTGCCCGGCTTCGTCGAAGATGAGCTGCTGGGTCTCTTCGATCATCTCGCTGAGCGACACGCCGAATTCCTCGACGCCGCGGCGGTCAACGCGCACCCCGGCGTCCTCCATGGACGCGAGCACCTCGGTCAGCGGGAGCTCGACGCCGTCGAGGAGGGAGGTCATTCCCTCGGCTTCGATCTCGGTGCGGAGCTTCGCAATCAGCCCACGCAGGGAGAGCAGCTCCGCCATTTCGCTGTGCTCTGAGCAGTAGTGGGCGCCGTACTCCGCGCAGAGCTTGTTCGTAGAATAGTCGGCGGCTGCGGGGTTCAGCAGGTAGCCGCAGATAGCCGCGTCGTTCCTGATGTTCTGCACATTCGCCCTGCGCGACATCGCCCAGCGGTAGTGCGGCTTGGCGTCGGTCGTGGACTTGGCGCAGGGGGATGTGAGGAACTGCAAAATGAGCTCCTCGTCGGTGCTGGTGCTGACCGTATCTCCGGTGCGGAGGGACAGCGTTGTGCCGTCAAAGAGGTACTCGCACTCCTTCAGCGACTGTATCAGCTCGGAAGTGAGGGGTGCCTCGGTGACTTTTATCTCTTCTACGGTCTCCTCATCGGCTTTTGCTTTGGGAGCGGAGACCGGCGACAGGCCGAGCTTTTCGAGCAGCTTGTACATCTCGAGGTCAGTGAGGAGGGCGGAGATGCCGGAGCTGTTGGGCTCGGCGGGGACGTAGTGGGAGAGGTCGGTATCTATGGGCGCGTCGCGGACGATAGTCGCGAGCCACTTGCTCTCCTTCGCGGACTCAGCGCCCGCCTCAAGCTTCGCCTTCACGCCCTTGGTGAGGTCGGAATCGGCGTACTCCTCGTAGAGCCGCTCGACCGTGCCGTACTTCTGTATCATGGCGGTGGCGGCCTTTTCGCCGATACCCGCGACGCCCTTGATGTTGTCGGAGGAGTCTCCCATGAGCGCCTTGAGGTCGATGAGGTTTATCGGCGGGAAACCGTAATCCGCGGTAAATCGGTCGGTATCATAGGGGATAGTCTCACGGTTGGTGGCGAGGAGGACAGTCACATTGCCGTCGATGAGCTGGAGACTGTCGCGGTCGCCTGTCAGGACGAAGCACTGTTCCCCGCTGTCCGTGCAGACCTTCGAGAGCGTGCCGAGGATATCGTCCGCCTCGAAGCCCTCACATTCCACTACCTTCACGCCCATGAGCGTGAGGAGCTCCTTGACGCGCGGGAGCTGCTCCGCGAGCTCGGGCGGCATACCTTTGCGGTTAGCCTTGTAGGTCGCGACAGCCTTGTGCCGGAAGGTAGGCGAGCGCAGGTCAAATGCGACCGCGACCGCGTCCGGCTGGACGTCGGCGACGTGGCGGAGGTAGATATTCATGAAGCCGAAAATGGCATTGGTGAACTGCCCTTTCTTGTTTGTAAGCAGCTTTATGCCGTAGAACGCGCGGTTGAGAATGCTGTTGCCGTCTATTGCGAGAAATCTCATAGGCGTGCCTCCCCTTGAAGTTGATCTACACCATTATAACACATCGCGGAGAATAAAGCAACCGGGCAGGGGAGGACGCTATGCAATTTTTGTGCTGGGGACGGCGCCGAAAACGTCAAAACCTCTTGACAACTGCCGAAAAAAATGGTACAATATCTACGATTAGGCGCGTATAAACGCGCCGATGAGAGGGGAAATTAAATAATGAGAAAATTACCGAAGGCGATCGTGGGTATCGCTGCGGCTTCCGTCCTTGCACTGACGGGCACCGCTGTTGACTTTCCCGCGGTGAACTCTTCCACTGTCAGCGCCGCAGTGGACGGCAACAACGACGACTGGCTCCATGCTGAGGGCAGCCGTCTCTACGACATGAACGGTAACGAGGTATGGCTCACAGGTGCGAACTGGTTTGGTCTGAACTGTACCGAGAACTTCCCGCACGGACTCTGGAGCGCAGATATCGACACCCTGCTGTCCGGCGTTGCAGACCACGGCATCAACGTTATCCGCTTCCCGATATCCACTGAGCTGCTGCTTTCGTGGATGAACGGATATCCCTACAAGTGCGAGGGACTTAACCCCAAGAATACCGACGGCTATAAGTTCAATCCGGACTTCTGCCACGCTGACGGCACCGAGATGAACAGCATGGAAGTATTCGACGTCATCATGGCGAAGTGTAAAAAGTACGGCATCAAGGCTTTTGTGGATATCCACAGCCCCGCTTCCCACAACTCCGGTCATAACTACGAGCTGTGGTATTATGAGCCCTCCAGTAAGACCGCTGATGATATGGCAGTCATCAAGGAGGAGAAGCAAGCAGGCGACAAAGCCGGCTACCAGATCACATGGCAGGACTGGATAGATGCTACCACATGGCTTGCAGAGAAGTATGCCAATGACGATACACTCATCGCTTACGACCTCAAGAACGAGCCGCACGGCAAGAGAGGCTATAGCGAGTCGACTCCCACCGATATCGCAAGGTGGGATGATTCCACACTTGAAAGTAACTGGAAGTACTCTGCGGAGCAGTGTGCGAACTCTGTTCTCGCTGTGAATCCTCATGCTCTTATCCTCATTGAGGGTATCGAGCAGTATCCGAAGACTGAGAAGGGATACACCTTCGATACACCCGATATCTGGAACGCGCCTGCGGACCAGTCTCCGTGGTACGGCGCATGGTGGGGCGGAAACCTCAGAGGTGTCAAGGACTACCCTGTAACTCCCACATCGGGCACATCGCAGATAGTATACTCACCGCATGATTACGGTCCGTCAGTTTACCGCGAGCAGGCATGGTTCCACCTTGTCGAGGATCCGACCGGAAACTCCTTTGATACACAGTCGCTTCTTGACGAATACTGGTATGATACATGGGCTTATATCAACGATCAGGATATAGCACCGCTGCTCATCGGTGAGTGGGGCGGTCATATGGACGGCGCAGAGAATCAGAAGTGGATGACGCTCCTCCGTGACTACATGATAAACAACCACATCAACCACACCTTCTGGTGCCTGAACCCGAACTCCGGCGATACCGGCGGACTTCTTGACTCCGTGTTCGCAAACTGGGATGACAAGAAGTACACACTCATGGAGCTGTCTCTCTGGCAGACCCAGCAGACTGGTAAATACATCGGTCTTGACCACCAGATACCTCTCGGCGTAAACGGCACAGGTCTCTCGCTCAACGACTTCTACAGCAACTACGCCTCCACAGAGGGAAGCAACCTCGACGGCGGTACAGTCGTAGGCGGCACACCCATTATCACTACACCTACTTCCGGCACAACAACTGTCACCATTACTACGAGATCGACTACAACGACCTCCGTTCCCACCGAGACCACTACTACTACTTCTGGTTCAACGTCGGGCAAGTACTTAGCCGGCGACGCGAATGAGGACGGCGATGTGAATATGGCTGACGCCGTGGCGATCATGCGTTCACAGGCTGATCCGGACGAATTCAGCCTGACCGCGCAGGGCAAGGAGAATGCTGACGTTGTCGGCAACGACGGCGTTACCAATGCCGATGCACTGACGATACAGCAGTTCGAGGCTGGCATAGTGACAAAGCTGCCTGTAACAGCATAAGTAAGCGTAAAAGAGCGGAGATATCTCCGCTCTTTTGTTTTTTAGGCTGCGCCTCTGGAAAGGCGTCGCGGGAGCCCGCGTATCACGCGCGATAGATAAAATGTAGGTTAAATTTCACTGAAATCCATTGACTATTCCGGCGGTTCAACTATAATATATAGTAAGACAAACAAGGGGATTAAGATTAAAAGGATCCGGAGAAAAGTATGGAAAAGTTTTCAGTATTCAATATTTTCACGTTGCTCGGTGGGCTGGCTTTCTTCCTCTACGGCATGAACGTCATGTCCACAAGTCTCGAAAAGCTCACCGGCGGTAAGCTCGAGGTCGCACTGAAGAAAATGACCTCAAACATCATCAACAGTATCCTCCTCGGTATGGGAGTGACAGTCGCGATACAGTCGTCGTCCGCGATGACCGTAATGCTCGTCGGATTCGTAAACTCAGGTCTCATGACGCTTGAGCAGACCGTCGGCGTGTGCTTCGGCTCCAATATCGGTACGACCTTTACGGCGTGGATACTCTGTCTCGGCGACATCAACACCGGCGACGGCAGCGGAGCACTGAGCTTCCTGCTGAAAATGCTCGACCCGGAGGCTTTCTCGCCGCTGATAGCACTTGCAGGAACAGTCATGATAATGGGCTGCAAGAAGAACAAGAAAAAGGACGTCGGACGCATACTCGTCGGCTTCGCGGTCCTCATGACCGGAATGACGCTGATGAAGACCTCAGTTGACCCGCTCACGAATTCGCCTGAATTCCGCAGGATACTGACCATGTTCGAGAACCCCGTGCTCGGCGTTCTCGTCGGCGCGCTCTTCACCGGAATAATCCAGAGCAGCGCGGGTTCTATCGCGATACTCATGGCTTTCTCGAGCTCCGGCGGACTCACATACGGCATGGCGCTGCCTATCATCATGGGCTGCAACATCGGTACCTGCGTGACCGCGCTCCTCTCGACGTTCGGCGTAAGCAAGGACGCTAAGCGCGTTGCGTGGACACATATCCTCATAAAGATAATCGGTACGGTGATACTCCTCCCGATAATCATGATAATCAAGTCCGTGTTCGGCATGGCGATACTCGACAGCACCGTCGGGTACGTCGGCATCGCGGTAATGCATACGATATTCAACGTCGCAACGACTGTTATGTTCATGCCTTTCACAAAGCAGCTCGTGGCGCTTTCAAGATTCATCATCAGGGACGGCAAGGAGACTGCGGACGACGCCAAGCGCACCCTCCGCGGACTCGACGAGCGCTTCCTCAAAACTCCGGCGGTCGCAGTTGAGGCGTGCAGGAGCGCAACGATACAGATGTCCGACCTGACTCGCGAGACCATACTCATGGCGCTCGATATCCTGAAGAATTACAACGAGGAGCTCGCGGATTCGATAATCGAGAACGAGGACGCTATCGACGGCTTCGAGGACAAGATAAACTGCTACCTGCTGAAGATATCCAAGGCAAGCATCACCGGCAACGACAGCCGAAGCGTCTCCAAGATGATGCACTGCGTCGGCAACTTCGAGCGTATCTCCGACCACGCCGTAAACCTCGTCGAGAGCGCACAGGAAATGCATGACAAGGGTATATCCTTCTCCGATGAGTGCGAGAACGAGATAAACGTCATCACCGAGGCTATAGCGGACAACATCAATCGCGCGTTCGATTCCTACAACGCTAACGATCTGGCTAAGGCGCACAAGGTCGAGCCGCTCGAGGAGGTCGTGGACAACCTCAGCACAGAGCTCAAGAACCGCCATATCCGCCGTCTCCAGAACGACGAGTGTACGGTCGAGCTGGGATATATCTTCCAGGACGTGCTCACGAATCTGGAGCGTATCTCCGACCACTGCTCCAACATCGCCGGTATCCTCATCGAGACCGACGAGAAGCGCAATTTCCACGAGTATATGCAGGACGTCATCGAGAACGACGAGAAGTTCCGCAGCGACTACCGCGAGTATGCGGAGATATACTTCGCTAAGCTCGGCGGCGTCGAGGTGTGAGCAATAAGCAAGTAAAGGGAGACTCTTTCAGGAGTCTCCCTTTTTTGTGCATTTATGCATAATTGTTATTGACACAGCAGGAAAAATAGGATATAATAACATAAAATGATGTTGAACGAGACGAAAAAATATGAAAGAAGGCGGGTCATAATGTTTGTGCAGGGTAAATGCTATAAGTGCGGAGGGTTCCTCGCGGTCGATGAAACGCAGGACGCCTCGCTGTGTCCGTTCTGCGGGAAGCCGTTTATCGTTGGAAAGGCTATAAACTGCTACAATGAGAATTCGACGAAGAACTTTAGTGTGAACAACACCTCCGGCACCTACGACAGCGTATTCGTTGTGGAGCGGAGCGTGCTGGTTCGCTTCAACGGCTACACCCAGAAGGACATAACCATTCCCGACGGGATAACAGTCATAGGAGATACGGCGTTTCAGGGCATGAACAACATCGAGAGCGTGTATATCCCCGACGGCATCGAGCTGATAAGAGAGGGCGCGTTCTCCGGCTGCAAGAGGCTGAGCTCAGTCCGTATCCCGGACAGCGTCGAGATAATCGACAGGGACGTTTTCAACGGGTGCGTCGGACTGAAGTCGGTAAAGCTGCCCGACAGCGTCAGGAAGCTCGAATCGGGAGTTTTTGCTGGCTGCACGGGTCTCGAGGAGGTCAATATCCCGCAGAGCGTTAAGGTGCTCCCGTGGAGGGTATTCGAGGGCTGCACGAGCCTGCGGTCTGTGACTATCCCGAGAGGACTGAACACGATAGAGGACAGTGCCTTTGCTGAGTGTACCGCGCTGGAGAACATATACTTCGAGTGCATCGACGCGGACGGGGATACGTCGGCGGGCGTGAAGCGTATTGGCATGAACGCATTCATGAACTGCACCGCGCTGGAGAGCATTGACATACCTGAGACCGTCGAGCGTATCGGAAATCAGGCGTTCCGCGGCTGTACGAGTCTGAGGGAGCTGTTCGTCCCGGGCAGCATCAAGGCGATATATCCGCTTGCTTTCGCGGACTGCACCGATCTCGAACGTGTGACTTTTGAGGGCGGTACTGACCTCTACAAGGGCAGCAATCCCTACAAGAACGAGAAGAATTCAGCGACCTTCCTGAACTGTCCGAAGCTGCTGGGCGTGACGTACAGCAAGGCACAGGAGAACTACTGGGCGTTCCCGGCGTACACGAAGTCGCAGGAGCCGGTAAATATCCAGAACGGCAAGTGCAGGTACTGTGGCGGAGACTTCAAGGGTATTTTTGAGAAGGTTTGCTCCATATGCAAGGCACCGAAGGACTATTGACGCCGTAACATGGTAGGCAGAGGGGCGCATGTCTGTCTCGCAATGCTGATTGCAAAAAAAGCACATAGCAATAACACAAGGCTCCCGGAACCGCTCCGGGAGCCATTTCTGATCGTCTTGTTCGAGGGATGACCTATAGGATCAGCACATCGTCCTGTCTGAAGCCTTTGTTTACAATATGCTCCAAATTCCATTATGCGCAGGTTTATGACAGTAAAAATGCGTTTTACATAAACTGACCATATTCAGAATAAAAAAGTCCTCACAGCCGAAACTGTGAGGACTCTGTTGTTTTATTCAGATAAACACATTAACGTGAATATCACGCCAGCTTAGTATCCTACGCTTAGTTGACTTCGCATAAAGGTATTCTTTAGCATAGTCCAGATTCAGCGTAAAATAGCCAATCTGAGTGCGTTTTGGAATTACCTTCCTTCGTTGATTGCAGCCTGAGCAGCCCTCCACCAACGCAGGCGCACAAGATGTCCCGAAAAGCTCGATTTTATGGGCTTTTTTGTCGCCGTCAACATTGCACGTTTTAGGAGTTTGTCATCGTCCGAGAAGTGCAGATTCATATTATATACTGTTCTGTCTCCCAAAGTCAAGAATACACATACAAGAAAGTCCCCTCACGGGGACTCTCAATATCATTTTTTTATAAGTTTTGGATCTATCATAATACTAAGCTCGTTTGTTTTGCAGGTAATCTTGACGTAAAGTGTCTTATAATCTCCTGGCGTTTTATTCCGAAGCAATTCAGTCAGCTCACACAACGGCTCGGCAATCGGCGTGAGCGCCAAATTATTCACGC
>JAEEGL017441061.1_pt1 | contig 16925 bp, 13 predicted proteins | sample 9134231 | NCBI WGS metagenome assembly JAEEGL01 (sample SAMN16246548, study PRJNA631951) | gut metagenome | biome: gut microbiome; feature: rumen; material: fiber-attached | host: Bos | place: Iran: Karaj | collected 2018-10
AATGGGGACTTTGGCGCGGAACTCGCCCATGTGGCTCACGTCGAACACACCTACATTATTGCGGACATTGTTGTGTTCTTCAACCAATCCGGTGTACTGAATAGGCATGTTGTAGCCGGCAAATTCGGCCATCTTTGCTCCAAGCGCAATGTGGAGGTCTGTGTACGGAGTTGTTTTCATTATATTAAATATTTGATTTATTATTAATTATACATTATTTTGATGATACAATGAATTTACAAATATACGAATTTTTTTTTAATAAATCTTAATATTTTTTTTCAGTTGTTTCCCAATCGTATTCAAAGTGTTTCTACATGTTTGATTTATAGGTTGTTGTTTTTTAATTTGTAGAACTGGATTATGTCGATGTTGTTGGAGGCAAGGCTGTGCGTCTGTTTTACTTTTTTATCTTTGATGATGTGTTGTTGGGGCAACTTCGTTCGTTCTCTGTTTCATATCCGTCAGTTCTCCCATATTTCTCCCATCCTGCATGGGAGAAATATGGGAGAAATATGGGAGAAATGATGCAGAACGAGCGAAGTTGCCTTTCATGTGTTGTTGTGGGCGGGAGCGGCTTGGACAAACAAAAGAGGAGGCAGTCTGGTGCTGTCTCCTCTTGTTTTAGTGTGTGCGTAATCGCTATTGGATGAAGAGTTTGATGGGCTTGTCGTTGCCAATCCTTACGATGTAGATACCGGTGTGGGGCAGTGAGAAAGTGAGGTTGGAGGGGTGGCGGTTGTCGGCATGGGCAATGGTGCGACCCATGAGGTCGTAGACGGTGACGGGTTGGTTTTCGGCACCCTGAACGGTGATGCTTTGGTGGCGTGAGAGGATAACGTAGCCTGCTGAGGAGTCGGGGTCGTTGATGCCCACGGGTGTGGCGAAAAAGGCCACCATGACAGTGTCTTGGGTGAGGATTATCTGTCGGGGATTGTCGGTGATGCCGTCGTGCCAATTGAGGAATCTATAGCCGGATTTGGGATAGGCATGGATGGAGATGTTCTCGTTGACGGGGTATAGCCCTTCGCCGGTGACCCGGCCTCTGTCGCTGTTGTCGGAGATGACGCAAACGTAGACGTTGTAGTTGTTGACAGGGCATCCGGTGAATTGTACGTTGTTGCGGTGGAAGTGGAGCGACCGTGATCCTTTGATGGTGTCGCTGGTGGGGTCGGGGTTGACGGTGGTGCCGCTGTAGGTGAGGTTCCTTTGATAATAAGTGGAGTTGGTGAGGAATCTGTCGCCTACATAGGTGTTGGTGTCTGTGTTGTCGTCGATGGCAAGGATAAGGTTGTCGGTGCCGTTATAGGGGAAGGGTGTGTCGAGAAGGATGTCGTTCCATCCTTTGATGAAGTTGAGAGGGCCGCAGTAGACTTGGGTGAGTTGAGAGTAGGGTAGGGGTTTGGTGGTGTCGGTGAAATGGTCGAGGGTGGTGTGTGCGAGGTAGATGGTGCAGTTGTCGCGTATGAGGCTTGTGCGGGTGTAGTTGAGGCTGACGGTGTTGATGTCCATGGCGCCATTGATTTCATCAGCTGTGAAGATTTGCTGGGAATAGGTGTATTTTTCGTTGGGGACGAAGGGGGCACTGGTGTGGGATTCGGAGGAGTTGCCTACGGCTACGGTATTGGGGTTGTTGCATATCTGGGTGTGGAAGGTGGAGACGGTGGAGTTGAGGCTGTCGGCATAACCAGTGTCGTTGGGGCTGTAGAAACCTACTATTTTCCATTCGTAGTTGGTGTTGGGGGTGAGGTTTACGAGAGTGGCCTGACATGATCTGACAGTGCGTGTTAGATAGGGTTGGTTGCTGCCTTTGGGGCGGTAGTTGATGCGGTAGGCATCGAACTGGCCTTTCCAGTTGAGGGAGGCGGTGGAGGTGGTGACGCGATAGACGTTGAGTTGAGAGGGTTTGACACGGTTGCCGTATTTGAATCGGATGGTGTTGCCAGGGGCGGTGATGTTGGTGATAGCGAAGGTGATGTCGGGGGTGCCGTCGGATAGGTAGGGGTAGTATTCAGTTGCAGGAGTGAATTCGGTGCGGTTTCGGTTGGGGTTGAAATAGGCTTCGTTCAGGTTGCCGTCCTCGTCGGCGCTGTTGGAGTTGGGACGAAAGACCCATACTTCGTCGAAATGTTCTTCACCATCGTAGTTGGAGTTGCCGTTGAAACGGGTGTCGACACGGTAGATGATGAGGCCTCTTCCGGGGAGTTGGGTTTCGAAAGTTTTGGTGTTGTCGCGGTATTCAACCACGTAGAATTGGTCGGGGTCGGAGCTTGGGAAACGATAGGCGATGTTGTCGGGGAAGGTGTCGCCTACGGAGTGGAGGGAGTAAGTGCCGGGAGTGGTGATGAGAGGGATGCTGTCGAGCCAGTTGCCGTATTTGTATTTGAGGTAGGCACTCATGTGTTGTGGGGGTTTGCTGTTGGTGGCCATAAGGTCCCATTGGCCGACGGGTGTATGGCTGTTGTATGGTGAGTTGTAGCGGTAGAGGTCAGGGGCGCCGAGGGAGTGGAACATTTCGTGGCAGAAGGTGCTGGTGCCGAAATAGTCGGCTCCGGAGCCTTCGAGTGCGAAGTTGAAGGTGCTGACTTGTTTTCCGTTGATGTAGACATCGCGTCCATAGAGGTTCCATTTGTGAGGCCAAAGCAGGTCGTTCCATCCTGCTGCTGCACCTTTGACTACAAAGTTGACGTTGTCAATAAATCCATCGTTGTCACAGTCGAGGACATAGTCACTGGGTACGGGTGCGGAGTCGTTGATATAGTTGACGGCTCCCACGAGTAGTTCGAATTCGCGTTGGGAACGATCGGCGTAGTTGGTATAGCCGATGGTGTTGACTGCGGTACGAGGCATGTAGTAGTTGCGGGGATGAGGAGACTGGTAGGATAGAATATGTTCACCGTCTGGTTCAGGGGCATAGTAGGTGCGGATGAATATTTTGTTGTAGGAGGCGTGTTTAAAGTAGTTGTAGACGGATACGGAGCGTTCGGAAGAGGAGTCGCTGAACATTTTGTCGATGTTGGAGATTGAGCGGGTGTAGACGGTGTCGTCGGCGAAGCGAATGAAGATGACGAGGTTGCAGAAATCGCCGTGGTTGCGGCCACTGGTTTTGGGTGTTTCGATGCGGTATTGTTCAGGTATATCCCATGCACGGCGCCGTTCAAGCCATTTATTGCGAGAGATGGAGAGGCCTGGGGTGAGACCGATTTGTGCAGGGTTGACTTCACCGACCTTGTAGGGAGAGGGACGGAGTCCGTCGACACTGTCGGGCATGGCATAGACCCACCAGCCGCTGGGAGCCAAGACAATGGTATAGTTGTCGGCATCGTGGAAACGGTGGTATACCTCGTCGCCGGTGGCAAAGAGATGCAGGGTGTCGCCATTGGGTTGGAATTGGATTACAGGCATTTTTTCTACATATACGGCATGTGCATTGAAATGGCCGCATAGGAGAATGGAGGCTGTAATGAAAAACTTGAAGAGGTGTTTCATGAAATTAAGCTGTTTGATTTGTGTGATTATTCTATTTGTTTGTATACTGATTTGTTAAGGTATAGGGCTTGGAGGATGCCGCGCAGGGCGAGGTAAGCCATGAAGGCAGTCCAAAGAATGTTGTTCCATGTTTGGGGTGAGAGGATGCCGTTGATAGAGGCAACCTGTTTTAGACCAAAGTAGACCAAGAAAAAGATGGCGGAGGCAATGAACATGCTGTTGCGCATGGTGCGCGAGGCTGTGGCACCGACAAAGATTCCGTCGAAGAGGAATGCTGCGAAGCCACAAACGGGTATGATAAGTGTCCAGAACATGTAGGGGATGGCACCGTTGATGACTTCAGGTTCGTCGCTGAAGAGTTGGAGGAACCATTGTCCGCCAAGGGCATAGAGAAAGGTGAAGAGAGCAGTGAGTATCAATCCCCAAAGCAGCAGTAGTTTGACTGAGAGGCGTAGAGAGCCGCTGTCGCGGGCACCGATGTAGCGACCCACAAGCGATTCGCCTGCATAGGCAAAGCCGTCCATAATGTAGCTGAAGAGGGTGAAGAATTGCATGAGAAGGGCGTCGATGGCCAAAATCTGCGGGCTGATGCGGCCGCTGGCGGCGGTGATGAAGGTGAAGACTGTGGCGAGACAGACAGTGCGGAGAAAGATGTCGCCGTTGACTTTGAAGAAGCGTCGCAGCTCTTTCCAATGGAGTGATTGGCGTAGGAGACTGTGGAAGTCACCGTTGAAGGTGGTAAGGGGTTTGATGCGGCGCATTTCGCGCAGGAGGAAGAAAAGACCGAGTGCGAGGCCGCTGTATTGTGCAATGACTGTGCCGAGTGCTACGCCACGGATGTCCCAATGAAAGACCAGGACAAAAAAGAGGCTGCATAGGATGTTGACGGTGTTGAGGAAGATGGCAATCCACATGGGAATGCGTGAGTTTTGCATACCGATGAACCATCCTTTGATGGCGTAGAGTCCCAGGGTGGCTGGAGCTGCCCAGATGCGGACAAAGAAGTAGGTGAGGGCAAGTTGCAGAACGTGTGGACTGCTTTGGAAGATGAGCAGTGAAAGCCGGCTGATGGGCCATTGCAGCAACAGGAGTGCCGAGGCCACGGCAAGAGCGATGACGATGGCGCGGGTGAAGATGCGCACGGTTTCGTCGAAGTTCTTTGCACCGTAGGCTTGTGCGGTGAAGCCGCTGGTGCCCATGCGGAGGAACCCGAAATTCCAGTAGATGAGGTTGAAAATCTGCGCACCTATGGCAATGGCACCGATATGGTCGGCACTAAGATGGCCTACAATGGCCATGTCGACCATGCCCAGCAAGGGAACGGTGATGTTGGTGATGATGTTGGGCAGGGCAAGGCCTAAGATGCGCTTGTTCATGCCGTTTATTGCAGATTGGATTGAGCGCAGTTGATAATCTGGCGTGAGCCTTTATAGGATACAAAGGCTACGGCGTGAACATCGGCAGCGTTGAAGTTGTCGGGCAGTAGATAGTAGAAGCGTACCATTCTTTTGTCGCCCTTGGTAAGTCCATCAGGAACATCGACACCCCAGAGGTTGGTGATAGTGGTGCGGAGGACATGGTTTTGTTCATAGTTTTCAACTTCGCCTTCTCCAAATTTGCTTTGGCGGGTGTAGATTTTGTCCTCTGTGAGCAGCACGGTAAGTGTGAGTCCGTCGGAGATGTTCTCCAGCAATTCAAGGTTAATGTCGAAGAAGTAAAAGGAGTCCTTATCGTTACCACATTGGATAGAGATGGCAATGTTAGGTTTAGAGTTTACAACGGTGTTAATCCGGTCGTCGAAGTTGCTTGTGGGGTCGAAAATGTCCCAAGCGTTGTTGTTTCGAGAACGGTTGATCATGGCCGCGGGTTGACCGTCGATGCCGAAGTAGTCGAACCATTCGTCGCCGCTTTCGGTGCATAGACTGGGGTCGTTGCCTAGCGGGCGTCCGAACCCGGTAGAACGAGAGTGGACGGCAACAACAACTACAGAGTCGCCGTATTTATTGCAGGCATCGTGGATAATATCGTCGGCTTTGGGGCAAAAGATGCAGCGGACACCGGTGTATTTTTCGATAAAGGCACGTTGCACGTGAGGGATGTCGGCATCGGTAGTATACCAGTCGCCGGCGACACCGGCAAAGAGGGTATATTTATCTTCATCGATTTTGTCGCAGGAGGCGAAAGCCAAAAGACTTGCAACTATAAGGAATATTTTTGAAATGCTTTTCATGCTGAATAAAGGATTATGTTGTTAGAATGATGATGTAAGGCTGAAGGTGAGTCCATTGCTGGCAGGAACCATACGGCATACGCCCCCGATGCAGAGAAGGCCTTCGCGTTGTTTGCCATAGCCCATTTGCAGCCGTGTGGCGCCATGGGTATAGCCGATGCTGACGTTGTAGTAGTTGCCTATGCCGTCGCGGTAAGCGTATTGGTGGCTGACGGAAACAAACCAGGCACTGGTGAAGTTGTATTCCACCAATCCCATAATCCAGTCGCCACAGCGTTTGTCGTTGACATCGTAGTTGAATTTGCTGTCGCTGCCCATCCATTCAGCTTCGAAGCGGAGGACGTTTTTCTTGTTCACTTTCCATGTGAGGTCGGCAACGACGATGTGGTTGTGGTGCAGGTCGCCGGGATGTCCTTCCACTACAGGGTTGAATATTTGGTAGCCGTAGGTGCAGGTGAGTTTGAGGTCTTTGTTCAGTTTCTTTGCAATTTCGAGGGAGGCATCGGCGTAATAGAGTTCACCGGTTTTGAACCAATCGGATTGGTATCCAATGCCTGGCCCAGGGACTTTGGTGGTGTCGATGGCGGTGATAACGGAGGCGTTGAGGTGGATGTCGGTGCCGTATTTACCGCCCAGGGGAGTGTCCTTTTTAATCTTGTACATGATGTCGCCTTGCAGACCCATTTCGCCTGTTGTCTGGGTGGCGTAGGGGTACATGCTGAGGAAGGCATAGGTGTGCTGTTTGGTGATGGCTGGAATGTAGTTGATGTAAAGCATTTCGCCCGATTCTGTACGCTCGGATTTGAAGCACATGTTGTCAACTCTTTTAGCCTGAATGTTGGCGCTGAATCCCTTTTGGGAGTAGGTGGCATTAATCATCAAGGCTTCACCGTTGCGGTAAATGAAATCGTTCATGACGCTTGGGTCTTGGCCTTTGCGTGCATATTCGGTCTGAAGTCCCCAGTTGCCATAAGCAAGATCCATGCGGACGGCGCCAGAACCTACGTTTAGGGGTAGATTGAAGATGTGGCTGGGGTCGGCATAGATGGATTGATTTTCTTCATATTTGCTTACAAATCCTGCACCCAGGGTGGCGCGCAGTTTACTTTCAGCCATGGAAGAGATGAGGCTGTTGAGGTTCACTTCCCCGTCGATACCGCGGACAATGCTGTTGCTATAATTCCAGAAATAACGCTGTTTGCCTGCAAGGGCTTTGATGGTGATGCCGTTGAAGGGGCGCAGCGTCACGTTGAGTCCTCGCAGGGAGTTGTCTAATCCCAGATAGCGGTCTTCGTAGGCACGCAGAATCATGCCACTGCCGAATTGCTCGTATAAGTTACCCGCCGTGATGCTGATGATGTCGCCTTGGTAACGGACAAAATAGTTGGCGATGCCTTCACCTTTGTATTGGCTTTTAAAACCAAGCATGGGGTTGTGATATGCCTCGAAACGGAGGCCTGCACTGAAGTCACCGTTTGTGTAAAGGATGTCGGCACGGGCGTTCATCAACAGTTTTTCGGGTACGTCCTGTGCACCGATAACGCTGTCGGCGCTGGATATTTGTCCGTCTATTTGAACATTGCCGGTAACATGTCCACCCAAAATGCCTTGAGCGGAAAGAATGGGGGTTGTCAGCACGGCAAGGGCAAGTAAGAGGAATTGTTTAGTGTGGTTTTTCATTTCTTTTAGTTGAGCAGGTTAATAATAGGGATTATTCAGTCTGTGCTGCGGCTTTCTTTACCACTTCGAGAAGTTCCTCTTCGCTGCCTTCAACGAAAGATGTGTGCTGCCACACTATTTCGCCCTTTCCATTGATAACAAAGGTATGGGGCACGTTTACGACATTCATGGCACGTTTGAAGTCTTGGTTTTGGTCGATATACACTTCATATTCCCAACCATTACCGTCGACATGGGGTTTTACACGTGAGGCACTACGGGCATCGTCAATAGAGATGGCCACGAGTTTCACGCCGGTTTCCTCCTGCCATTCCTCATAGACCTCTTTGATGGTGTTGAGTTCTCGGTTGCAGGGTTTGCACCAGGTGGCCCAGAAACTGAGGATAATGGGCTTGCCGTCGTTTTGAATGGCAGAGGTTTGAACAGAGGTGCCATCGAGAGCCTTAACAGTGATGTTTTGAGGCAGGGTGGCATTCTGGGCAATGGCAATGCTGCCAAGTGCCAGGCAAATCATTGTAAGAAAAATCTTTTTCATGATGTTGTTGTTATTTGTTATTAATTATTTTGTATCGTTTATTGTTGATTAATTGCATTGGATATTTTGAAGGAGACACAATAATGATTGTTTAGCGGGACTGTCGGGAATAGGCTTTAATGCGTTGGCGGCAAGTTGTGCATGGTGGGTTACAGGCTCGTTGGGATTGATGGAAGAAGGCATTTTTATGTCGTGGGCTTCCTGCAAGTCGGCCATGTCGTCGCGGATTTGGAAAACAATGCCGTAGTGGTAACCGAAATCACGCATGGGCTTGCTGTAGGGTGCATTGTCACCTGTTTCAGGCAGGGAGCCCAGTTCGCAGCAGGCAGACATCAGCGAGGCTGTTTTGCTTCCGATAACATCGATATATTGGTCGGCGGTTATTTCTCCCTTTCCGACCAAATACAATTGTTTCAGTTCGCCCAGACTCATGGTTGATACCGTTTCGGCAACAATGGATGAGGCTTTTCTGTTGCCTGTCTCTTGAATGATGGACATGGCTTGGGACAGATAGTAGTCGCCACAAAGTACGGCCACTTGGTTTCCCCAGCGGTGACGAACTGAGTCGGTGCCGCGTCGTTGGTCCGACTCGTCAACCACGTCATCGTGCATCAGGGTGGCATTGTGTAGCATTTCCATGGCTATGGCCAGCTTGATGTGTTGGTTTGAGAGGTGTCCACATGCTTTTGCGGAAAGCAGCAACAGAAGGGGACGGAGCATTTTGCCGGGGTGCTCCGAAAGTTGCTGTCCAACTTCGGCAAGAAACGAGGAGCTTTTCTCCTGTTTGCCGCTTGTTATTTGGCGAGCATATTCTTCTTTGAAACAGTTGAATGCCTCAAGTACGGGCAGCTGCAATTCTTGAATAGTCATGATTAGTTGATAGTTGTTTGAGTAGTGTTATTTAATATGGCATTTTGGGTATGCGGATGCCAGTGGTGGTGACAACAGATACTGTGCGATTCGATTCGTCGGAAATGACAATGTGGTAAACACATGTGGTATGTCCCTGTTTGACGAGTTCGGTTTGTGCATATAAGGTGTCGCCTTTGGGTTGTGAAACAAACTGGATGTTGCTGTTAAGCGACACCCATTCGAGGTCACTGTCTTCTTCAATGCACAGGCTGTTGGCGGCGGCGGCAAAAGCAAGGTCGGCAAGGGTGAACATCACGCCTCCCATCACTGCCCCCATGGCATTGCGGTGGGTGCCGGTCAGAATGACACGACAACGGGCGTAATGCGATTCGACACACTCTATTTCCACGCCCGTGTATTTGGCGTACAAATCGTGTGCAAACACTTTGCGGGCCTTATCCGTTAAATTCGTCATACAAAGAGGAAATCTTGTTGTACAGCGGTTTGCTCACCCTCACCAGCGGCAAACGTAAGTGACCGGCTATCTTTCCCTGCACCTCCAGGAGAGCCTTGATGCCTGCGGGGTTGCCCTCTTCAAAAATGGCATTCATCAATGGAAGCAGACGGTAGTGCAAGGGAAGGGCTTTCTTCACATCCCCTTTAAGACCGAATTTCACCATTGCAGACATCTCCTTGGGGATGGCGTTGGCCATCACCGAAATCACCCCCTGTGCTCCCAGCAACACCATGGGCAGGGTTAGTGAATCGTCGCCGGAAATCACCGAAAAACCTTCAGGCCTCCCTTGAATAATCTGCATCACTTGTGCCAAGTTGCCCGAGGCTTCTTTAATGCCTACAATGTTGGGACATTCACGTGCCAGCAGCAGTGTGGTCTCTGCCGAGATGTTCACTCCAGTGCGTCCGGGAACATTATAGATTATCACAGGCACTGGCGAGGCTTCCGCCACCTGCTTGAAATGTTGAGCCAAACCACGCTGGTTGGGTTTGTTATAATAGGGGGCCACCGACAGGATGCCGCTAATGCCGTCGAAATTGGTATTGGCAATGGCGTCTCTTACCGCAAGGGTATTGTTGCCGCCCAGGCCAAGCATTACCGGGCAACGGTTGCCCACACATTCCACAATGAAATCCTGCAAAGCGTGCCGCTCGGTTTCTGTCATTGTTGCAGCTTCGCTGGTGGTGCCTAATGCAACAATATAATCGGCTCCGCCGTCGATAATGTCATCAATCAGTTTCTCAAGTCTACTAAAATCAATGGTCTCCTGTTTCCTGAAAGGGGTTACAAGGGCCACTCCCGTACCTAAAAATGGATTCTTCATATTGTCTTTTACTTTACTTTCTTGTTCAAAAAATGTCTTTATCTTTTCTTTATACGCACAAGATATTCAAGGATGTGCGTGAGGTATTCCGATAGTTCAAATGGGCCATTGCCTAATATGATCAAATCGTAAATGTCGATATTGCTTTTCTGCCCCTGGCCGTTGTTCCCCCCATAGCCCACTCGCAGACTCGACGAGGTATTCAATGTCACATAGGGTCCGAACAAGTCATCCCCTATAGTGGTGTCGATAAGCAGGTCGTAGTGGTAGCTGGTGAAGAGTTGCATGAATTCAGCCTTGGGCAATCCGTATTTGTCAAGCAATTCCTCGGCGTTTTGTGGCAGTTCAATTTTCCTCACCATGCTCCCGCGGTTGTTCATGTGGTGGGTAAACTGGCTAATGGTGATTTGTTCGGAATCAGTAGGGCATTTGGCTATTATCCCGATGCTGCGGATGTCATCAAGATGCATGATGCGTTTGCGGTGAGGTTTTAACTTCAGCTCTTGCATCATGTTTGCTTTATTTTGCTCTCTTATTCTGTCAACAACACTCATTTCGGTGAGATTGTGTTAATGTGTTAGTTTTTGATTAGTTTAAAAGATGCTCTGTGCACCGGCGAGGGGCCATGCTGAGCCAATGCGGCATAGTGTGCTGCCGTAGGATACCCCTTGTTCCGGTCCCAGCCATATTGGGGATATTCATTGTGCAGGTCGTTCATATAGTCGTCACGATAGGTCTTGGCAAGGATTGACGCAGCGGCAATCGACATGTATTTCCCATCACCTTTCACAATGGTATAAAAGGGTATCAGGCTTTCGTTGTAAAACCGGTTGCCGTCGATTAGCAGCAAGTCGGGCGTTACATCCAGTTTCCCAATAGCCAGATTCATGGCATGCATCGAGGCTCTGAGAATATTGGTTTTGTCTATCTCCTCGGCTGTCACCGATGCCACAGCCCAGCCGATAGCGTCCCGTTCTATTTCCTCGCGCAGGGTGTAACGTTGTTTCTCTGTGAGTTGTTTCGAATCATTCAAGGTGTCGTTGTGATAATCCTTCGGCAACACCACGGCGGCAGCAAACACAGCCCCTGCCAGACATCCGCGTCCGGCCTCATCGCAACCACATTCTATCAGGTCAGGGGTATATTGTGATTTCAACATCGGGTTTACAACCAATTGGATACAACAAATATCAGAAGCAGGGCAATAAAGATTACATTGGGCACGAACTCTTTCCGGCTCGGCTCAATGAACAGGAATGTTGCGCATGCCGAGAAGGGGATGGCATACGCCTGAGTGGGGATAGGAAACAACTCGGAATACAACGAAATGGCAATGCTGCCCAACACCGACAGCAGTAGGGTTGTTGTATTCTTGTTGAAGTTGATATTCCGGCTTTGGCTGTTTCCGATAATTGTCACCATTCCGGCAATAAGCAGCAGCAAGAATATAATACTGATTATCCACTGTACGACATTGCCCCATGCCACGAAATGAAGGTCTGTAACATTGTACAGCAGCAGATAATTGCGGTAAAACAATTCATCGCAAAGGAAATAATAGGTCTCCAACACGACAAAAGGTGCCAACAATCCCAGTATCAGCATTGTCCAATCGCGCCATGAATACAAACTGTAATTAAACATGCTGAATAATAAAGGAATCAGAAATACCACCATGGTCGGGCAAAGCACTATGGCCATTCCCACCGATGCCGCAGCGCCAAAAGTCTTGTCAATGCCTATGGACAGCAACGTGGTTGTCAGCAACAACTGCTCTATTGCCAGCAAAAGAAACAGGCTTCCCATCAGCATTGGGGTGAGCGTGGGGTGACCGATGCTCATGGCTATGATGTAAAACAGTGTCGGCAGGAGTGAACTCTGGGTAATCAGTTTATGACGGTAGAGAATACTGTTGAACAGAACCCCTTCAAAAAGCACAAGCACAAAGCCGATTATCGTGGCTGTTATCGGCGACATCCTGCCAGTAATCCAGTAAAACAATCCACCGCCGCCTTCCACCGGTGCCGCTATGGGATGGGAAAAGCTCTTTGCCCACATCAGCAACGCGACAGCCAGTATGACGACAATCTGCAGAATAATATTTGTGCGGAAAGCTTTCAGCATCGTTTACAAGTGTAAGTCCTGTTTCGTGTTCAACAATTCGACCATTATCACACAGCCAGCTAACCGACTACATCTTTACCAGACGAGTAGCGCGTGCCCCGCATTTCACAATATAAATGCCCTTGGGCAGAGCCGAGACATCGATGGTGGACTCCATGACAATCTCGCGCGACAATACCTGGGTGCCGCTAATAGTGTAAACAGTGACGGTTTCGGGTGTGTGGCGTCCCGTCATTACAGTAATGTGGTCAGCCACCGGGTTGGGATACACCTGCAGCGATTTTGTGAACCAAGTGCTGTCGGCCTCGCGGATATCCACACGTGCCAAAGCCTCATTCACGGCTGCCAAAGCATCGGCCTTGCCCCAGCCCCAGATGTCGCTTATGCTGTCGCTGGCATGGAGTGGACCGGTGACTTCATCGTTCCGGGCAGTGAGGCACAGTATCTCGCGCACTTTCTTGGGCGAGAGATTGGGGTTGGCTTCAAGCATCAAGGCAACAATGCCGGTGACGGCAGGACACGACATTGAGGTACCCGACATACGGCTCCATATATATTCACGTCCTCCGTGCGAATATTTCATTATCACAGAGTATATATCGGTGGTGTAAGAGCTGATAGAGGAAACCACATCTCCTCCGGGAGCCGAAATGTCTGGCTTGCGGCGGCCGTCGATAACGGGTCCGTGGCTCGAAAAGCCGCAGATGTAGCCGGGTATTGAAATAGTCCCGTCGGCTCTTTTCCGCTCGGCTCCATGTGCCGCCACAGTGATGCAGCTTTCGGCACATGCCGGTTCGCCTATGCCGCTGGCATTGTTACCGTTTGTATAGTTGTAATAGTTGCCTTTGGCAAATTCGGCACCCATGTTGCCTGCACCGTTTTCAAGGTCGGCCACGTTCCATACATGCACTGTCCCTTCCGTGGATGTTACGGCAATGTGTATAGCATAGTTGGCTTTTTTATACACTGTGAGGAGAACGTGGGGGCGTTGGTTGAAGATGTTGGCCTCTTCCACAATCAAGCGGAATGGCAGGGTGTCGTTACCAGAGGTCACCAATGCACTGTCAAGGATATAGTTGCCTCCGTCGCCACCGGGCGAAACCATCAAAGTACTCTTCCACGGCATACCTACCGAGTCGCCGTTGCCCATCATGGCAAACGAGACCTCAAACCATTTGCCCGGCTCGCCCCAAAACAGAATGTCCTGCCCTATCTCGGTGTATCCATAGTATCTTGCTATCGAGCGCAACGTGTCAGGCTCTCCGGGAGTGAATGTCTTCGACAAATGGAACTTGTCGTCGCCGCAGTTGCCGCCGCTGGTAACAAACACCACCCCGCTGTCGGAGAGATTGTTTATTGCCTGGCTTGCCAGCGAGGTCCCGTCGATAGGTCCGAGGGTATACATGCCCCAGCTGTTGTTAATCACAAGACGTTTGCCCTCCTCCTTGGCCACGTTGCGCATCCACTGCACAGCGTCAAGCCACGAAGCGAGGTTCAGATGAAACGAGGCAAACAACAGGTTGGCATAGGGCGCAACCCCCACATACTTGCCGTCAATTCCGCGACCCGCGGCAATGCCTGCCACATGGGTGCCGTGGGTGCCGTAGCCGTACAGCCCCGAGGTGTCGCCTCCGGCGGCCAACAGCTTTTTACGTCCGTTGTGCAGGGTGCCATAGTCAAACCCTTCCGGAGCGGGACCGGAGAGTTTGAACTGATCCCAAGCCTGCAGCAAGCGGTGGTTGTCGCTGCCGTTGTTGTTGAAATTGGGATGCTTGTAGTCAAAGCCCCAGTCGGTGATGCCAATCAACACGTCTTTCCCTGTAAAAGCCTGTGGCAGTCCGAGTCCCTGTTGCACACTGTCGGCTCGCGTGTCGCTGCGTGTGCGGTCCACATCCGGCGACACATTGAAGGCAACCGTGTACTGAAGTATATCAGGGTTCTGCTCTATCAGGTTCAGTTTGTTCAGCGGTACACGAAGGGTAACTATGTCGCCAGCCTTGGCACCCACCACAATGCCCTCACTCTTCAGGCTGCGGATGTCGAAACGGTCGGAGACTTTTGCCAGAAGGCGCACATCTCTTTTGTTCTGTTTCTGCTGGCAGAGTTTGTTGAGCTCCGCTTGCGAAACGGCGTCGGTTTTGGCGTTGGCAGGCAAGTCCACACGCTGGGCGTAGACTTGGGCAGTGAATAGTAATGCTGCGATAATAAGTACTTTACGTATCATAGTGTTGTCCTTTTTTGTTATTCATCCAGTTTTCTCCACACTTTTCCGTCCTTGTAGATGGCGTGGGTCACCCGTCCTTGGCTGTCGGTGTAAGTGCCTTCGCCATTGTACTGGCCGTTGGCCCAGAACCCCGTATATTTGGCACCGGTCTCGAACACGTATTCCCCTTGGCCGCTCATCGCCCCCATGTGCCATCCGCCGGTGTAGGTGGCTCCGTTGGGCCACACCCTGTGCCCCTTGCCGTGCGGAACCCCGTCGTTGAAATCCCCCTCGTAGTATCCGCCTTTGGCGAAAGTGATTTTGCCGTTTCCCGTCTGGGTGTCGCCATTGGTGAATTCACCCTCGATTACGTCGCCGTTGGGGAAGACGATGGTGCCTTTGCCAACCATCTTGCCCTTCTCCCAGTTGCCTTCGCAGCGGCCGCCCGCAGCGTAGGTGTAAGTCCCCTCGCCGTGATACATGCCTTTTTTCCAATAGCCGTCGTAGCGGTCGCCGTTGGGGAAGCGCATGGTGCCATACCCAGATGGGCGTGTCCATCCGTCAATCTCTCCTTCGTATATATTCCCGTTCTTATATTTGTACGACTTCGAAATCTGGGCCGTTGCAAATTGGCTGAACAGCAATGCTGTTAAGACTATTCCGATTAGGTATCGCAGGGTTCTCATAGGCACATATTTTTTTGCAAAAATACAAAAAAAAACACACCTACTATATTTTTTTCTTCAAAAAAATCCCTTTTTCTGCACAGACTCTTTTGTTCATACGCTTTTCCACGCCATGCACCGCGTTGTTTCCCGCCTCTGTGGCCAGACGTCCGGCGCCAATCGCACGACACGAATGTGACAACAGAATCGACAAACAACCAGTGAAAACAGGCCTCGGGTGTTCTCTCCGTTCTTCGTCCGGGTTAAGCTTGTTTCTCACTTTTTTCCCCACTTGTTTTACACTTTAAAAGTGGAAAACAAGTGTAAAACAACTGAAGAAAAAGTGTAAAACAAACGAACGTTTTTTTGCCGGAAATGGGTGCGGAATGTGCCGTGGATTTGTGACGATGGGGAGCGGCGCCGGGGTGACGGAAAAAGTGTGTTGCATTAAAAAATATGATTCAGTATTCAACACATTAATTGATTGTCGGTGTTTGCCTTTGGTGCTGTTTCAACACCTTTTGTCGGCCTTATTTAAAATAAAAGTGTATTACAATTTAATATTTTTTTGTATTTTTGCAATTCAGAATAAAACACATTATTTATCTAAAACATATAAAAATGTCAAAAAATCAGATAGTTAATAAGGAAGACCTCGTAGTCCGTTTTGCTGGTGATTCCGGCGACGGAATGCAGTTGTCGGGTACTCTCTTCTCCGATGCATCTGCATTAACGGGGAACGATATTGCCACTTTCCCCGACTATCCCGCCGAAATCCGTGCCCCGCACAATACCATTGCTGGCGTTTCGGGTTATCAGGTGCATGTTGGCAACCACATCTACAGCTCGGGTGACAAATGCGACATCCTCGTGGCCATGAACCCTGCCTCTTTTAAATCGAACTTGAAATGGGCAAAGCGCGGTGCATCGGTTATCGTTGACATCGACACGTTCACCGACGAGGCCATGGAAAAGGCCGGATATACCGACAACCCCTTCACCGAGGAGTTGGAACATGCCTATACCATCATCAAAGCCCCTATCACTTCGTTCACTTCACGCATTGGACAAGAACAGGGCGCTGACAAGAAGACCGCCGACAAGTGCCGCAACATGTTCGCACTGGGCATCATCTTCTATATGACGCACAAGAAACTTGACCAGACTTTCGCTTATCTGGAGCGCAAGTTTGCCAAGAAACCCGATGTCATCAAGCTCAACAAGGCTGTGCTGAGTGAGGGTTATGAGTATGCCGATAAACTTGAGGTGATCCACTCGCACATCTTCGAGGTGGCTCACGCCGAGATGCCCAAGGGCCGCTACCGCAATATCACCGGTAATGTGGCTACTGCTTGGGGTCTGTTGGCCGCTTCCGAGCGCAGCGGTCGCCGTCTGTTCCTTGGCAGCTATCCTATCACTCCCGCTACGGATGTGATGGTCGAGCTGTCAAAGCACAAGGCTTTGGGTGCACGCGTGTTCCAGGCCGAGGATGAGATTGCAGGTGTTTGCTCCGCCATCGGTGCCAGTTATGCCGGTGCTTTGGCCTGCACCAGCACTTCGGGTCCCGGTCTGTCGCTGAAGAGCGAGGCTTTGGGTCTGGCTGTGATGACCGAGCTGCCTTTGGTGGTGGTCGATGTCCAGCGTGGCGGCCCCTCCACTGGTCTGCCTACCAAGACCGAGCAGAGCGACTTGAACCAGGCTCTCTATGGCCGCAACGGTGAGGCTCCCCTGATTGTTGTTGCCGCTTCGAGCAGTGCCAACTGCTTCTATTGGGCTTATACTGCAGCCAAGCTGGCTTTGGAGCACA
>JAEEGL010123750.1_pt1 | contig 16924 bp, 11 predicted proteins | sample 9134231 | NCBI WGS metagenome assembly JAEEGL01 (sample SAMN16246548, study PRJNA631951) | gut metagenome | biome: gut microbiome; feature: rumen; material: fiber-attached | host: Bos | place: Iran: Karaj | collected 2018-10
ATCAGTAACAAAGCCTGAGATAAGTGCTAGTTTTTCATTAGACGATAAGTTTAAAAACACTTTATTTAATATGATGAAAGAATTAGAATTCGCATTGAAAGGAGAACATACAGTGACAATGGAAAATGTAACTGTAAATGAGCCAATCGAACAGGACGAGATTGTTGAAGAGTTTGTTCGGGAAGTTCAAGATTCTACAGAAGATATATCTAATTCTTCAGACTTTGCTAAAGAAGATGACGAGAAGGATGCTGAAGAAGCTCCGGACGAGGAAGATAAAGACAAAAAGGACGATGAAGATTTCGTAAAGCAGGTCGATGATTCTGCTGAAGCTCATACAGAAAAGCGCGAACTTGGAAAAGACACTGCCGCAATTCTGGAGCACGAGCCTGAAGAGGAGTCCGAACCAGAGGGTAATGAAAATAGTGTCCCAGTACAGAATTCATTACATTCTGATGAAGAGTATGAGGCTCTTGAAGCTAAGTACTTTGCTCTTGAGGCCGAGTATGAGAAGTTGGTAGAGTTCAAAAATCAGATTGAGGATGCCCAGAAGGACGCTTTGATTGAAAAGTTCTTTATGCTGTCTGATGAAGATAAGAAGGATGTCATCGAGAATAAGAGATCTTATTCGTTAGATGATATCGAAGCAAAGTTAGCAGTAATTTGTTACAGAAAAAAGGTCAATTTTGATTTAATTGATGCTGATAAAAATGAAAAAGAAGAGACAGATACTGTCGTAACTTTCGATTTAAAAGTAAATGATTCAACACCTGATTGGATCAGGGCTGTTGAAGACATGCAGAGTAAAATTTAATGAGGAGGATTATTCTCGATGTCATTACAGGTCAAGAGAAAAGGTTATGGCCAGGTCGAGCCTAACCACCTTTCCGCTCAGAAGACTGGACAGATCTATGCCCAGCTCCCAGCAAAGAAGAATGGCGCTGCAATTGCTCAGCTTGAGCAGGGTCAGTTCCTCAAGTATAACTACGCTGGTGGTTATGCTGGACTTGATGGAAGTGGTGAGTGGATGTTAGTATACGTTGAGGAAAAGTTGTACGATCCTAGAAAGCAGATGCATAAGGACTTCTGTCTGAAGGCTGCTGATTTCACAGATGGTCTGATTTATCCGAGACTTTTAAAGACAAATATCGGTGATATTTTCACTACAAATACATTCGGTGGCGCCGCTTCTAGCGACTCCGTTGAGGTTGCTGGTATCACTTTAGCTGTTAACGATGAAGTTGAAGTTGATGCTGCTACTGGTTTCTTAAAGAAGTCCGCTGCTAATAGCACGGCTGTTCCGGGATTTAAGGTTGTTAAAGAGTATACAATGCCTGACGGTCAGCCTGGCGTAAAGCTTCAGAGAATACGCTAAGGAGGAGACAATAATGTTAGAGAGAAAAGACTTAATAGCATTAGCTAAGGCTACTGCCAAGGCTTCAATGAATCCTTCTATGAGCTTTGCTTTCGAGGGAAAGAATTTAACATTTGAAGCTTTAAATGAAACATTTAGAAAAGAAATTAACGAGCTTGCTGGTGGTTCTTACAGAGAGTACCAGAGAAATAAGGATTTAATCTTTGAGCTGATTGAGGTTGGAATCAATGAGGTTCTTCCTGCAAGAGTTCTCCAGAACTATGGCGTTTTCGCTGATGTTAAGAGATTCGCACAGGGCGAAAGACCGATATTCAGCGCTCGTTTCTCTGAGTTCTCAAAGGCAAGAGCTAAGAAGAACTTTGTAACAAGAGTTGGTCTTGCTGGTCGTTACGAAGTATTCAAGCTTGATGCTATGAGCTTTGAAGTTCCTACATCTGCTTGGGGCGGAGCTGCTCAGATTGGTTTTGAGGAGTTCCTTGATGGCCGTATTCAGATGAGTGATGTTTATGACATCGTTCTCGAGGGTATGGACGAGGCCGTTTACAGAGAGATTGCTAAGGCTTTTGTAACTCTGGCTGGAGATCTCACCGCTGTTCATAAGGAGACAGATGATGAGTTTGTAGAGGCTAAGATGGATAGACTTGTTGCTACAGCTGATGCTTACGGCAAGGCTACTATTTACTGCACATTTGAGTTTGCTGCTACAATGATTCCTGATGCTCAGTGGGCATCTGATGCTATGAAGCAGGCTAGATGGGATGTTGGTTACTACAGTAACTATAAGGGACACAATGTTATCATTCTCCCTCAGTCCTTCACAGACACAACTGATGCAGAGAAGGTTATTGATCCTTCAGTTGCTATAATTATCCCTACAGGTTCAGAGAAGCCAATTAAGGTTGCTTTCGAGGGTGAGGCTGCTGTAAGAGAAGTTCCTTCACAGGAAGACTGGTCACATGAGATCCAGACATATCAGAAGTTTGGTGTTGCTGCTTATACTGTACATCCTGCAATTTGCGTGTACAAGAACACAGCTCTTTTAACATCAAATGCATCACTTTCTGAATAATTAAATATTTGAAAAAAGGAAGGGGGAGGTCATATTGGCTTCCCCCTATTTTTTGTTAGTAAAGAGATACAAGGAGTTTTAAAATGGTTGAAAAAGATAGAATTATTAGGGTTGTAAATAGAGATAGCGGGGGCGTAGGTTATAGAATACCGGACATGGGTAATCTTAGACGCCAGTTCCAAAGCGGAGAAACCAAGGAGCTTACATTTGAAGAGCTACAGAAGCTTTCATGGGTTCCAGGCGGCGACTATATTTTACGCAATTGTCTTGTTATATATGATGAAGAGGCCGTAGAAGAATTATTAGGACATGTTGAACCTGAATATTACTATACTCGTAAAGACATAAAAAATTTACTTGAGGCTGGCACGATGGAGCAGTTTTTAGATTGTTTGGATTTCGCGCCAACTGGTGTATTAGATATGATTAAAACTATAGCACTTGAGTTGCCACTTACTGATACGCGTAAGATTAAGGCAATTGATGATAAGTTACATTTTAATGTGACAAAGGCTATGGAATTTGCGGCCGATGAGGGAATTTTAGAAAAGGAGCCTGCAACTAAGAGACGCGCGGCTCCCGTTAAGGAGACTCCCAAGACCGAACGCCGCTATAAGACAATAGAAAACAAGAACGAAGACTAATTATACGAAAGGAGAGTATAATGGCGAATCCAAGAAATTATACTTCCTTCTCTAAGGTATATCAGAGTTTTGCTTCAAAAATCACAGATGATATGTATATGGAATTCAGTGAGGGCGAAACTGCGCGGATGATGCAAGATTTACTTATGACTGCAATTCATAAGTTTGAATTTCCGCGTAACCCTTTTGTGTATAAGCTGAAACATCATGAAGAAACTGATGTAGATGGACATACATACATGGAAGGTGCGTTCCGCGGACGTTTAACCAACGAGGAAATCAATATTTTAGCTACTTATATGGTTGTCGAATGGATTGGACAACAGTTAGCTTCTATTGAAATGACTCGTATGAAGTATAGTGGAGCGGATTTTAAATTTACCTCTCAAGCAAACCATATGCAGAAATTGCTGCGGTTAAAGCGTGATTATGAAAGAGAAGGCTTTCACTTACAACGACTCTACAAGCGTCGTTTCCGTGATTTGAATGGGGTTTTCCATTCTACTTTTGGCAAAATCATGGAGCCAGAAGCTCCGTTACCTACCGAACCCTCCAAGCATGGTCCTCCTATGTGGGATGATGGCGACGATGATTCTGATTGGATTACCGACGGTATGGAGTGGCTGCCTCTTGATGTTGCAGATGAGGAGGACGAGTGGTGGTAACAAAGTATGGAATGGATATTCCAGCTGAAGTAATACAAACGAATTTAAAGCGTATTATTAATCAGGTATATAAGTTATTGCCAATGAGAGAAGAGGGGGGCGATTGGATCAAACCCCTTTCCACTTTAATGGAAGAACTTACTGGAATGAGCTATTTATTAGATATTATTGATTTTTTCCCTCTTTTGTGTAAATTAGAAGGTCTATTCGTATTGGTGGAAGACAAGGATTTTGTTTTATTCCGTAGAACAGTTTTTGAATGTTTAAATTTACTAAATGAGGTGAATCAAGATGTTGAAAGACAGTCTTAACCTTATGCGCAAAAGAACTGGTTATTATGGTGCGGTTAAACGTGTCGATGGAAATGGGCAGGAAGTATCAGAAGGACCGGGGAAGTATAAAAGAATTACTTATCGGCGTGATCAATGGACGCGTATGCGCGAAGACAAATTGCGCAGTTTGATGCACGCTTTACATTATTCTTATCAAGCAGCGGTATGTCAGCCTTTAGTGGGTGAATATACTGCCGATGTTGATAAAGATATTAAAAACTTAACTGCAATTTATACGCGTTTAGATTTAGCACAGCAGTTAGATGACCCAGAATTAGGCAATTTAATTCCTATTTGTGAGGATTTGGAAGAGCGCTATCCGGCGCTCGGTATTGTTGTTGCTGGTGTCCCAGAAAATCGTTATACAGTTGCATATCGTAAAGCTATTAAAGACACAATTGACCAGTTCTCAGGAGCATATTTCCGTTGTCTTATTAATCATGACAAATTGAAAGTGGATTATGAAGATAAAATTATTTCGATTCCATTTGAAGAGAACACTGTAGATATTGATCCAGCTGTTAAAGATAATGTGGATTGGGTAGAAACGAATTTCCATAATGGAACAGTATTTAAATGGGTACATGGTAATAAAGAAGAGTGGGTACCTGATACCTACTGGATTGTTTTAACACAATATTCTGATGAAACTGCCTATTTTCGTGGTGAAATTCGTCGTGCTGACGAAGAAATAGAGATTATCGTTATTAATGACGATGGCTCAGAAGAAGTACATACCTATCGTGGCTGGATGACTGGTCCAAACGAAGAAACGTTAATGTGGAACGTGAAGAAGGGTATAGTTTGGAACGATATGAACTATACTAAAAAGCTTTATATTACAAAAGACCCATTAACCTTAGACTATTTTCAGCGTTTTGACCGCGTGATCATCAATGGACAGCCTTGGGAAGTACAAGCATATAATGATAATTATGGCAGTAGCGCAAGTAATGTTGAAACAGGTATTTTGCGCGTTGCGTTAAAAGAGACTTACACAAGCACAAATCAACAGATTCGTGAAATGAATGCTACTGATACTGCGGCTGAGGCGCGCATTATTGGTTCTGATGTATTGTCACCATATGATGAAAGAGATTATGTGGTTGAGAATGCGGGCGCCGCAGAGTGGGTTGTTACTATTGATGACGACAATATAATTGATTGGTCTGTTGATAACAATGTGTTGCACATAATTGTGAAAACCACAAAAGCATATCGAAAAGGTTTTCAAATTGCATATGGAGATTTAGTAAAACATATTACAATTAAATCTCTTTAAGGTGAAAAAAGGAGTTTTATATGAGAAAAGATCTGATTGCTACACAGCCAATATATTCTTCTTTTCTCTCTGTTGAAAAAGATACTGAACAAATTTTAAAAACGTTATTTGTAACATCAAAACCATATAGTGATTTATTAAAGCGTTTATTAGTAATTCAAAATGCAGATTGCTTAGACGAAACAAATGAAGATTATCAGCGTATGATTGATAGTAAATCGCTTGGCGATTTAATTCATGAAGGATATATTCGTTTAAATCCTAAAATTGCGCGAACCGAGTTTGAAAATATTAAATCTTTTATTTTGATTAGTTTTGATAACTTTACAGAAACGAGCAATCCAGAGTTTAGAGATTGTATCATTAATTTTGATGTAATTTGTTATATGGATGAATGGACACTGGATGATTATCGGATTCGTCCATTGAAAATTTGTGGTTATATTGATGGTATCTTAAATTCAGTTACAGATAAAAATAAAATATCTTATTCTAAGAAGATTAGGATGTCTGGTTTTGGAGAATACCAGTTTTTAGGTTGTAATGAAGCAATTTTGAACGAAGACATTAGCATGTATACTCTCTCGTATAGGGCAGTCCATTTCACTGAAGACCGCCAGTCTATAGGAGAGATAGAAAATGTTGAATGATTTACTTCTACTCTCGGGTAATGATATTCCATTTACTGCTGCTGAATTAACATTACATGTTCCAACAATAAAAGAAATTGGTTTAATTGGAGAAGAGATGTTCTTTACGGGATTGCAATTTTTAAACTTCTCTAAAGCCAATTTGTTAGATGCGGACAATATTGATTCACAGCAGTATACGGATTTTCAAATATTAATGTCTATAGCAGCAAGTCAAGATTTAAATATGCGTCAAAGTAAGATTGCCGCAGAAATGGTCTTGACTTTGCTTTTCCCCGAATATACAATACACTTTTTACCTATTGCTATTGCTTTGACAAAAGAAGGGACAAATCATTTAATTAATCAAGATAATTTTGATGAATTTAAACAGATTTTAACTCAAGTGTTTTGTTTACAGGATATATTTGGTAATAGCACTCCAAAAACATATAATCCGGGGAATGCTGTAGCGGAACGTCTTGCTAAACAATTTGAAAGGTATCATAAAAAAATAAATGAAATCAAGGGTTCTCAAACGGGAGGACAAAAAGTTTCAATTTTATCTCGATATATTTCAATTTTAGCAGTGGGAGAACAAAAAGATATTAATTCATTATTGAATTATACTATTTATCAATTATTTGATGAATTCAACCGTTTTAACTTGAAACAACAGTCGGATATGTATATTCAAGCTAAGATGGCTGGCGCAAAAGATTTGCAAGAGGTAGAGAATTGGATGAAAGATATTCATTCAGACTCTAACGATTAATTGATTAATTTCAAGGAGGAAAATACTACTTATGAAGTTTGGTATTCGTGAGTGTGCAAATATTGTTTTCCGTGCAAAACAGGAGACAAAGATCGGCACAGAGACCTTCCACGTAGGTCAGCCGGTTTTATATATTGATACAGCCACAACTTCTTCAATGGAGCAGTCCGCAACTACGGTTTATGCAAATGGTGGCCGTGGTAATGCCCAGTTAATGGCTTGGGAAGGTGAGAAGACTTTAACATTTACAGTTGAAGATGCTCTCCTTTCGCCTATTGGTTTTGCTATTCTTTCTGGTGCTGGACTCTTTAAGAATGGTGATGGTAATCAGACAGGTGAAACAGATGATAGAGTGCATTTCCATATGACAACGATGGCTAATGCTGATGCTAATGGTGCATTTGATCTTTCTGATGCATTAGCAGAATTTGGTGTAACTCCTGGTGCTAACGTTGGCGATCCTGCTGTTTACACAGCTAAAATTTCTGCTGCTGATTCACCGCTTTATATTATTGTTACAGAAGATGATGGCTCAATTACAGGTGAAATTTATTCCAACGCTACAGTAAGCGGAAATAAGGTTACTGTCGCTGCTGCTGCTAACAAGAGTGCAATGATTGACTACTATGTAGAGCTGCCTGGCGCACATGTTTGGGAGGCTGATATTACTCCTGATACATTCGGTGGCTACTACTATGTTGAGGCTGACACATTATTCAGACGTCAGGCTGATGGTAAGGATATGCCTGCTAACCTTACATTCCCTAATGTTAAGTTACAGTCTAACTTCACAATCTCAATGGCTTCAACTGGTGATCCTTCAACATTCACATTCACAATGGATGCTTTCCCTGGATACACTTATTTCGATAAGTCCAAGAAGGTGCTTTGTGTATTACAGATTGCTGAGGGTGCTACAAAGGCTGCTGTTGAAGGTTCAAAGCCGGTAATGCCTTATAATGTTACTAAGGAACATGAGGATATCTTTGTAGATGATTCTGTAGCAGCTAATGACCCCACGTAACTCCACCTGGACCAACGCCGGAACCGGAACCCGGTGGAGATGAAACTGACAGAGATTTACCGGCACCAACTGATGAGTCTCCAAATGGAATCTTAAAGTCTAGTGACGGAGAAATCACTTTTAATAGTCAATCTACTGCACAGCAAGACCCTGTATTAGGATTAAGCGGTGTAGCAGGAAATACTGAGGTTATTGATAGCTTATCATTCTATACATCGGATTCGTCTATTGCAACAGTTACTGCGGAAGGTTCGATTTCCGCCATTACTGGAGCTATTGATGGAGATGCATCAAGTGTGGCATATATTTATACATTTACTACAGTTGATGATTCGTGGCATAGAACAAAAGTTATTGTAAATTAATATAAAATTGATGGGGGTGGCGGAAGTCACCCCCACTTTTTTTGTTATAGAAATGAGGTATGCTAATGAGTGCATTAGGTGATTATATACACTATAATACTACCAATTATTTATATTGGGGTACTAAACCTCGTCCAAGTGGGCAACTCCTTGAGCAAGAAGGGGGCATTTATTATTCAGGCCGTAATCCAGCTCGAGAACGCAATATCAATATTGGCGTACAGCTAATTCAAAATACTCATGATCGTATTACACAAGAGCTAATAAAGGCTGATGCAGTATTAACAAATGAACAACGTATTAAAATACAAAATTTATTTGCCGCAATTCAAACAAGTGATCCTACTCACGTCGATGGACTTTCTCAAGAGGATTTAGAGGATTTGCAACAGCAAATTATTGAATTAATGCAAGAACAATTAAAAGTATTGAGTATTAATAAAAACGAGCTAGATTTTACTACGTTATCATCCGCAGGTATAAATACATTAGGGTTAGGTATTAAACAAGTTAGTACATCAAAATATCGTACTTATTGGGATACAATTGCATCACGATTGCAGTCTCTTGCTCAACAGGTTGCAGTATTAAAACAAGGCAACGGTCTTCCTCAAGATATACAAAATCTATTAAATGATTTAGATCAATTAGCTAATCAAATTACTTGGACGCAATTAAATACTACCAAGAAAAAAAATACTTCAGAACGTTACTATTTAGATTTAACCAATCAAACTAATCGTAATTTTATAGAAACCTTACAACAATTAATTATGCGTACCAATGTCCGTGCTACTGATGTTAATGCAGTATTTGGCGAAGCGCGGAGTGCTGTAGTTCTTTATCATTTATTTGGAAATGCTGCTCAATCTTTATCTAAAACCATAGTGGGCAAAGAAAAAAATACACTTCAAATTTCTTTGGCTCCAGAACTTGAAAAATATATTAATTTTAGTGGTTATACTAAAGAGATTAAAGGCGATATGTTAAAATTAACATTTAAAGGAAAAACGTCCAATAAAACTGACGTAGCGATTGAAGTGCAAGATAATATGTCGCAAAATCTTTTTGCAAGCATTAAAAACCATCGGTTATCTGCGGGACGTCCTATTAATGTCGTACAAAGTACCTCGTTACTTGTTTTATTGCGGTATGGAGGTACTGATTTTGCGAACCATGTGATAAACATTTTAGGAGCTACAAAACCGGGAGTTTTGAGAAGTGCGGGATACCCTTCCTTACAAAATGAGGCTCTCGAAGCTTTAAAAATGACCGCATTAGTAGAAGCAATTCGTGGATATCAAGGAAAAGGTAGTCTTGCCAATGTTGTCATTATTAATGATAATAGCCGCAACGGACGGGGCATACATGTGTTTACACTTTATGAGCTTTTTCAATTGGTATATTTTCCTCAATCGCCAGGTTTTTCATTGTTCACTGGTAACGCTCAACACAAATGGGAAGACAATGAGTTTTTTACGGATGACCAGTTATTAGCTGCTTTTCAACAGCAATGGATAGGCAAAAAATCAAGATTGAGTCAAGCTAATGCTTGGGAACGTATTGGCGCATTAATTAGTAATATTCATAGTAAAAAGATTACAATAGGTTTACGTCCTAATTTAATTTAACACTATATTACTGGATTAAAAACTTTTTAATTAGATCATTTGACAAATCAAAAATTTTATGTTATAATTTCTTTAGAAGAAAGAAATATCCAAGAGATAAAAGGAGAGAAGATATGGCAAAAGTATCTTTTACAAATTTAAAACTTAAAATTAACTCTGAAGTAAAAGAGATTAAATATAATGATGTAGCAATAGAAGTAAAGCAGTATCTTCCTATTGAGGAAAAAATTGATTTAATTCAAATTGCACTTCAAAATGCGGAAGAAAATGGAATATATAATGATATTAGATTAGATATGTATTTCCATTTATATCTTGTTTATTTGTATACTAATTTGAATTTTACCGATAAGCAGAAAGAGGACGAATATAAGTTATTTGATATTCTTGAATCTAATGGACTTATTGATGCGGTAATCGGCGCCATTCCAGAAAGTGAATATGACCGGTTGTTAAGATATATTGAAGTGTTTAAACATGATATTTTAACTTATAAGAATACTGCTGGTGCAGTTCTCCAGACAGTAATTCAGGACTTACCTAAAAATGCAGCAGCCGCAGCAGAGATAGTAAATTCATTTGATCCAGAGAAGTATCAGTCTGTTCAAGATATGATTGCAATGGCTAATCAGACAGGAATGAATAATTCTATTCCTGTGAACGCTATTGAGATGCCTGTGGAGTAATGCGGTCAATTTAAATTAATATAATTGCCTTTATTTGTAGTTTTTACAGATAAAGGCAATTTTTTGTTTTTAAGAGAGAAAAAAGGAGGCACATCTATGGCAAATAATCAAATTACCTTTGGTGTTGGTTTTAAAGTAGATGAATCTGGGTTAAAAAATTTGCGCACTCAATTAGAAAGTATTCAAAAATTGACTGTAAAAGATTTAACCCCTCAATTTGGTAATCAAGCAGTGGAACAGTTGGCAAAAACGAAACAAGCTGCTGTTCGGGTTGAGGAAGCATTAAATAAAGCATTTAATGTACGTCTTAACTCATTAAATATTGCACAATTTAATAAAGAATTACAAAAAAGCGGTTATACTTCACAAACTTTGGCTCAATCTTTAGCAGCCGCGGGGATAGCGGGAGTACGAGCATTTAACGATATTACTGCAAAATCATTGACATTAAATACTTCCTTAAAACAAACGAGTGGTTTTCTTACTAAAATGGGTGAAACCCTTAGTAACACTATCCGTTGGAATTTAGCATCTAGTGCAGTAAATGGCTTTACTAGTGCAATTCGTGGAGCATTTAGTTATGTTGAAAGTTTAGATCGTTCATTGACGAGTATTCGAGTTGTTACAGGCGATTCTCGTGAAGAGATGGCCAGATTTGCGATAGAAGCAAATAATGCTGCGCAAGCGTTAGGACGCCAAACGAAAGAGTATACCAATGCTGCATTAACGTTCTATCAGCAAGGTTTAACAGATGAAGAAGTTCGTATTAGGACGGAAGCTGTTTTAAAAGCACAAAATATTACTAATTCTGGTTCTGAAATGGCTGATTACTTAACGGCCGTTTGGAATGGTTTTAAAGTAACGGCTGAAGAAACTACTTTATATGTAGATAAATTGGCGGCTGTAGCTGATAGTTCAGCATCTGACATGAGTGAGTTGGCTATTGCGATGTCAAAAGTAGCATCTACTGCTAATAACATGGGTGTTACAGTTGATCAGTTAACCGCTCAAATTGCTACAATTGTTGCTACAACGCGTGTGGCGCCAGAAACAGTTGGTAATGCTTTAAAGACAATTTATGCGCGTATTAATGATATAAAATCTGGTAGTGATGAAGCTGAGATTTCATTAGGTCAATATACTGGTCGTATGAAATCATTGGGTATTAATGTGCTAGATATGAATGGTCGCCTTCGTGATAGCGGTGATGTGATGACTGAAATTGGCGAGAAATGGAGTACCATGACTCGTGAACAGCAAATCTATTTAGCGCAAACTATGGCTGGCCAACGTCAGATGAATAATTTAGTATCGTTATTCGATAACTGGCGGACATATACTAATATGTTAAACACCTCTTTAAATGCTACGGGAACACTAGAAGAGAAAAATGCTAGATATTTAGATAGTATTGAAGCTCATTTAAAAGCGTTTAAAGCTGCCGTTGAAGGTTTTCAAGATTCTTTAATTAATGAAGATACTGTTAAAGGTATTTATGATTTAGGTACAGGATTTTTTAATTTTGCTAAAAATATTGTTGATGCTATTGGCGGTATGCGCGGAGCCATATTAGGTTTGGGTACTATATTAACCACAGTACTAAGTCAACAAATTGCAACCAATGTAGCGAAGACTATTCAAAGTTGGCGAGATTGGATTGATACAAATGAAACATTGGCACAATCTGTTGAATGGGTTAAACAACATTATCAAGATTTAGATCAAGCTATTCAAAAAGCTAGTGCTAAAGGGAATATAGGATTATTAGAAAGTTTAAAATACTCGCGGCAAACCTTGGGTCAAATGCGCAATGATGTTGTTCAGTATGAAAGATTAATGACAAATGAACAGCGCGCTCAATATAATGCATTATTAGATGAACAAAAGGTTAATAATGATAATTTAATTGTTTTAAAAGAACAGTTAGATACAGCACAAGAGTATTATGCTGCCTGGGCTAAATATCGTACTAGTATTGGTAACGATACTGATGAAACATTACAAGCTTACACCTTTTCACAGGCTGATGGTTTAACAATTTCTTCAGAACAAAGTCAGAATATTGATATTATGACTGATGTTTTGGATGATTTACAGTATGTGATTCAAGATAATATCAATGAGCTAACTGAATTACAAAAAGGGTTGGATAAATTAGCACAGGAGGGGGGTAACAGTCTTAGTCGTTTAGGTGCAAAATATTATGAATTAGATCAAATTGTTAATAAAATTACCTATGAAACTAATGATGAGTTACTTCAGATTATTGATACTTTAGGCGATGATAACTTATCTTCTCTTGTGCGTGAAGAAGATTATCAAAAATGGCTAGAAATAAAAGCTGCTGCCGAATCCTATTTTAATGAAATTAAAGAGTTAGCATTGCAAAATGGATTAGGTCCTCATAGCGCAGAAATTATGAAAGTGTTAGAGCGATATGAACAAGGAACACTTTCTCTTGTTAATACAACAAATAAATTGCGCAATGAATTTAATTTAACAGAAGAACAAGTATCCAAAGCACTTGCTACGTTACGTCAAGCGGAAGAACAACAACAAGTTTTAACTCGGCGGATTCAGCAAACAACCAATGCACAAGAGTTATTTTTAACAGTATTGCAAGATCAAGCTTTAGGTCAAGCAATTAGTAATATTTCTCGAGGTGCTTCTCAATTTTTATTTAGTATTTCTTCTTTAAGTACAATTCCAAAAACTTTTCAACAGATTAAGGATGGTTCAATATCTGCGGCACAAGGCTTCTTAGTAATGAGTCGTTCTGCGGTTATGGGTATACCTACCTTGATTCATAGTATTCAACTTGTTTCTTCTAGTTGGCAACAAGCATTAGCTGAAACTAAGAAAATTGCTCCTCAAATTATTGCACGATTGAATCAAATAAGCGCAAGTCGAATAGGTGACGCAGCCACGCAAACTCGGAACGCAATAGCACAAAAACTAGTAAATAACGAAAGTAAACAGGCTATATTATTAATGCAATTAGAAACTGGGGCTATTAGTCAAGAGATATTTACTCGTGAAATGCATGTATTAACATTAGAGCATGAAGCTTTAATGAGACAAAAAAATATCGCGGGGATTATTCGGTATTTAAAATATCTTGCTCCTTATATTGCAGGTATGGCCGCTGTCGCAGCTAGTGTTTATGTGGTGTATAAAGCTTTAAATTCTGAAAATGACGCTTTAGAAAATTTACAAGAAAACCTACAAAAAGTTCAAAAACAATATTCTGAATTAAAAGATAAGTATGATGAAATAAAGTCTTCTTTGGATGAATATCAAGGTATGGTAGAAACTACTCAACAATTGCGGGTAGGTACTCAAGCTTGGTATGAAGCTATTGACAATGTTAATAATAAAGTTTACGATTTATTAACACAGTATCCTGAGCTGGTAGGATACGTTAAAGAAGTTAACGGACAATTAGAGATTGAAGAAGAGGGTCGTAAAAAATTACTACAACTTCGTCAACAAGAACTTGCTGCTGCTAGACGTCCTATATTAGACAATCAAGTTGCAGTTAATACTCAACGTAATCGTGTAACTGCACAACAATTGCGGCAACGTACAAGTCTTACAACTGGATTTGTTATAAATACTGATCAAATTTTAACTGTAGCACAAGCTTTAAGTAATAATATTGGTTTATTAACAGCTACAGATTCAGAATTAGCGACACTTGCGGGTAATTTAGGATTAGCTAGTGCGGCTCAATTAAAAGCTATTTTATCTCAAAAAGATCAATTATTAATTTTAGGACGTTCATTACAAGCGGTTGAAACAACTAATAAGAACTTAATCACAGCCTATTTAAAAGAGACTTATCGTGAAAATGAACTCTTTAAAAATATGTCATTAACCGCCCAAGATGCTATTTTTTCTATTGCTGCTAAACAAGTTACTGTAAATACTACTGGGGTAGAATATGAACGTAGTAATTATGCTGATCGGATGGCATATATCACAGCCCACGAGGGAACGCAATTTCAACAGACCGGTTTTAATGAAATTACTGGGCAAATCGAAGGTTATGTTATTGGACCAGATGGTAATATTATTTCTACCGAAGAAATTACTCGGTGGGTAAAAGAAGGTAAAGCTTTAAATGAAGCTACTAAACAATATCAAGCTATATTGGTTGCGACAGAAGATGAGGCTATTCAACAGCGGTTTGTAGATTATTTCCGGGGCGAAGTTACTCGGTTGAATGAAATTCCATATAATGCCTTAGACGAAGCATTAAAAGCTGATTCATTACGGGAATATTTAGATCGGGAGGAAATTAGAGATCGTTATAAAGATGCATTAACTCATTTAACAGATGGGATGAATGAAACTGCTAAAAATGCATTTGAATCATTAGAATTATCTGATGATATGTCTCTTGCCGCCCAAGAACGTATTGCTACTTTTACTCAAGATTTTGTTAATGTTTTTGGTACCACAGCTTTTCAAGAAATTGCTAATAATATTAATGATTGGCAAAATTTTGAACAACAACTTAAAGAGCCGTTGACTATATTTACTAATATTGATGATTATATAGACAAACTATTACAAGGTGCTCAAGTTACAGAAAAAGCGCGCATTGCTTTATTAGGTTATGTTGCTGCTAAACGTGAAGAATTAGGTTTATATGAAAATTATGGTGATACTTATAAAGCGGTTACTGAATACTTAGGAAAAATTACTGAAGTAGGCTCTATTGTTGAAGAAAAAGATATTAATAAGTTTGAAGAGTGGGGTATTAATACTAAAGAATATTTTCGTATTTTGGCTGATGGCACATATCGGTTTACAGGCAATGTTGAAGAGTTTCAAGATATTTTAAATGGTGTTTCATTACAACCATTACGTCGGAAGATTGAAGATCAAATTATACAAGCCCAAGTACGGAATGAAACATTTACTGATGAACAAAAAATTAATCGGCTGGTTGAAAAAGGTATATGGTCCGCTAGTACTGGAGAAAGTTATCGTCAACAACTTCGGCAAGGTGGAGCTGAAGCTTGGGGTGCTCAAGGTACCATTGACGCTCTTTTTGCTGATAAAATTAGCGCAGAAGATTTAATTGATCCAGAATTACAAGAACAATTAGCAAGCTCTGCTCGTAATTTAAAAGAGTTAAATGAAGACTATGCTCGGGGACGTATTAATGCACAACAGTATGCGCAAGCAGTAGAGTTGGTAGCCCGGCGCGAAGGCGTTAATGCGGAAGAGATTGATAATCTCACACAGAAATATACCTTAAATGCAGAAAAATTAGACTATGTTAGTGATAGTTTACAAAATAATGAAGAACAAAGTCGTATCGTTGCTGCTGCAAATGAAGAAGTTATTGAAGGTATAGAAACACTACAATCAAAATGGTCTGATTGGGGAGATGCATTAACTGAAGGAAATTTGCGGACTGAAGAGGGTCAAAATGCATTACAAGACTTATCAGATCATTTTTCTGATATGTTTAACACCGATGTTTCAACCGATTTTATTGCCAAGCATTTAACTGAGATTAAGCGTTTAGCTGAAGGTGACATATCTGCTATTTATGATTTACAAAAAGCGTTAGTTGAAGAAGATTTCTCGAATTTATTATTACAGACCAATGATGTAGAAGTACAAGTGCAATTACAAGCTCTTGAAGATCAAATTTTAGCTTTTGATTTTAGTACATTAGAAATTGGTGCCTCATTAAACGATTTACCTTTCTATGAATCATTAAAACAATTAGTTGCAGCAGGAGCTATTGCTGCAGATGACGCTAATAAAATTTTATCTAATATAGGTTTTGTACCTAAGGTTGACTTTATTGAATTACCGGCGGAAAATTTTACCTCTAGTGATGAAGGCGGATATACTTACGAAGGAGAAGTTCCAGATCCAGATGACCCCACAAAAACAATTCCAGTATCAGGTCAAATTGAAACATCTGCATACCAAGTATCAAAAACTGGTACTGTACGTATCCCTTATATTGCTAAAGATGCTAATGGATTGTATAATCAAGCAGTATATACAAATGCTGGAGCAGAAGCTGCGACTCATCCATCAAAAACAGGTCCAAAAGGCGGTGGCGGTTCAAAGAAAAAATCGCCTCAACAGAAGTTCAAAGCTAAGATTGATCCTTATCATGATGTTAATATTAAACTGAAAGATAATGAACAAACTCTCAAAAACCTTGAAAAGCAGCAAAACAAAGTCTATGGTGGCGAAGCGTTAAGTAATCTACTTAAACAAGTTGAAGTTTTAAGCCAAGAACGCGACTTGCTGAAAGAAAAATTTGATATCAATGTGCGTGAGTTACATAATCAGCAAGAGCAACTTAAGGGTTATGGAGCTACATTTGATGCACTTGGTAGAATTAGTAATTACGAAAGCTTATTACTCTCTAAACAAAATCAAATTAATCGGCTTATTGATCAATATAAT
>JAEEGL011020789.1_pt1 | contig 16924 bp, 17 predicted proteins | sample 9134231 | NCBI WGS metagenome assembly JAEEGL01 (sample SAMN16246548, study PRJNA631951) | gut metagenome | biome: gut microbiome; feature: rumen; material: fiber-attached | host: Bos | place: Iran: Karaj | collected 2018-10
CAAACAAAAACAAATGGCAACAAAGATTCGTTTGGCTCGTCATGGTCACAAAGACTACGCTTTCTACCACATCGTAGTAGCAGACAGCCGCTCGCCGCGTGACGGCAGAATTATCGAACGTATCGGTTCGTTCAACCCGAACACCAACCCCGCAGCAGTGATCCTCAACTTTGATCGCGCTCTGTATTGGGTAGGCGTAGGTGCACAACCGACTGACACCGTACGCACCATCCTCTCCAACGAGGGCGTACTGCTGATGAAGCACCTCAACGGTGGTGTCGCAAAAGGCGCATTTAGTGCAGAAGAGGCTCAGAAGCGTTTCGACGCTTGGAAGGCTCAAAAGGATGCTAAGAATGGTAAAATCAGTGCTGCTGAGGCAGACAAGAAAGCTGCTGCTGCGAAGGCTCTCCTCGCTCAAGAGGTAGAGACCAACAAGGCAAAAGCTGCTGCTATCGCTCAGAAACGCGCTGAAGCTGCTGCTGAGTTGGCTGCTGCCGCTCAAGAGGCTGCGCAGGAAGCTGCTGCTGCAGAAGCAGAGGCTAAGGGCGAAGAAGCTCCCGCTGAGGAAGCAGAGGCATAAGCCACGCTGTTTTAGCAAAAAAGAAGTTCAAAACGCAAGTTTTGGGCTTTTTTTTTGTGTATGTCGAAAAAAAACACTACCTTTGCACGCAGAACGCGTGCAACCACAGAGAGATGTTTTACTTAATTGTCTTTCTCATCCTATTCGTGCTCGCCGTACTGAACGTACAGATGCACGACAAACTCAGTTCCCAACTGCTGAGCGGTATTGCTGCGCTCATCCTGATTGCGGTAGCCGGCTTGCGGTTTGAGACAGGCGGTGACTGGAATGTATACGCGCAACTCTTCGCCGAATTCCCTTCGTTCTCCCGACTCATCGGTAACCCATCCGAAATGATGCAGCAACCGGTCGAGGAAGGCTTTGTACTACTCTGCGCAGCCATCAAAGCACTCGGAGGCACGGTACAACACCTCTTCTTCGTAGTCGCTTTCATCAATATCACCCTCATCGCCTGCGCGCTTCCCAAATACACGAAGTACCCGGTGGTAGGCCTGCTCTGCTATTTTGGTCTTTTGTATTTCAACCTCGAGATGATCTATATCCGTCAGGCTACGGCGGTCGCGCTGTGTTTCTTTGCCTTGCAATATCTCCAGCAGCACAAACTCCTTCCGTACCTGATCATCATCCTCATCGCCTGCACCTTCCACCGCGTCGCGGTGCTGATGCTTCCGCTCTATCTTGTCTTACAAGCGAAAATCCCCACATGGATATACATCGCCGTCATCGGCGTAGGTGCTATACTGATGGCTGTCGGGGTACCCTGGATCAAGACGATCTTCCTGACGGTAGCAGGCTGGCTTGGTGACAACTATGCCGAGAAAGCAGCATACTATACCGAAGAAGCGATGTTCGCTACCGCACGCGGGATCTCCGTCGGGTATGTGCTGAACCTGCTCATCCTGATCGTCGTGCTATGCTTTAAGAAAAAACTTGACGCGCTGCCTTTTGGCACCATCATGCTCAACCTATTCGCGCTGAGTCTCATACTGTACTACTACTGCTACGAACTCATCGAAGTCAGCAACCGCGTGCGCCTGTTCTTCTTCATCGGCATCATCGCTTTGCTGCCGATGCTGCTCGAAGTACTGCCGCTGTTCCTGGAGCGACTGATCGGACTGCTGATCATCGGACTATACTGCTTTGCTTTCTCCCGCGTCATCTTTTTGGAATATCCGCAAGCCGCAGCCTATAACCCGTATCAGAATGTGATTGACTATACTATCCATCCGCGGCCGAGTTCGGGTCAGCAGCGCCTGGAACAGAGTAACCATTTCTTCCGAGACGAACGACAATGAGGCATATCCTATTTATATCGCATGCCCGCGGCGCACATGGTGCCGAAACGGTGATGGTGCAGGCCTTACGCGCTTGCCTCGCACGCGGTGCGCGTGCGACACTGGTCGTCCCCTCTATTGTTCCGGACGAAGGACTGGAAGCGATGGTTGCTGAACTACCAAATCTCTCCATCCTCTGTTTGCCCTATCGCGCAATAGGCGGGCATGCATTGCGCACGCCCTGGGTGCGCGCCTTCAACCGTTCTACCCTACGGCGACTCATTGCGTATGTGCGGCGCGAAGCGGTAGACACCCTCTATTCCAACACCTCTATCACTATCCTCGGAGCAGACCTCGCCCGCCGCACGCGCGTGCGCCACATATGGCACTGGCATGAGACGGCGGATGCCATGTTCGGATTTCATCCCTTCTTGCGTCCGCTCTATCGCCGGCTGACGAAAACCGCGCATGTCCTTTTCATCTCCCGCCAGCAGAAACAAGGGTGGGAAGCTTGTTTAAACATACCTATTGACGGCTCCGTACTATATAATCCCATCAAGCAGATACACCCGATGAAATCGGAAGATTCTGCACCGCACAACGACATTCGCATCGGTTTTATCGGTCATTTTGAGGCACGAAAGAATATCCCGCTATTAGTGCACACTTTCGAGCGCTTGCACGCGCATATCCCGAATACGTCCCTATGGCTGTGCGGAGCGAGAGGAGCAGCAGATATTCGGTTTGTTGAGCAGATGACGACCTTACGCGAACCCGTTTTGGAGGTTCTTCCGCAAACGGCAGATGTGGCCAAGTTTTACAACAGCATCGACATCCTCGTCTTACCCTCTTGGCGCGAGACGATGCCGCTGGTAGTACTCGAAGCGATGCAAGCGGGCGTATGCGTGATCCAAACTAACCGGTCAGGCATGAGCGAACGGATCGAAGACGGCAAAGAGACCCTCTTTTTCTCTCCGGATGATGCCGAGAGTTTATACCAACTATTAATACAATGTATGCATCCGGACTTCCGGCAAACCATCGCCCAAGCCGGACAAAAGAAAGTACTGCAACTTATAGAACATTCGTCTTTTGACGCACAAATAACCAAACTGCTATGCGCGTAATAGCCTATTATCTGCCGCATTATCACGCCATTCCGGAGAATGACGCGTGGTGGAGAAAAGACTTCACCGAGTGGGACCGTGTGCGTGCAGCCAAACCGCTCTTCAAGGGGCATCGCCAACCTGTGGTGCCCGGTGAATTGGGCTATTATAACCTGTTGGACCCCGCTATCCGCGAGCGGCAGGCACAGCTGGCGCGCGAGGCGGGTATCGAAGGCTTCTGCTATTGGCATTATTGGTTTGGCGGCAAGCAGCTGTTGGAACAACCGCTGCAACAGGTGCTGCAAAGCGGCAAACCGGATTTCCCGTTCTGCATCGCGTGGGCGAATGAGAGTTGGTACGCCAAGACTTGGATGGATCATCCTGATCAACCGGACAGACTGCTGATCGAGCAGACCTATCCCGAAGGTGACGATGAAGCCCATTTTGCGGCGATCCTACCGATGCTACGCGACAAACGCTACATACAGGTGGACGGCAAACCGCTCTTGGTAGTCTATCGACCGCTCCAACTCCCAGACGGCAAAGCATGGGTAGCCAAATGGCAAGAAATGGCCAAAAACGCTGGTTTCAACGGACTTTTTTTGGTCGGCCACACACTATACAGCCGCGAGACGGATGCGATCCGTGCGCTGGGATTTGATGCGGTGAACATCGTGCCGATAGGAGATGTGAAACGCAATACAGGTCTGGCCTTGCGCCACCTTCCTTCGCTCATCCGCCATTTATGCGGTCGATCGCCCTTGGTATATGACTACGCGCGAGCCATCCGCGTCTTCGCATCCACCATCATGAAGCGGGAAGATGTAGTGCCCACTATATTGCCTAATTGGGACCATTCGCCGCGGAGCAAGAACAAAGCGCTCGTGCTACACGACGCGCACCCGCAGGCCTTTGACGCGCACGTGAAGGCTATCAGGCATATTGTAGATCATAAACACAACCAACTCGTGTTACTCAAGTCCTGGAACGAATGGAGCGAAGGGAATTATATGGAACCGGATAACCGATATGCAAATCGTATTCGATAATATTATCTATTCGCTGCAGCGCTACGGCGGCATCTCGGTCGTTTGGAACGAGTTGCTCAAGCGTGCCCGGACCGATACCCGGTTGGAAGTAACCGAACTGGATTATACGCAGATGCCGTATCGGTGGCTGGAGCGCTACCGCATACCCGATTGGAAACCCGCCGGTCCGACTTTATTCCACTCGTCGTACTTCCGTTTTTGTCCGGATCCATCGGTAAAAAACATCACTACCATACATGACCTGACCTATCATTTCTACCGCCGCGGTTTGGCTAAAGCGGTGCATCTATGGGAAGAAGAGCGGGCTATCCGCCATAGCGCGGCGGTGATATGCGTCAGCGAGCATACGAAACACGATGTGCTGAACGCTTATCCTTGGTTGGATGAGAAGCAGATGCATGTAGTATATAACGGCGTAGGGGAGGAGTTTTTCCCGATTCCATCGGTAAAAAAACAAGGATACTTGCTCTATGTCGGCGGCGGCAAAGCGGCGTATAAACGGCTGGATGTAGCCCGCATGGTGGCGCAACAGACAGGCCTACCGCTGGTACAAGTGGCCTCACCCGATATAACACGCGAGCAACTGAATCGCTACTATAACGAAGCGCTGTGCCTACTCTATCCTTCCGACTATGAGGGATTTGGTCTGCCGATTCTGGAAGCGCAGAAAGCCGGCTGTCCGGTCATTGCCCAGCGCACCTCTTCCATCCCGGAAGTGATAGGGCCAAACGGTTTGCTTGTACAGCACGATACCCCGGAGCGGATGGCGCAGGAGATGACGGCAATAGTGCACCAACTGATATCCCGACCTACACAAGCCATCATAGCCGACGGCATACAAAATGCCAAACGGTTCTCATGGGACAAGACCTATCAACAAACCCAACAAGTATATGAAGATATCGATCATAACCATCACGCGTAACAGTGCGAAGACCTTAGGTCGCGCCTTGGAGAGCGTACGCCAACAGACGTATCCGGATATCGAGCACATCCTTGTGGACGGTGCTTCGACGGATGGTACACGCGCGATGATAGAAGCGTATGCGGCATCGCATCAGGACGTACGATGGGTGTCCGAGAAAGACGACGGCATCTACAACGCCCTCAACAAAGGAATCCGGATGGCGACAGGCGATGTGATCGGTTTTCTGCACTCCGATGATGTACTCTATGACACCGATACGATAGCGCACATAGCGAAAGTGTTTGAGACAGCGAAGGTCGATGTGGTATATGGGGATTTGCAGTATTGCAAGGGGGATAAAGTGGTACGCCGGTGGCAAAGCAACGCATTCCATCCCCGTGCACTCAAATACGGTTGGATGCCTCCCCACCCGACGATGTACGTGCGGCGCGAAGTGTATGAACAGGTGGGCTTGTACGATGAGTGGTTTCGTATCTCGGCGGACTACGACATGATCCTTCGTATCTTCACGGGCGGCTTTGTGACCCGTTACTTGCCGCAGGTGCTGGTGCGGATGGAAGTGGGTGGAACCAGTAACAGAGATACCCGGGCGCGGTTGTCCAAGACCCAAGAAGACTATATCGTGTTGAAGAAGAATCGCATCGGAGCAGGTTACCTGACGGTGCTGTGCAAGCAAATGCGTAAGATACGTCAATTCATTCGTTAACAACAAGAACTATGCTGAACATATCCATTGTACTCTATCATCCTAACTGGGAGCAAGAAGTGCTGCCGTTGGTGCAAGAACTGCTGCGCGTGAAAAATCTGCGTAAGATATACCTTTTGGACAACAGCGAGAAAGAGTGGCTGCGCGAACAAATCAAGTCGCAGCAATCGCCGTTTGAGTCCAACAAAGTGCGGTATATGGCGATGCCGACCAACCTCGGTTATGGCACGGCGCATAACATCGCGCTGCGCGAGAGTGCATACTATAAGACGGCGTTTCATCTGGTGATGAACAGCGATATCCGCGTGCAAGCAGAAGATATCGACGCGATGCATGACTGGATGCTGGCTAACCCGCAGGTAGGACTGATGATGCCGAAAGTCGTGAATCCCGACGGTTCGCAGCAGTTCTTAGCCAAACGTCTCCCGAGTCCGCTCGATGTGTTCGGTCGCCGGTTCTTACCCGCGGCCCTGATGGCGCGCCGTAACAAGCGATATGAGTTGCGCGACCTGGATCTGACGCGTCCTGTCAATGCGCCGTACCTGAGCGGGTGTTTCATGTTACTCCGTACGAAAGCCGCCGTGGAAGCAGGGCTGTTTGACGAGCGCTATTTCATGTACCCCGAGGATATCGACCTCACCCGCACTATCCACCGCAGTTATCTCACGCTCTACTACCCGCAATGGACCATCACTCATGCGCACGCACGCGCTTCCTATAAGAATAAACACATGCTCCGAATTCATATCCAGAACATGTGCCGTTATTTCCATAAATGGGGTTGGCTCTTCGATCGCGAGCGTCAGATATTCAATAACCTATAGGTCAAATAGCCCGCGTACACGAGTAGCAACAGGGCACCTGCCCAGCGCTGCACCTTCCGTTTCTTGTCGATCTTCACCGCCATCCAGACGATGACGCTTCCGAGGGCTGCCATGATGGCGTCCAACTCGATGCCGTCGTATGCCGGTAGCGGATGGATCATCGCACTGGTCGCGAGCACGAAGAACACATTGAAGATATTCGATCCGAAGACATTGCCTAAAGCGATGTCGGAGTTATGCTTGGTAGCCGCAATGACCGAGGTCGCCAGTTCGGGCAAGGAAGTACCGAGCGCTACAATCGTCAGACCGATGATGGCTTCACTCACTCCCATCCGCACCGCGAGGTCAACGGCACTCTTCACGATCAGTTCGCCACCTACACAAAGGCCGATGAATCCGCCAAGAATCAATGCTATCGCGCGGCGCGTCGGGATCTCTTTAGGCTCCGCCGCCAACTCTTCGCTCTCCTTCGGATGGTCTTTGGCATGACGGAAAGTGTCATAGAGGAAATAGCAGAAAACCAGCAACAACACCACGCCGCCTACACGACCAATACCGCGGGTCTGTTCGCCCATCGGCACTTGGAAGAACACAAAGAGCATCACCAACACGCCGGCGATGATGGACATCGGGATATCGAAATCGCGACTGCGCTTACGCGAGGCGATCGGATAGACCAGCGCCGTCAGACCCAGGATGACGAAGGTATTAATGATGTTCGAGCCCAAGATATTGGTGATCGCGAGTTCCGTGGATCCTTCTGCGACGGACACCATATTCACCACAAATTCCGGCATCGAGGTGCCGAAGGCCACCACCGTCAGACCAATCACGAGGTCCGTAATGCCGAATCGTCTGGCGATAGCCGACGCGCCGTCTACCAACCAATCTGCACCTTTTACCAGCGCCACAAAACCGAAGACGATGAACAGCGCCGCCACCCACCATCCGTATGCCAACAACTGCTCTATCATACGTTAAACAAGAAATGCATAATGTCGCCGTCTTGCACGAGGTAGTCTTTTCCTTCGGTAGCCAACTTACCGGCTGCGCGGCACTGTGCTTCGCCGCCGAGGGCGATGAAATCGGCGTACTTGATCACTTCGGCACGAATGAAACCGCGTTCGAAATCGGTATGAATCACACCTGCGCACTGCGGTGCTTTCGCGCCTGCCTTAAAGGTCCACGCGCGCACCTCGTCGCTACCGGCCGTAAGGAACGTACGGAGGTTGAGCAAGGCGTAGGCCGCCTTGATGAGTCGGTTCACACCGGACTCCTGCAGACCAATCTCTTCGAGGAACATCTGGCGCTCTTCGTAGGTCTCCAACTCCGCGATCTCGCTCTCTATCTTTGCTGCCAGTACCAGCACCTGTGCCTCTTCGTCTTTCACTGCCTCTTTGACCTTCTCCACATACGCATTGCCTGTCACGGCCGATGCCTCGTCCACGTTGCAGACATACATCACCGGTTTGTTGGTCAGCAGGAAGAGGTCACGCGCCGCAGCCTCCTGGTCTTTGTTATCCAGTTCCACCGTGCGGGCGTTCTTGCCCTGCGACAGCGCCTCGCGGTATTTCACGAGTACTTCCAACTGCAGTTTGGCATTCTTGTCCCCACCTGCTTTGGCGGCTTTCTCGCATTTTTGGATACGACTCTCCACGGTCTCGAGGTCTTTCAACTGCAACTCCGCATCGATGATTTCTTTGTCGCGCACAGGATCCACCGTGCCATCTACATGCACCACATTCTCATCGTCGAAACAACGGAGCACATGGATGATGGCGTCCGTCTCGCGGATGTTCGCCAAAAACTTATTACCTAATCCTTCGCCCTTGCTGGCGCCTTTCACCAGACCTGCGATATCCACGATCTCCACCGTCGTAGGGATCACGCCTCGCTCGGGTTTGCAAATCTCGCCTAACTTGATGAGACGCTCGTCCGGTACGGTGATGACGCCTACGTTCGGCTCGATGGTGCAGAAGGGGACATTCGCGCTCTGCGCCTTGGCATTACTCAGACAGTTAAAGAGGGTACTCTTGCCCACATTCGGCAACCCCACTATTCCACATTGTAAACTCATATCAGTGTTCTAAAAACTTTTGCGGCTGCAAAAGTACTGCTTTTTCGCGACATATGCAAATTTTTTGCGTTTTATTTGCGTATGTCATTTTTTTGCTGTACCTTTGCACGCGATTTGCGTGCAGATCGATCAACGATATGAAGACAGTAGTTATCACAGGAGGGTCGTCGGGAATAGGCAAAGCGACGGCAGAAGTTTTCGCCGAGCGTGGTTGGCGGGTTTTTGAGTGGTCGCGCAGCGGCCAATCGACAGAGCGAATCACGCATGTCTCGTGCGATGTCACCAAACCCGAGCAGACCAAGGCAGCCGTAGAGCAAGTGTTGGCGCAAACCGACCACATCGACGTGTTCATCTCCAACGCGGGCTTCGGCATCAGCGGCGCCGTCGAGTTCACTACACCGGAAGATGCCCATCGCCAGATGGAGGTCAATTTCTTCGGCGCCCTCAATAGCGTGCAGGCGGTGCTTCCGCATATGCGCGAACGCAGAGCCGGTCGTATCATCTTCACCAGCAGCGTAGCGGCCATCCTGAGTATCCCGTACCAGAGTTTCTATAGCGCTTCGAAGGCGGCTATCAATGCTTTAGCATTGGCGCTCCAGAACGAAGTGCGTGAGTTCGGCGTCTACGTCAGCGTCCTCATGCCGGGCGATGTATCGACGGGCTTCACCGCCGCGCGGAAGAAATCCGAAGAAGGGATGGATGCGTACGGACATATCCATAACGCGGTAGCGACGATGGAGAAAGACGAGCAGGGAGGCATGAGTCCGCGTAAGATGGCGCAACAACTGTACCGCATCGCCACCCGTCGCTGTCCGGCGCCGCAGTACGTCGGCGGATTCTCATACGCCGTGCTCTGCTTCCTGGACCGTCTTTTGCCGAAACGCCTGGTGAACTGGATTGTCGCGCAGTGCTATTGATCTTTAAACACTAAACACTAAACATTAAATAATATGGTTTGGATGATTCTTGCGGCCTTGCTGCCAGTAATTGTTTTAGGCGCGTACATCTATTTTCGCGACCCGGTAAAAGAACCCTTCTCATGGCTCTTGCGGGCGTTGATAGGAGGTATCATCATTTGTATTCCTACGGCTTTTGTGGAGGCCGGCATCTCGCATGTGCTCTTTTGGCAGGGCTTTCCTTCTACCCTCTTCGGCACCACCGTGCAGGCTTTCTTTGTAGCCGCTGTGCCGGAAGAAGCAGCAAAGCTGCTTATCCTTTGGTTGGTGCTTCGTAGAAACCCCTATTTCGATGAGCATTTCGACGGCATCGTCTATGCGGTATGCGTCGGTCTGGGTTTTGCCGCTATTGAGAACGTAGCGTACGTGCTACAGAGCGGCGAAGGGTGGCTTACGGTAGCGGCGATACGTGCGTTGCTCGCTGTTCCCGGTCATTATGCATTCGCTATCATCATGGGTTATTGCTACTCGATCTACCATTTCGTGGAGCGCACTCCGAAGAATGCGGCGAAGATGTTCATCATGCCCGTCATGGCGCACGGCGTGTATGACGCATTGGCGATGAGCGGATCCGTCGATCCCGTAGCCGGCGGTATATGCTTCTTCGTGCTGATATTCTTCTGTATCAAGTTGCAGAAAGTGGCCCAGAAACGCGTCCAAGCACTCGTCAACAAGCAATAACCTAAAAAATTTCATTTTTTTCTTGCGTATGTCAAAAAAAAGTTGTAATTTTGCACCGCAAAATGTGCGAGAGACACATTAGGAAATGAACAAACAACACAAATTAACAAATTAATAACATTATGAAGAAAGGTTTATTCCTGAGCCTCATTGCTGCAGTGGCATTGTTGGCTTCGTGTAACAAAACGCTGCCGAACCCCGAGCAGCTTAGTGTAAATCCGAATCCGCTGGTAAAGGTTGGTAACAAAGTGGACGCTGAGATCGTCGGCACTTTCCCGGAGAAGAAATTCGCTAAGAAAGGTGTGCTCGTAGTTACTCCGGTTCTCAAGTTCGAGGGCCAAGAGGTACTGGGCGAGCCTGTTACCTACGTAGGTGAGAAGGCAAAAGAAAACGGCAAGACCGTGAACTACAAAGAGGGTGGCAAGTATCGTCAGAATTGCTCGTTCGACTACGTTCCCGCTATGCGCAAATCGGAGCTCTATCTGCGCTTCGAGGCTAAGATCGGCAATAAGACGATCGAGGTTCCTGATCTCAAGATCGCGGACGGCGTGATCGCTACCGATGAGTTGGCAGATGCGCGCGACAACAAGAGCGCTACTACTCCGGATAAGTTCCAGCGCGTGATTCAAGAGCTGACTGAGGCTGACATCAAGTTCCTCATCCAGAGTGCTGAGCTCCGCTCGAAAGAGACGAAGAGCGACGAGGTAAAGGCCCTGAAGGCTGCTATCAAGGACGCTAACGATGCTGAGCGCAAAGAGATCAACAAGATTGAGGTTTCCGGTTACGCATCTCCGGATGGCGGTATGGACCTGAACGAGAAGCTCGCTCAGAACCGTCAGAAAGCAGCTGCTAAGTTCCTCCAGAAAGATCTCAAGAAGAACAAGATCAACACCGCTATCGAATCGAACATCACCGCAGAGGATTGGGCTGGTTTCCAGAAAGCAATGGAGAACAGCAACATGCAGGATAAGGACCTCGTTCTCCGCGTGCTCTCTATGTACAGCGATCCCGAGGAGCGTGAGGCACAGATCAAGAACCTGAGCAGCGTATACGGCACTATCGCAGAGGAGATCCTCCCGGCTCTCCGTCGCAGCCGCCTCATCCTCACCACCGACCTGATCGGCAAGAGCGATGACGAGATCCGCGAGTTGGCTCAGAACGACCCGGCACAACTGAGTGTTGAGGAGTTGCTCTACGCTGCTACGCTGACTGACAATAAAGCAGAGAAAGCCCTTATCTACCAAAAGGCTATCGACCAATACAACGACTTCCGCGCATGGAACAGCCTCGGCCAGATCTATCTGGAGGCTGGTGAGATCGCTGACGCTCGTCGTTGCTTCGATAAAGCTCTGGAGATCCAGCCGAATGATCCGGATGTGAACTACAACGCAGGTCTCGCAGCCATGGCTGACGGTGACCTCGAGAAAGCAGAGCAATATCTGGGCAAGGCTGCAGGCACGAAGGGTAACCTCAATGCTGCGCTTGGTACCCTCTACACCAAGAAGGGAGACTACGCTGCTGCTAAGAACGCTTACGGCCAGAACGCAACCAACAACGCAGCTGTTCAGCAGATCCTCAGCGAGGACTACGCAGGTGCTGCTAAGACGCTGGCTAACGTAAAAGAGCCGAACGCAACGACCGCTTATCTCAAGGCTGTGGTAGCTGCTCGCACCAACGATAAGTCTGCTGTGCTCGAGAACCTCAAGTCGGCTATCGCACAGGACGCTTCGCTCAAGGCTCGCGCAGCTCAGGACATCGAGTTCGCTAAGTTCGCTGAGGAAGCTGAGTTCCAAGCTATCGTTAAGTAATAAATAATGTCAGTACTTTTTCCAAAAGTACAAAAACCCCGTGAGTGGGACTACCGCCCCATTTACTACGACGAGGAAAAGGAGGCGCGCAAGGATAAAAGACTTGCGCGTCTTCATCGCGGGGCTTTTCGCGAAGAGCACGAGAAGAACATGACCGAGTTGCGCAAGAAAAAACAATCGCGCCTCGTGTGGCTGCTCGTTCTCCTCGGTATGCTGATCATCGGTTTCTATATTTTCCTCTAATCCCTAATCCCTCTCTCATGGACATCATCCATCTTCTACCGGACAGTGTCGCCAACCAGATCGCGGCGGGTGAGGTCATTCAACGCCCTGCCTCGTGTCTGAAAGAGTTGGTGGAGAACAGCCTCGACGCGGGTGCTACCCGTGTTCAGGTGATCGTTCGCGATGCCGGCCGCACGCTGCTGCAGGTGATCGACAACGGCATCGGCATGAGTGAGATGGACGCGCGCCTGGCGTTCGAGCGCCACGCGACGAGTAAGATACGGGAAGCGCAGGACCTGTTCAGTCTGCGCACGATGGGTTTTCGCGGCGAGGCATTAGCGTCTATATGCGCCGTCGCACAAGTGGAGATGACCACGCGGAGGGCGGAAGATGAGACAGGAACGCTCATCGAGATACACGGCTCGGACGTCGTGCGCCAAGAGGTGTGCTCCTGCCCCGTAGGCACGAATATCAAGGTCAGCAACCTCTTCTTTAACGTACCCGTGCGGCGGAAATTCCTGAAGTCCGACCAAACGGAGTTACGCAACCTCCTGACGGAGTTTTACCACATCGTGCTCGTCTATCCGAAAGTGGCCTTCACCTTCGTGCACAACGACGAGATAGTGCTCGAACTGCCGGCAGGCACAGAGAAACAGCGCATCGAGGCGGTCTTCGGTAATCCGAAACGAAACGTCTATACCTCTAACTTCGTGGATGTCAATACCGAGACGGACCTGGTGTCCATCCGCGGGTTTGTCATCAAGCCGGAATCGGCGACGCGCAAGGCGGAGCAGTATTTCTTCGTCAACGGCCGCTATATGCGTCATCCGTATTTCCTTAAGGCGGTACAGAATGCCTATTCGGGTATGCTGACGGCGGACTACCAACCGTCTTTCTTCATCTATTTCGACATCAACCCCGAAGCCATCGACGTCAACATCCATCCGACGAAGACGGAGATCAAGTTCGCGGACGAACAGACGATCTTCCAGATCCTCATGGCTTCCGTGCGCGAAGCCTTGGGTAAGTTCACCCTCGCGCCGCAGATCGATTTTGACACAACCGGGAATATCGACATCCCGCTACCTTCCGATCGCCCGGTGGAGCGACCGCAGGTGAACGTCGATCCGCACTATAACCCCTTCCATACCCGCGGCGCCATCTACCCGGATAGGCAGCAACCCGTCAAGGGATGGGAATCTCTCTACGAAGGGCTCTCGAGCACTCAGAAGAATCCGAGTACTCCGAATATCGACTCAGCGCCGATGTGGCAACACGGGCGGTATATCTTTCTGTCTGCGGACGAAGGGTTGCTGCTCATCCACCCGCATCGCGCGCACGCAGCCGTGCTATACGCGCAGTTTATGGAGCAGCTAGCGCACGCGCAAGGGGCGATGCAACAACTGCTCTTCCCGGAGGTCCTGTCCCTTCAGCCGGACGGTATGATACTCCTTGAGCAGATCTTACCGGACCTGCGCACCATTGGTTTTGAGTTGGAACAACTCAGTCCCGACAGCTACTCTATCCAAGGAGTGCCGGCGCAGATTGTGAACCAATCGCCCATACCGGTGCTGGAAGATATCTTGCATCAGGTGCGCACCTGCGGGGCCAGCACCCAAGAGCAATGGCGCAAACAGATCGCGGCATCCTTGGCTGAACAGGCGGCTATCCCGAGTGGTAAGACGCTGACGGACAGCGAGATGCGCGATATTGTCACGCGACTGATGGCGCTGCCAAACTACCGCCGCACGGCCGATGGCAAGACCATTGTCTCGCTGGTGACAGACGAGGAGTTGAGTAAGCGGTTTGCTTAAGTATAAAGTGTATACATACTATGAAAAACGTATTCTTTTATTGTTTGGTAGCAGTGCTGGCGATGGCTTGCACACCCCAGGATCATCTGACGATTTTGCACACGAATGACACCCATTCGCAGGTAGAGCCGAAGGCTAACAACCGCGCAGGTTATGCGCGTCGTATGGGTCTGATACGCCAGGAGCGCGCGCTGGATAAGCACCTGCTGCTGGTCGATGCCGGCGATTTCTGTCAGGGTACGCCGTATTTCAATTTCTTTCACGGTCGCATAGAGATAGCGGCTCTGAACCGTATGGGTTACGATGCTGCTACGCTCGGAAACCATGAGTTTGACAACGGTTTAGACACCCTCGCAGCAGTGCTCAAGACCGCAAAATTCCCTATCGTATGCGCCAACTATGACTTCACGGGAACGGCACTCGAAGGCATCGTGCAAGCCAATGCAATTGTGCGCAAAGGCGGACTGAAGATTGGTATCTTCGGCCTCGGGTGTGACCCGAAGGGTATCATCTCCGATAAGAACTTCCTGCCGGCCAAGTACCTCGAGCCGTATGCCGTTGCCCAAGAACAAGTCGACCGGCTGCGTGCAGAAAAATGCGACATTGTAGTGTGCCTCAGTCATATGGGAACCTTCGGTAAAGCACCCGAAGATGTATGCGATACGGCGCTCGTGGCGCACACCCGCGGCATCGATGTGGTCGTCGGCGGACATACCCATAAATTATATGATAATTTACGTGTCGCCAACTTGGACGGAGACAGCATTCCGGTATGCCAAATGGCGAAGAGCGGAGAGTATTTGGGTAAGATTGTGCTAGATTTAGATAGCAAAATCATAAAATAATGCAAAAAAATTTGCATATGTCGCGAAAAAGTAGTAATTTTGCACCCACATTTGAAAAATAATCACTTAATCAATATACTATTATGGCAGAAATTGACGCAAAAGTTAAAGCTATTATCGTTGATAAGCTTGGCGTAGAAGAGTCTCAGGTAACTAACGAAGCTAACTTCCAGACTGACCTGGGCGCAGATTCTCTGGACACCGTAGAGATGATCATGGAGTTTGAGAAAGAGTTTGGAATCTCCATTCCGGATGAGGACACTCAGAAGATCGGCACCGTAGGCGACGCAATCGCTTATGTAGAAGAGAAAGTTAACGGGAAATAAATCCCTCTTCACTTGAGTTTGCGAGTTTACGGCTAATACTGTAAACTCGTATGCTTTTATATAATACAATCCTATTCAGATGCAATTACGACGCGTAGTTATAACGGGTCTTGGGGCGCTGACGCCTGTGGGCAATTCCGCTCCGGACACGTGGAAAGCCTTAGTGGCTGGTAAGAACGGAATCGACTTGATCACCTCCTTCGATGCGAGTCTTTTCAAGACCCATTTTGCGGGCGAGGTGAAGGACTTCGATCCCACCACAGTCATTGACCGCAAGGAGGCACGTAAGATGGACCGTTATGCCCAGTTCTCCGTGTGTGTAGCCGACGAAGCACTCAAAGACAGTGGTCTGGACCTTGAGCAAGAGGACCGCAGCCGCGTAGGAGTGATATGGGGTAGCGGTATGGGTGGTTTGCAGTCCACTGAAGAAGAGATCATCGACTTCGCCAAAGGCGACGGTGTGCCTCGCTTCAATCCATTCATGATCCCGAAGGCTATCCCGAGTATCGCCGCCGGCCATATCTCCATCCGCTTTGGGCTCGGTGGTCCGAGTTTCTCGGTGTCCACCGCTTGCTCCTCTTCCTCTCACGCCGTAGCTTCGGCTTTTGACCAGATTCGTCTCGGTCATGCCGACGTACTGCTGACGGGTGGCGCGGACGCCGATGTGACGTACACAGGTATTGGTGGTTTCAACTCATTGCACGCCCTCTCGACGCGCAATGACAGTCCTCAGACCGCCAGCCGTCCTTTCTCTAAGTCCCGCGACGGATTCGTGTTGGGCGAAGGTGCGGCGTGCCTCATCCTCGAGGACTACGAGCACGCCAAAGCGCGCGGCGCGAAGATATATGCAGAGATAGTAGGCGAAGGCATGACGTCCGATGCGTATCATATGACGGCTCCGGATCCGGAAGGAAAAGGAGCGGAGCGTGTGATGCGTCTGGCGCTGCGCGATGCGGGTCTGCAACCCGAGCAGATTGATTTCATCAATACGCACGGCACATCCACCCCGCTCGGCGATGTGACGGAGATCAACGCCATCAAGCGCGTCTTCGGCGAGCATGTGTATGACATGAACCTCGATTCGACGAAGTCGATGACCGGTCACTTGATCGGTGCGACTGGTGCCGTAGAGGCTATCGCGTGTGTGATGGCGCTCAAGGACGGAATCATCCCGCCGACCATCAACCATGACCCGGAGGATGTGGACGAAGAGATCGACTACCGCATTAACTTCACCTTCGACAAGGCGCAGAAACGCGATATTAAGTTTGCGTTGAGTAACACCTTCGGTTTCGGAGGCCACAACGCTTGTATGGTATTTAAGAAATGGGAGGAGTGACCCATTATTCACTCTATTAGTCAAAACAAATTTATTTAAGGTATTATGATCGCAAAAATTGGTGCAAACGCAGGCCTGGTATGGGGTGCGTTGCAGAACGGTGCTCTCGATTTGAAGGCACTGAAGAAAGCTACCAAACTGAAGAACGACGAGTTGGCATTCGCCCTCGGTTGGCTCGCACGCGAGAACAAACTGACTTTCGCTGAGAAAGAAGGAGAGCTTATCGTAGCATTAGCTTAAGTATGGTAATTGCTATCGTAGGCGCCTCGGGCGCCGTCGCACAGGAATTGCTCGCTGTCCTTGAACAGCGGCAATTTCCTCTCTCCGAACTGAGACTCTTCGGATCGGAGCGCAGTGCCGGCACTACATACCTGTTTCGTGGCAAAAAG
>JAEEGL011549785.1_pt1 | contig 16924 bp, 18 predicted proteins | sample 9134231 | NCBI WGS metagenome assembly JAEEGL01 (sample SAMN16246548, study PRJNA631951) | gut metagenome | biome: gut microbiome; feature: rumen; material: fiber-attached | host: Bos | place: Iran: Karaj | collected 2018-10
GAGTCTCATGATGACCATCGATAGAAGCGACTTCTGGTCACCTTCACAGGCAGCCGGAATACCTTCCGTATTGAGAATCGCCAAGGCAAGGCAACCCGTCGTGCCGATCTGCTTGAGCAGATCAAAGCAGCGGACGGTGACAGCCGTCAGACTGTACTTTTCAATCAACCGCTTTAATGCGCCGTAGACATTCAGGGCTTTTTCAATCTCTTCTGGATTGAAGGATTTTTCTTTCAGTTGCCTTGTGAATTCGTTTTCTTCATAACCGCTCTTGTGATACTCTTCGATCAGCTCATCGAGGGAATAGAGACTGCAACAGCAGCCGGTATCCTTCTGCAACTTTTCAAAATCGATCTCGCTGGCGATCAGACCGCCGGGCATTCCAAAGCAGCCAAGATGAGACTTGGAGAGTTTCTGCTTGGCTTCAGCGATCGTCAGCCGCAGTTTCAGTTCGTGGGCGAGCGTGTCCATGTCGCCATGCAGGATCTCGCCCTTCAGGTTGTTCTCATCGAGGAAACCCAGGATCTCCATGGACGCCGCCAGCGAATTGTAGGCGGGTGTCGTAAGCAGCAGATACGGTTCCTTCGTCGCCTTGTAATTGGCTTTGAAGCCGTTCTCGGCACCGCCGGAAGCGATGAAATAGACAGGCAGAACTTCCCTGGCGACTTCTTCCATCTCACCGGTCACGACTTCAATGCCCATCTTTCCTGATAATTCCTTCAGAAACAGATCGCTGTAGGTGGGAATGTAGGGATCGTTGCAGTCGGGAGGCCCCATCAGAAACTTCACTTTCAGTTTTTCCATAAACGCATCTTCTCCTTTTCTATTTCACTTTCAGGTGGCTGATCAGATATGCTTTGTACAGTTCGGGTTTCAGTTTCGAGCAGACATAGGCGTTTTCCTTCTTGCCCGAGAAATGATAGTAGTCGACCAGAACGGCGCCATAGCTGGGCCCAAAGGATGTATCGACTTCGCAATAGTACCTGTCGCATTTATCGACGCATTCCGGATAAAGCGCAGCGGCCATGGCGGCCGGATCGGCCATATCCAGACAGTTTTCATGGAAGCGGTCCTTGTTCATGTTCATGAGCACGATGTTGGAATCGATGCAGAATCTGCCGATGTCGCTTCCTTCCCGTATCCTTCTGATCTCTTCATCGTTGAGCATCGCGTCGTCGAGACAGGCATCCCAGCCCACGAAAATGAGCGGATCGATGCCTGAATTCAGAAGTACCTTGCAGGATTCGGGATCCTGCCAGATATTGAATTCGGCGACCGGGGAAACATTGCCGGTTCCTAAACCCGCCGAGCCCATGACGACGATCCTTCCGGCCTTCTTCATCGTATCTGGTTCAAGGCGGACTGCCAGCGCCAGATTGGTCAAGGGTCCAAGGGCGATGATGTCGATCTCGTAGTCTTCGCTCTCCCTGAGCGCTTCCAGCATCTTCAGTACCGCATGTCCTTCATTCGGCTTGAGGCTGTAGTCCACGAGATCCAAATCGCCCATGCCGTCGTTGCCGTGGGTTTCGGCGGCGCCGACCCAGTCGCGTACCAGCATCTCATCGCATCCCTCATAGACGGGCGGATAGTAGGAATCGTTGACCTTCAGAGTCGTCAGCACATTGGCTGTCGCCTGCTTCATCCGAACATTGCCGGACACGGTCGTGATCATGATGACTTCATAGTTGTCGTCGTTGAGCGCCATGGCGATCGCCATCGCATCATCGGATCCGCAGTCGGTATCGATGATGATTTTTCTCTTAGCTTTTTCCATATCAGTCCTCTATCGTTGTGAATTTATCCGGGAAGATCTCATCAGCCGGCCAGGTCGTCATGTTGTGATACATGTCCTGCCACTGCAGGATCTCATAGTTGCAGCTGTTGGCCAGAATCTCCTTCAGCTTCGCCTTCTCTTTTTCCGTCTTGTGCGCACAGAGCTTATTGACGAGAGCGATCTCGTTTTCTGTCTTCTGAATGTATTCATCGGATACATAGTAGGCCAGCCACTTGTAGAACTTGTTTTCTTTATCGAGTTTGCACTGTTCCAGAAGATCTTCACCGAAGTAGCGGTAGATGATGTTGCAGGGGAACAGAGCCATCATGCCTTCGGCCAGAGAACCGTGATGAACGCACATCAGCTGAAAGGCGGTGTAGGATCTCTTTCCGGGCGCTTCGATGACCTTGTCGAGATCATCGGGAGATAAGCCGATCTCTTTTGCCCAGTAGGTGCGGTTGATCATGACCGTCGATTCCATCGTGTTCTTTACGATGGGATAAAAGATCGCCATCTCTTCGTAGCAGCTGCATTTGCCTAACATCAGTGCCCAGCACCTCGTGTAGTCGAGCAGATACTGGTAGTTCTGGCAGATCTGAAAGCGGAAACGCTCATCGGACATCGTGCCGTTCACGATGTCTTTCATGTGTTCGCTCTCTTCGATGATCTCTGCCGTCCTGTGCAGGATCGGATACAGTTCTTCCTTATAGAAATCCATTATCGTCTGTCCTTTTCAATGAGCTTTTCGATCGCCCGGCAGGCAATCTGTATCGTGTGGTCGTTCATCTCGCCATAGGCCATGATCGCGCCCGCCTTCGTTCCGCGGATGCTGGAAACGACAAATAGCGTACTGGTCTCCATCTCGCTGGCCATGACGCCGCTCTTCTCCCAGCAGGCCCATCTCTCGTGCAGTCTCGGTGCATCGGGCATGCCGTCGGGATCGGTCTGGCCATAGAAGGCATCCTTGGACTGGGCGATGCCTTCCGCAAAGGGATAGCCCATCTCCAGAGCGCTTTCCACCAGAGCGTTGGTGATCTCCCTGTCGGCGATGGCTGGATACTCGATTGGAATGTAGTGAATGGTCGTACCTTCATCGCGGATCGCGCCGGTGATGACGACGCCTTCAAGTTCCTCGTTGTAGCTTTCCGGGCAGATCCTGCCGCAGGTGCCGACGCGGATGAACACTTCAGCGCCGCAGTGGATCAGTTCTTCCACGGCGATCGCCGTCGAGGGACCGCCCATGCCGGTACTGGTGACGGAAACCAGTTCACCGTTCAGATAGCCGCTCCAGGTCTTGTGTTCGCGGTTGTGCGCAACCAGACGCGGATCCGCAAACTGCTTCGCGATGATGTCTGTCCTGAAAGGATCCCCGGGCAGCAACACGTACTTTCCGATCTCGCCTTTCTTGCAGTGGATGTGATACTGTCTGCCGTCATCGGTCAGAACTTCTTTACTTTGAATCGCCATACTTTTTCTCCTTGATCAGACAATAGACTAACAAACTCAAAATGGTAAACAGGATCAGCAGTAAAACAATGCAGTTGAAAATCGCCGATATGCCAAACTTTCTGATGATCAGCGATGAAAACAGCGGCGCCAGGATATCTCCGGCACTGCCGGTCATGGCGATCGTCGCACCGGCGATCGCGATGTGCTCATAATACAGCCTCGTCGCCAGGGCGATGATGATACTGAAGAGAACGCCGATCAGGAAACCCGACAGAGCCATCGCCAGATAGTAGAACCTCAATTCCTTAAGATAAAGCATTACACTGATCAGGATCGTGGCTGTCAGGCTGTTGATCAGCAGGATGTTCTTCTCGCTGATCTTCTTCAGTATGAACACGAAGGCGATCGAACCCGCCACCGAAAAGAGATTGTAGAGCGTCAGTATGTTTGACGCATCTTTCTGGGGAAAGCCGAGCGCCTCGATATAGGATGTCATATAGGAAGCCATGCAGTTGCAGATGGCGCAGTAGATCAGACAGGCAATACCAAGAATTCCCATGCACAGCTTCGGGTTCTTCGCATAGCAGGGTACGATCTTTTCTTCAGTCACTTCCGTGTTCCTCTGGTCCCAGGATGTAAACGGGATCAGCAGGATCATCGATATGCCGATGATGGCCAGCAGAAGATTTGTCAGATAAAGCGGAAAGCCCTTTGACTGAAAGAGGCCCGCCAGAAAGGCGATCGCAAAACCGCCCATGCCGTAGAGCCCCTGTCCCGCTGAAAGCGAGGATGAATAATCGGAAGGAAAAGCCCGGCTCAAAAGCATAGGACAGGTACTGTCCTGGACGGCCATACCGATACCGCCGGTAAATGCAAAGAGGAAAGCCAGCGGAAAAAAGCCGTTCAGCACGACGCCCATCATGTACGACAGGATGGCGATGGTCCCGATAAAAAGAATCTTCAAGGGACCGTATCGTTCACAGAGCCTGCCGATCGGATAGGCGGATACCGCCCTGCCCATAGCGAATGCCGAAATGATCAGCACGACGCTCTCGACCGGGCGCTGATAGTGCTCCACCAGACCGGACATCTCTGCACCGATCATCATGCAGATGACGCCGGTGATGAAATACATCGCAAAAGCAAGATATGTGAGTCTTGCCCTGTTCATTCAAGTGCCAGGATCCCTTCAACCGCCTCGTCGATCGTGATTACATCGCCCTTGACATTCAAAGACTTGCAGACTCTGGCCACGTACGGCTGTTTCAGTTTTGCTTCCTTCAAAGACGGGAAGTCCCAGAACACCTCTCTCGGCGTTCCTTCCCTGACGATATGCTTGGTCGCCATGACGACGCAGCGGTCAAAGTTGTTGGCGACGAACTCCATGTCGTGAGAGATCGTGATTACGGTCCTGTTCATTTCATGAAGGGTGTTCAGGATCTCGCTGAGACGGATGTTGCCGTCGATATCCTGACCTGCCGTCGGTTCGTCAAAGATCAGAACATCCGTTTCCATTGCGATGACGGCAGCGATCGTAACGAACTTGCGCACGCTCAAAGGCAGATCAAAGGGGTTCTTGTCCTTGAATTCGTCCATGCCGGTGATCTTGAGTGCAAAATCGACGCGGCGGTCTTCTTCTTCCTTGCCCAGCTTGAAGTATGCGGGCCCGAAGCGGACTTCCTCTTCAACCGTCGAGTGGAAGATCTGATCGTCCGGGTTCTGGAAGACGTAACCGACCTTTCTTGAAACCTGAGCGGTCGTGTAATCTCTGGTGTTCATATCACCGACCAGTACATCTCCCTTGGTCGGACGGTTCAGGCCGTTCATCATCTTGACCAGCGTCGTCTTGCCGGCGCCGTTCTGACCGATGATCGCAACGTTTTCACCCTGTTTGATCTCCAGGTTGATATTTTCTACGGCAGTATAACCGTTGGGATAGGTAAATGTGACGTCCCTGATCATTATGTCAGTCATATTATCTTCTCTCCTTAAGAGCCCGGGAAATCGTCTCGCGGGCATCTTTTTCCGTGACCGGAATATGATCCAGAGCCAGTCCTCTTTCTCTGAGCTTCGCTCCAAGCATCGCGACCTGCGGCAGATTCACGCCTTCTTCCAGCAGCGACATATCGGAAAGTACTTCCGCCGTCGGACCGTTGGCGATGATGCGACCGTCCTTGAACGCGATGACTTCATCGGCATACTCGGCAATCAGGTCGATCTTGTGTTCGACCAGGATGATCGTCTTGTGCTTCTGTTTCATCGCCTTGATGACTTCAAAGACGCTCTCGGTGCCGTCCGGATCCAGCTGGCTGGTCGGTTCATCGATGATCAGAATATCCGGTTCCAGAACGATGACCGATGCCAGAGCCACTCTCTGCATCTGGCCGCCGGAGATCTGGAACGGGTTGCTCAGGGCGAGTCTTTCGATGTTGGTCGTCCGCATGACTTCCATGACTCTCCTGTCGATCTCATCGACATCGACGCCGAAGTTTTCCAGGCCGTAACATACTTCTTCATATACGGTGTCCTTGACACCGCTGATCTGCGTGAACGGATTCTGGAAGACATAGCCGATCCTCGTCGATATCTCTCCGCCGTATTCCGTGATGTTCTTTCCTTCAAGCAGTACTTCGCCTTCGAGCTTTCCTTTATAGAAGCTCGGCGCAAATCCTCTCAAAACCGCACAGAACGTCGTCTTGCCGGAACCGTTCTGGCCTATGACGCCGTATACCTTCCCTTTTTCGATCTGTACGTTGATATCCTTCAATACCGGTTCATCAGTCAGCGGATACTGATAGGATATATTCCTGCATTCCATGATCACACTCATCTTATGAACCTCCAGACAATAATCAGCGCCGTGATCAGCAGCGACACCACTGTCGCGACCGTTTCCAGACCCGACTTCTCCAGCTTGAAGATGCTGGTCTTTTCGCCTTTGATCGAGAAGCCTCTGGCTTCCAGGGTGACGACTCTTTCTTCCGCGCCGGTGACGGCGGTCAGGATAAGAGGTACAAGTGAAGGTACGAAGGCCTTGGCTCTGACCATCAGATTGCCTTCGGTCTCGATGCCTCTGGCTCTCTGCGCGCTCATGATGACCTTGGAGTTCTTGCTCATCTCATCGATCATCTTGAGCGTCGAAACAAACACGTAGGAAACCGTCTCGTTGACGCCGGATTCGTTTAAGGCAGCGGCGATCTCCTTGTTTGAGGTCGTCTGGAACAGCCAGACGAAGATGCTGGCGACATCCAGGACCATGAAACCGAGGGAGCACGCCTTCTGTAAGCCGCCCTGTTCGATCGTGATGAAGCCGAGTTTGAACAGCACTTCCCCGCCGGGGATGATCAGTGACTGTACGATAAAAATGATTGAAAAGACCGTGAAAACGAGTTTGCTGCCCTTGATGCACTTCGCAAACTGTCCGCTGATCGCATACAGAAGCAGTGCGGCACCAAACCAGGCGATCAGGTACAACGGCAATTCATATTTCGTAACTTTGACTGTCGATATGACAAAAGTACAGATGATATACAGAACAAGGATGATGACTTTCGTCTTGGGATGAAGGCCGTCGATCTTGTTCTTCTTATGTATCTGCACCAGATCTCTGTATGATTTTTCCATATATATCCTCGCTGAAAATAAAAAGAGAATTGGGAGGACCTATTCTCCTTTTATCTGTATTATTGTTTATGCAGAATTATTTCTTCAGATAGAGTTCGCCGAGCGGGAACTTGACCAGGGTCTTGTCAGGAATGACCTTCATGACACCCAGAGAGATCAGCCAGGAGATGATACGGTCGACGATCGTCCATACGATCTCAACGCTCAGGAAGGAAGCCCAGATGCTCTTGCCTGCAGCGATCATGACTGCCGAGATCAGGGATGTTCCGGAACCGGTGACACCGCCGAAGACATAAACGACAACCGGAGCAGAAGCGACAGTTGAAACGATAGCCTGAATGACTGTAGCCAGAAGGCCCTTCCACCAGGAAGTGAACCAGCCCGCTCTTGCCATGAAACCGGTAACCAGACCGACAAGTACGTTGACATGAATGAACCAGAAGTTGACCGGGTTGAGAATACCGGTTACGATGTTGGTCATCAGACCGGTGACAGCGCCGACCCACGGTCCGGCGATGATGCCGGTGAAAATCGTACCGATGGTGTCAAGGTACATCGGCAGATGTAACAAAGACGCCAGCTGACCGCCTACTACGTTGATCGCAACACCTACAGGGATCAACAGGATTGTAAGCATCGTAAAATCATCTTTAATAGAACGTTTTTGTGTTGTCATATTTTCTCCTTATCAATTCATTTGAAAACGGCATTGGAAATAGCTTCCCCCCTAGAGCTTCAATGAGCCGTTTCCTAGGTTTTCTGTAACTTCATTTTCCCACATTTGAATTGTCAATTCAATTTTTTCCGGTGCCTTTTTGTATATAATGAATTTAGCAGAGGAAGAACAGATGAAAAAAATCATATTCGTGTCACATTGCATTCTGAATACCGCTTCAAAAGTCGTCCTGTACGACCAGAAGGAGATCGATGCCGAAGAAGATCTGCGGGTCCGCTTCGTGAATAAAGCCCTCAATGCCGGGGTGCAGATCATTCAATTGCCCTGCCCCGAGTTTACCCTCTACGGTTCCCGGAGATGGGGACACGTTTCCGATCAGTTTGACAACCCCTTCTTCAGAAAACACTGCCGCAAGATCCTGACGCCGATCATCGAACAATTGAAAGAATATCTGAGCAACGATTCCTTTGAAGTCCTGGGCTTCGTGGGCATCGACGGCTCCCCTTCCTGCGGCGTCGATTACACCTGTGCGGGAAAGAAATGGTTCGGATCCTTCGAAGGACGAAAGGATCTGGAGGAATCCCTGAACGATGCCTCGCTCGTTTCCGGCAACGGCGTCTTCTACAACGAACTGAAAAAGATGCTGAAGGAAGAAGGACTGCTTGATCGAATCAAAATCACATCCCTCTTCGCAAGCGAACCGGACAAGTGTCTGAATCTGATCGATTAAAAACAAAGGCTTCCATCATTGCAGGAAGCCTTTTTTTGTTTTTTTATTTTGCGATATCTTCCGGAACCGGATCAGAGATCTTTTCCATCAGCATTTCCGGATGTTCGAGCATATACTTCATCAGCTTCAGCGACTTTGCGAAGTAGAAGCCGTCGGCAATTCTCTCATCCAGAGTGACGGTCATCTTGACCTTGTCTTTTCCGTTTTCATCCTTGTACATCGTACCGATCGTACCCATCATGGAGGATGTGCCGAAGTTGCTCAGATGATGGTAGCAGGAATCGGCACCGATCGAGCCGAGGTTGGCCAGAAGACAGGTCGTATAGTTCGGATCGCCCGCCTTCAGGCTCTCCGGATAGATTCCGTGATATTCCATTCTGCTGAGTATCCAGAAGAAGATCTCCAGAACGAAACGGGGCAGCTTGCCCACCAGATCCATCGTCGCGTCGAGGGAGTTTCCGCTCTCGCTTCTCGCCTTCTTCACATCGCCGATGATCAGTTTTGAGATGTCATCGAGATTCATGTCTTCCTTGACCTTCAGGGTCATCAGCGTCTCGACCGCTTCATCTTCAAACTTCTGCTTGGCGACAAAGGACAAGGTGATGTCGTTTCGCATCCAGAACTTCCTGCCGGCAACGAAGATGTTCAGCTTAGGACGATGATAGATCGTCTTGCCGACCGCCGTGCAGATGCAATGGAATAGTTTGTAATTGGTTCCTTCTTCCTCGTTGTGCTTTTTGATGAATTTCAAAAGATCCGTAATGTCGAAAACAACATCCGTCGATACCTCAGCCTCCGTGCGCTTGGGCATGATGTAGGGAACGACTGAATGAAACGGATCGGGATCGTTTAAAAGTACCGCGTCTTTTCTCTTCATCCTACGTAAGCCTCGATTCTGTCATCCGCATTATAGACATCGGCGCCCCTGATTGCCAGGCCGTCGCCGATCTCGGCGCCTTTTACAGAGCCCTGCATCTCCAGAAGCGAAATGCCGAACGTCCCCTCATCGTTGGTACAGAACGGGCGGATCTTCTTTCCTGAAAAATCATAGGCGGAAAGGAAGGTTGAGATGACGCGGGGATAGGTGCGGTACCAGATCGGGAAACCGATATAGACCGTATCGTATTCATCCATGTTCAGGCGCGGACCGCCCTTCATTGCCGGATGTTCGTTGTTCTCGTCCTCTCTTCTCGCTCTGCGCAGACAGTCGTCATAACTGAACGGATAGGGTTCTTCCTCTTCGATCTTGAAGAGATCGCCGCCTGTGAGTTCTGCGATCTTTTCCGCGACGACTTCGGTATTGCCCTTCTTCAGTACGACGATTTCGTTGTTCTGCAGGTTCTCTCCGATGCGAGAGAAATATGCAACCAGTGTTTTCATAATGCTTCTATTCTCCTGTAACACATCTATTATACATTCAGTTTCAGCTGTGGGCTATGCCGCTGGCTTCGACTTCCGCCAGCGCCATGTCCAGATACTCTTTATAAGAAACATTCTCCTGCGGATTTTCCTCCAGGTATTTCCGCATGGCTTTTGCAAAATCGTATTCCGCATGGATCGTATCTCCATCGAAAGAGAGGTTCTTCACAAATTCCGGATAATACCTGTCCATCATGTAATATGAAACATCGTTCGGGAAACGATGCGCATACATCAGCTTTCCCTTTTCAAGCCCGACGCTGGACTTCAGACTGTCCGTGACCTGTTCGTTGACCACGTAGAAGTCGTCGAAGCGCATCTCAAGCTGTCTTTCATCTTCCGAAAGAACCAGGTCGGTATCGATGATCATGCAGGTATTCAGCAGTTCGCGATACTTGACCGAGAGATAGAGTCTGGCCTTCATGTTGTCGAAATCCGGTTCGACGGCGACTCTTGGAATGACGAATTCATCCGGGAAACCCAGAAACGCCTTCAGAGATTCGGGCGTGATGACGTTGTACTTATAGTATGCAGGAACATCATAGCTGAAGACCATGTTCTTTGCGTCGTAGTAGACGCAGCTGTCGAAATTTCTCTCTTCTTCCTGATGCGCCGCATAGTTGTACGCAAACTTGTCGACATAATCAGAAACATTGTTGATCTTGGTGTAGGCATAGAAAACGACACCGGCACAGACCAGCAGAATAGCCACAAGAATGATTAATATTACTTTTAAAAGCGGAAACAGTTTTTTCATAGTTTTATTCAGACAGAATGATCTCTAATCCTTCGTATTCATTCTCAAATACAGATTCCGATGAGGAAATATTGACACCATAAGAAACTCTCTGTTTCAGAGCGTCGTAATCCGACTTTGTAAAGGTCCGCCAGTTGATCGTGCGGTAAGGCGAGAGTGAGACACCGGCTTCTTTGACGCCAACCCTGAAGATATCCTTGCCGGAATACAGACTCCAACCGCCTCCTTTGGCAAAGGCAGCCTTGACGGCGTTGTAGACCATCCCTTCCACATCGTTCACAGTCGATGTTACGAACAGCGGCTCATAATCCTCACCGTCGAGGGCTTTTCTCACGTATTCGTCATAGCGCCAGCCGACGAGCTTTCCGTTTCCGCTCTCTCTGGCGATGGGGATCAGCTGATCGGTCAGTTCATCGCCGCAGACGAAGATGACCTCCGTTCCCTCGGCATACCATTCCGCAGCTTTTTCAGGCAGATTTTCTTCTGCACAGGCGTAAAGCAGCTGAACGTTTTCCCTCTCTGTGTCTTTTTCCTCTTCTTCCTTTGTCTGCATTTCGGCAAGCGCATCGGTGATGCCCTGCACGAAAGCGGAGGCAACCTGATCAAAGAGTTCTCCCTCGTTTTCAACGATGAAGCCGAGTTTTCTGTAGCCGTCTTTGATCAGCGCATAGCCGACCATGTAGGCCGCCTCTTCTTCCCTGAAACCGATGACGGCAAGATTGTCCGGATGGCTGGGTGCATTCTCTTGCGCATACCTGCCCTGCGCATCGACATAGATGGCTTTGAGCTGAGGATAATCTTCCAGCCGCTTCGCCAGAAAATGATCCCATTCATGCCCGGAAGCCACAAGAAGTTTGCACCCCATCTCTTCGACGGCCTCTGCGAATACTTCTTCCATTGCGCTTTCATCTAAAACTGCGGGTTCCAGAAAGCTGTATTTCAGTTCATTTGCTTCGCAATAATCCTTTATGCCATACAGGCAGCGCTCATTGACGCCGTTGTCGTAGATGAACTCAGGGCCGCTTAGAAAAACGACATCGTAATGTTCTTTTAGTTTTATGGTTTCAACATCTTCGCTGCTTTCTTTACTAGCGCCACAGCCGGACAGAAGCAGGATGCTGAGGATCAGTATGAGAAACTTCTTCATAGACGAGTCCTTTCCAGAAAGATCTGCATATTAAAATCATACCGCATAAACGGTATGATTTTACAGATTATTGTGCAGCCTTGAAGCCGTAGCCGTCATCCTGTTCCACAATGAAATTGCATTCCGGCAGCATCTGCCTGAGCGTATACTCGTGATACTCGTCTACCGACTTGGCGCAGATGACCTTGAATTCATCCGGTCTGCAGAACTCGGACATCACCTGGCGGCAGACGCCGCAGGGGGTACAGTAGCCCTGCGATCCCCTCTTCGCATCGCCGCCGACGATGGCGATCTTTTCAAAATCATAGATGCCTTCGCAGATGGCACTGAAGAAGGCGGCGCGCTCCGCACAGACCGTCGCCGTGAAGCCGCTGTTTTCGATGTTGCAGCCCTTGATGACCCGACCGTCCCTGCACAGAAGTGCAGCTCCGACCTTCCAGTTGGAGTATGGCGCATAGGCCATTTCCCTGGCTTCAAACGCCAATGCGATCAGTTCTTCGTTTGTCATATCTTTACAGCCACTTGAAGAACTCGTCGACCAGTTCGCAGCAGTCGCCCTTGACGATCAGGTGGTGATTGCCGATCGATTCTCTTAAGAAGTAAGTGACCGGCTTGTCCATCTTCAGCTTGATCTGCGTGCGGCAGAGGTTGTATTCGCTGAGGTTCTTCAGCAGCATTGCCGAAGATACGAAGTATTCATTCAGCAGTCCGTCGCACTTGAAGACAGTGACCGGGCCTTCCCTGAGCTTGCCGCGGAAAGCAACGCCGATCTGCGACTCAAAGTGCGTCATGATCTCAAAATCCTTGGGCATGTTGATCGGCAGCGTGCAGTGGGCAAAGATGATCTCGTTGTTGTCCGTATCGATCCTTGAAGGATTGGCCATGAAGACCGGCTTGCCGGACAGTTCGCCGATGACCGCCATCGACAGAAGTGCCGGGACATCGCCTTCGCAGGAGGCATAGACGCCTTCCGCATTCAGGATGGCCAGTGCTGCACAGCCCGTAGAATGAACGGTGTCGAGCAGGTCGAAGCATCTCACGGTCAAACCATCGAGCTGATATCTGTCGACGATTCTTCTGAGGGCGCCGTAGATGTACAGCGCTTCCTCGATCTCGTGGGCGTCATAGCCCTTTGACTTGATCAGTTCGGTATACTCGTTCTCGACATACTCCTTCCTGGCGATCTCATCGAGGAATTCTTCCATCGTGACATCGACGATCTCGATGTTGTTGTATTCCTTTGAGCGCTTCGCATCGACATCGGAAGAGATCAGCCAGTCGGAAGGTTCGCCGACTCTGGCAACTTTAAATCCGTCCAGTCTCTTCTTTGTCCTGAAGATCTGCGCCAGCTGTCTGATCCTGTTCACGACAAATTCATCGCTGCCGTGGATGATCTCACCCGGCAGATCGTGCTGTCTCAGATAGGAAAGGATCTCCATGGATGCGGCCAGGGAGTTGTTCGCTCCGGTCGTCAGCAGGAAGTAAGGCTGAGGAAGCTTGTCCATGTCCCTCTTGAAGATGCCTTCGGTGCCGCCGCCTCCGATGAACTCGACTGCCATATCGTAATCGTTGATATGATCGACATCGGTCACTTCAAACTCGTAGCCCGTCATTTCAGACAGTTTCTTCAGCCATGGGAAATTGCCGCCGTTGGCGATCTCTGCAGCTGCAGTCGATGAAACGACATAATATACGCCTATTTTCATTGTGTATTTCTCCTTCACACCCTTATTCTATCATCTATCATGAGACTGGTCTTCAGTCTTTATTGTTTTCTTGCGTTATCGGATGATGAATGATGGACCCGGATCTTTAGATAAATAAAAGGTCATCGCTTTACGATGGCCTTTTAATGTTATTTAACAGTGATGATCTTCATGAAGTTGGCAGAACCTTCGCCTGTCGGATAGCCGGCAGACAGGATGATCTGTGCACCCGGCCTGATGCCGTAGGACTTGACGACGCTCGATGCGAGTTCGTCGTCGTTGGTCATGTTGTTCTGCACATAAGAGAAGATCGGTCGGACGCCCCAGTAGACTTCCAGCTTGCCCTGGGTAGATTTGGTGAAAGTTACCGCAAAGATGGGAACCGGCGGACGATATTTGGAGATGCGCCTTGCGGTCGTACCGCCCTGTGTGAAGACGACGATCGCCGCGATGTCCAGGGTCAGCGTTGCATCCGAGATGGCGATGCCGATCGCATCCTGAATGGTCTTGTTGTTGGTCATCTTGGCGTGTTCCAGTCTCTCCCTGTAGGGGATGATCTTTTCGCTGGCTTCCGCGATCTTGGACATCGTCGAGACCGCCTCGACCGGGTATTCACCGGCTGCCGTCTCTGCCGACAACATGACGGCATCCGAGCCGTCGAGAACGGCATTGGAGACATCGGCCGCTTCCGCACGCGTGCAGCGGGGGTTGGAAGTCATCGAGTCCAGCATGTGGGTCGCCGTAATGACGGCCTTGCCTTTCTTGTTGGCGAGCTCGATGATCTTCTTCTGGTAGATCGGGACGAAGGCCGTCTCGATCTCAACGCCCAGATCGCCTCTGGCGACCATGACGCCGTCGGCAACTTCAAGGATCTCGTCGAGGTTGTCGAAACCTTCCTGGTTTTCGATCTTGGCGATGATCTGGATCTTCGGCTTGCCCATCTCGGTGATGATCTTGCGGATCTTCAGAACATCCTCCGGTCTTCTGACGAAGGACGCCGCAATGAAGTCGACGTCGTTGTTGCAGCCGAAACGGATGTCCTCGTCGTCCTTCATCGAGATGAACGGCATGGACAGCTTGACACCCGGGACGTTGCAGCCCTTGCGGGAGGCCAGCGGACCGTTGACTTCGACGCGCGCCTTGATCTCACTGCCGTCGTTTTCCAAGACGGTCAGCTTCTGCTTGCCGTCGTTGACCAGGATGTAGTTGCCCGCCTGAATGTCATCGAAGAGTTCCTTGCACTGGATCGTGAAGCGATCATGCGTTCCCTCGATGTCTTCCTTCTGGATGGTGACGATCTCGCCCTTCTGATAGTTTTCGACTTCGTTGATGAACTTTCCCAGACGGATCTCGGGACCCTTGGTATCCAGCATGATGCCCAGGTTGATGCCGTTTTCCTTTTCAACCTTCCGGACCGTATTGATCCTGGCGAGATGCTCTTCATGCGTTCCGTGCGAGAAGTTCAGTCTGACGATATTCATACCCTCCTGAGCCATCTTCAGAATCGTATCGTAGTTGTCTGAAGCCGGTCCGAGAGTGCAGATAATTTTGGTTTGTTTTCCAATGTACATATTCATTCCTCCAAACTCAAAGACCATTATATAATCTTTCATTAAAAAAGTGACAGTTAATTATGTCACTTTTGTAACGGTTTGAATTCCTCTTTTCTGAGCGCCGCATCGACGTTTCTGGCGTCCGCTTCCAACTGTTCGAAGCTCTTCGCCTCCTGTCCTGCACTCAAAGAATCAAAGGCGGAATTGATCAGCACCAGCGTATCCGTGAGCCGCTTGCGGGCATCGGAGATGTCGACAATCTTCTCGTCGTGACCCTCCACGACGATGTAGTTTTCACAGATAGAGCACAACATCGGCAGATAGTGGTCGTAGAGTTTTCTGACTCTGTCCGCCTGGTCGATGATGTAAGGCTCAAAGCCGGCGATCTTTGCGATAATCTCGGAGATCTTAGCCTTGACGTCTCTGTCTTTGACCTGTCTGGAAAGACTCTTGAGATTCTCACAGGTCTCTCTGCCCGAGAGGATCAGATCCTCTTCGGCCGCGTACTTGCGCATGCGGAAGGAGAGATCGATCGCATCCTTGTTTCCGATGCGGTTCAGGAAGGCGCATATCTCGTTATATAGCTGCGGATCCTTGGAATGCAATGCGTTGAGCGACATCTGTGAACCATCAGGCAGCGCGACGATCAGGGTGTTGGCGTTGGATTTCCCCTTCGGATCCTGTTTGTGAAGCTTCGTGCCTTTGATCATATACAATTCGCTGTACTGGCTTAAGAAGTCGTCGATCTTCCTGAGGTCGACGCTGAGCTTCTTCTTTCTGCCTCTTTCGTCTCTTCCTTCATATCTGAGCGTATTGTCCTTGATCAGCGTGCTCTGACCGGGAACGCGCTCATTTTTAGAACCGAAGATCGCAACGGCAAAGACGCTCAGGGAGAGTACGCCGAGAATGACCAGCGAGATGATGAGGATCGTCGAAAGAACGCTCATGATCTGCCTGTCGAAGATCGAGATCCCGCTCTTCCATGACGCCAGCAGCGCCAGCACCAGCAAAAGCCCCAGCATGAAGAATGCCGCTTTCAGAAAGATCGCAAATGTTCCCTGTTTCTTGTCCATCTCTACTCCGTGAATGTTCTGATCGTGTCTATGTATTCCTTTGCCTTGGTATAGCCGTGATAGTACGACATCAGCAGATCGTCCTCATTGGATTCCAGTCTGGCAACTTCCTGCATGCTGGGACGAATGATGATGGCCTTGCCTTCCTCTTCCAGTTTCTCCGCGAGGTCGACCTGGTCGTGATAGAGCTTCGTCCTCGCCTCCAGTGCCTGATATAAGGCCGGATATCTGCCGTAGAGCCTTCTGAAGAGGGCGAGTGCTGCCTCGTTGAAGTGCGAGTAGTTTCCCTTCTTGCGGGTCAGGACGATGGCCAGTCTGTCGCAGCCCTTTAAGAGTGCCCGCTCGATGGGGATCGAATCGCAGATACCGCCGTCGAGATAGAGGCTGTCACCGATCTCGACCGGTGAGGTCAGGCCTGGCATCGAACAGGAAGCCTTGCCGATCATCCGCGATGTGTCGATGTCATTTGTCGAAAGATACTCCGCCTTGCCGGTATTGATGTTGGAGACGACCATCTCCCACTCGATCGGGTTGGTGATGAAGCTCTCGAAATCGAAACCGTATTGTTCCGTATAATCGTAAAAGATCTTGTCAAGATCGACGAATTTATGCGACTCGACCATCTGCTGAACGCCCCAGAAGGAATTGCGGGGATCCTTCTGTATCATGCAGGAACGGATGTATCCCCTCTGCTTTCCCACATAGGCAAACGTATTGCAGGATCCGGCGCTGACGCCGATCACATAATCAAATTCTATTTTCTTATCCAGAAAGCAGTCGATAACTCCGGCTGTAAAAACGCCACGCAGTCCGCCGCCTTCCAGAACCAGTCCGGTTTTTCCCATATTCCAATCTCCAATATGCTGTTTCTGAAATCATTATACAAAAAAAGAACATGGTCAGGATGAAGGGATTCGAACCCTTGGCCTCTTATACCCGAAACAAGCGCTCTACCAAGCTGAGCTACATCCTGAGTACATATTCTTTTGTTGCATATAATATTCTAAGCTAAACGA
>JAEEGL012836143.1_pt1 | contig 16924 bp, 11 predicted proteins | sample 9134231 | NCBI WGS metagenome assembly JAEEGL01 (sample SAMN16246548, study PRJNA631951) | gut metagenome | biome: gut microbiome; feature: rumen; material: fiber-attached | host: Bos | place: Iran: Karaj | collected 2018-10
GCATAGGATTGGACTGCTCATAACAACTTACACCTCTATGGTCTGTTCCCAGACATATCCTGTGGCCGGGAACAACTCACCAAAGCCAAGGTCCGTGACCCTGACATTTACTTCATTTACACTGGCCATATCAATGGCGATGGAAAGCCTCGTGGTCCCCTTCGGCCTCTTTTCCAACCCCTCAAGATAGAGCTGCACAACCCTGGGCTTTCCGCCTGTCAGAGGGGTGACCTCGATGTTCAGTATTCCGCTGGGGTCCATGATGATATCCAGTGATGTGCGGGCCTCATACCAGTTTATTCCGGCATCAAGCAGGGCATGATAAACCTCAGTGCCACACTTAAGCAGTTTCATTCCGATGTTGGACTTGAGCTTGTCCTCCCCCAGGAAAACAAACCTTCCGGTGCCTTCCACGCCGCGGATCCTGTCCCTGGCTGCGATACATGCACCCTTGCTGAACAGATTGTTACCCTGGAATACTCTCCTGGTTCTGCACAGATACTCCAGAGATCTCTTGGTCCACTTGTCGGAAAAGCCGTCACCCAGAAGGAATACCGTTGAAATGATCTTCTCGGCGCATGACTTCTGCATGATCGTCAGGAACTCGTCATCCAGCCTCTCACACATCTTATGGAAAAGAGCCGCATCCGTCTCCTTGGAAAGCCCCTCTGCCCCAAGTCTTAAGTCATCATAGCTCTCTACGCTAATAGTCGCCACCACGGGCCTGGTCCTGTAGTTAAAGCTCATCTCATAAACGGCGAGATCCTCAAAATCATAGTCACAGGCAAGCACAGAGTGCTTGGTCAGCTCCTCCGGCTGATAGAGCATATAGTTGAAAAAACTCTCCTCATGACTCTGGTAAAAGACATTTGAAGTAGCAAGCTCAAGACCCGAAGTCACAGCTCCCAGCACCTGAACCATCCTGTGATCCAGGGACCTGGTGGTGAACATAACGGCCTCCACTGCATCCATAGACAGCTCCATAGACAGCAGCGATAGGCTTCTTTTCACAAACAATGTCAAAAGAGCTATCGGGTCATACTCGCCATCCCCCACTCTCACTGGCTTTCCTTCCTTGGCAGAGGTGATGAGTCCTTTTACTTCGTAGCCGTCGCCATTTTCAATGTGCCGGACCGCCTCTTTTCCGAAAAACCACTGATTTACATCCTTCCTCTTGCAAAGGACGGTGGGGATATTATAAAGTTCTGAACCGGCAAGCACTGAGAGGGTCTCGGGCATGTCAGCATCCGAGGCAAGAAAACTGATCTGCGAGACCTTGTCTCCCAGATCGTATCCCAGCACAAAGCGCTTAGAATCAGAATTACCAAACAACATAGAAATTTAACCTTCCTCGGTCGTTTCATCCCCGTTTGTCAGAGGATAAAACAGTTTGTCACAAATAAATCTCTTTCTATAGTACTCTTCAATGAGAGAATCAACAGTGTCGTAGTCCTGAAGCGTCTCGCCTATCATCACGTCGTTAATGAGACTGAATCTTCCGGTGAGGTGATCCTTGACAATATCGCTCTTCTGGATGGTGCCGCTCTCTGTCACCGCGCCATCCTCCTGTCCCTCTTCAGTGATGTAATACTGCATCTTTTCTCCAAAAAAGATGATGAAATGACACACGTAGATTCCTTCGTACATCTCCCTCATCTCCACGGATTTGTACTCTCCGCCTGCGTCATTGTCAAATCTGTAGTGTACAAAGCAGTGAGTTCCGGGAGCTGTCCTGTACTCCAGCATGGTCTTATCCAAAAACTGCACTATATCAGGCAAAAAGCCTTCAAAATCTGCAAAAAACGGGAAATAGATATCTCTTGAGAGAAGATCCCTAAGGAACCTGACTGCCACATTCTCATTGATTTCTTCCCCTGATTTCTTCTCAACAGCGTAATAATGCAGATAAGCAAGCTGACAGACATCCTGAAGTGAAACCTTTTCAAGAGCCATCTTCTCGATTATGTCGAATATAAACCTGTCCGTTACACTGCCGTGAACGAAGTTATCGTAGGCACTCTGGGAAAGAAATGCCAGCTCAACATCAGTATTGGCACCTCTTCGAACATAGCTCCTGAACACTTCGGTCTTCTCACCGATAAAGGCGCCACTGTAGAGCATCTGTATTATGATCCTCTCAGAAAGGGCATAGGTGTCCAGTCCAAAGGATTCCGCTGCCTTCCATATGTCCCTCATCTCCTTGACTGTGCCGTTAAATCCGGCTACCAGATAGGAAAGGACAGGCTCGTCGTACTTGCCATTTCTGAAGGCGTAGTGTGCCACCTCCAGCTCTCTGTCTCCCATTTTAAGAAGGTCTCTGTCAAGGAGCCTGGAGCAGAGTCTCATGGCAACCTTAGGCTCCACACCATAAGTGCCATACTCAATGGTCCACTCCAGTGCCTTCTCATAGAGTCCTGCCATGGATATAAGCTCGATCATCTCACCGCGCTCTTTGGTGGTAAGCCCCTCAGGATCTATATTCTGCAGATATTCCGTAAGCTGCCTTGTAAAATCGTTGTCGTAATAAAACCTTATCAGGTTGTTCCTGATCTCATCCCTACAGCGCTTTCTGACCATATCAGATTCAGCCAGATCCCGGTATCTGCCCACGTTGTCCATATCGATGGTATAGGCGTTTCTGCCCAGGTCGCACAGGAAAAGATCCAGATTCTCTTTTCCCTTCTGGATGTAAGGAATGGCATAGCCGTAGAGCTTGCCCGGAAGCATCAGCTTGGTGTTGGTGTAAGGTATGCTGGCAGCATATCTGTTGTCCTCGTGATCAGTCAGGAATACTGCATAATCACTGCCGTAAAGAGGCACATATGCACTGCCGTCAACCACAGGATAACGCATCTGTCCCTCACACTTGTCGTATATCACACAGACGCCGGTAACTCTTTTATCTGACGTCCTTATCTCAGAAGTATAAAGAATTGACAACACCTTAGAGGCATTGGCCGCATCCACCATCTGCTTAGTCAAAAGATTCTTGTAGAGGTAACCCAGGTCTCTGCTGTTCCTGCCCTTATCAAGCTGGGCCATGAGGTATTTCTCAATCTGAGGCACATAGGTTTCGTAAAGCTCAGGATAATCCTGCCTGTGCTCGTGGATGTACCTGTAGAGAATTGCGTTCTTGTCGTACTCTAAGTCGCTCTGATATGAGAAGTACATCAGTACCATCTTGTTGATCTCACATGGAAGAAGTCCGTTCTCATCAGTATAAATTGACATCATATAGTACTCGTAGAGCCTAGTTATGCGAAGTTCTCTCTCAACGCCTTTCTTGTACCACTCAAAAGAGCTACTGTCAGTTCTGCCACCCTTTATCAGGAGTGAAACGATTGATTCAAGAACCTCATCATTTTCTTTTATCTCATATGCTGCCTTAAGTATGTTAAAGAGTCTCTTGTCAAAGTTCCTTGCCCTCAGGGAAAGATATACCATCTGGTCGATGAGGTTAAGGGACATGATCTGACGTTTTGCGCCGTATTCCAGCACGAAGAGCTCGTATTTATCAAGCTTGGTAAGCATTGATGGCGAATCGTTCAAAAGATTCATTGCCTCAAGATAGAGTATTGGGCTCCTGCAGCCATAGGAAAACTGCTCCTCCAGCATCATCCACTTCCTGGGACTGCTGGTGGCAAACTCCTCGGAGACATACTGAAGTATCCATGCAATGCGCCAGTTGTCGGGATTTCTCCTGAATATTCCCTCCAGGCGCTCGGAGATGTCATTTATAAAGGCATCCTCTTTACTGCAAAGCGTAGACAGATACAGGTAATAGCTGTATAGAGTATCGCCCTTCTCATCCTCGACTTCACGGCGAAGCTGATCAAGGATCCACTGGCCCTCATTGACTCTGCCTGCAGTGATGTAATAGTGAGCTGTATAGAGTCTTACCTCAAGGTTCTTGTCATCTATGGCGTTCATCTTGGCAATTATCTTGCCGGTCTCTGTCAGCCAGGCCCTGGGGGTTATCTTTTTGCAGGAAAAATTCTCATATATCCTGACCAGCTGCACCGTCAGCCTCTTCATCTCCTGATAGTCCGCGGTAAGATGCCTGTCAGCCAATTCCACTTTTACCGTCACAGGAAAATCTATGCTGATAAAGTTGTTGTAGAAAGTGATCTTGCCGAAATTATTACCCTCATGAAGCCTGTCGGAATTGACCCTCACCTTGATCCTTGCGCTGTTGCCGACAAAGTCCTCCTCAGCGATCCTGTCTTTTGCAAGAGAAATGAAATCGCCGTCAGTCTTCATCTTGAGCTCGGTGTATCCCCAGCCGTTCCTTGTGATGGCAATGACATGCTCCGAAGATGTTCCTCTATACTCGACCTGAAGCTGCTCCTGGTCAAACAGAAATTGAACAGGCTGCTTCTTGCTGATGGCAATGAGAAACTCCTCCACGTTCTGCTGGCTGCCCGGAGTTATGGACAGCCCCCTGTAGAGGCTCTCAAACTGTGCATCATTGCCCTTGAATATGGTTATGAAGGCAGACGAATAAAAGAGGTCCACCGCCTCATCCCAATTCGTCTTAGCCAGATTTGCAAAATGAAAAAGATTCCTGATGTCACCAAGGCTTGATGCAATATGGTCAACCCTCACTGTGACAACGAAAGGAAGAACGTATTCTCCCTGATTAGATATGATCCTGAAATCCCCTTTAAGCACATCTCCCTGGGAGAGTCCCCTGGTATTAAACCTGTAGGAAACCTCATATGGAGACCCCGAAAACTCCGGAGTCAGAACCTCCATCCGAAGATCTGTAGCAGTAATTACGCCGAAAACAGGCGCATTCTCAGGGCCAAAAATGGTAAAAGAGCCTTCAATCACCTCTCCCGGTGCCATCGAAAGCTCTACTCTGGCAGTAGAAAAATCCAGACTTCTTGCCGTATATAAAAACTTGCCCGCAAGCAGTTTATCAATAACTTCTCTCACAACTCATCCCCAAAAAACTTTTTTGTACACTGATTAGTATACCATAAATCTATTCTGTGCGGAGCGCTTCAATAGGATCCAGATTGGCAGCCCTCTTGGCAGGATATATGCCGAAGAAAAGACCTATAGACGTAGATATCATAACGACAACGGCCACCAACACCGGATTTACCGTAAAATTGAAGCCCACCACCTTACATATGATATACGATATAGTAAGACCAAAGATAATACCTATAATACCTCCCGTAAAGGTAAGGATCGCAGCCTCTGCCAGGAACTGAGTAAGGATTGATGATGTCCTGGCACCAAGAGATTTTCTTATTCCTATCTCTCTTGTTCTCTCTGTGACTGACACAGTCATGATATTCATAACTCCGATTCCGCCAACCAGCAGTGAAATTGCCGCAATAATGGCAACTACTGAGGTAATGATATCAAGAATACTGTTAGTTGTGGCATCAAATCCATAGCCTGAAGAGATCTTAACAGCGTTTTCGCCGCGAAGTCCCACTACATTCTCCACAACGGATCTGGTCTGAGAAAGCACTGCTTCTTTATCCTCGCTGTCCAGATATATGGTAAAAGAGCCAAACATGTCATCTACCTTATAATCGTAAGCCAGTGCCAGAGAAGTATATGGTGCCGAAGCCATATACATAGGTGTTTCCGCATATGATGAATACATCAAATCAAAGGTACTGTCTTCTCTTACCCCGATTATGGTAAACTCGTAGGTCTTATCGTAAGCCGAAATATCTATAGACTGGCCAACAGCTTCCTCATAACCAAACATTGCTTTACAGAAACTCTGACTGGCAACAAGAACCATTTTCTCGTCATCCACATCGCTTTTATTATAATATCTTCCGTAAAGCATCTTCATTCCGGCAGCATTGACACCTGCCTCACTGTCACCGGATACGATGACATCATATGTTTCTCTGCGGCCATTCGCACTCCCCCAAACGTTAAAGCTTGGAGTTATTCCGAATATATTGTCGATGCTGGATTCAATCTGGTTCAGCTGTTCCCTGGTAAAATGCTTGTCAGTCTTATTATCATCCAGCGAAACACTTATTGATGTAGCTCCTATGGAGTCCATCTCACTGTTTACGGTATCCTTCATTCCATCTCCAATGATCAGGACCGTCAGAACGGATGATATTCCTATGATGATTCCAAGCATTGTCAGAAATGATCTGCCCTTATTTCCTGTTATGCTTGCAATAGCACTTTTTATATACTCACCAAAAGTTCCCATTTTTTACCTTGTCCCAATCCGGAGTAACGTTTCACACACATCATTATGCTCTCAGAGCATCTATCGGTCTCATCTTGGCAGCCTTTCTGGCCGGATATATTCCAAAGAAAAGACCTATAAGTACTGAAAAAACTGCCGCTCCCAGCACTGAAGTGGGAGTTATAATAACCTGAAATCCTATAGCATTGCAGATAATATAAGCCATCACTATCCCAAGTACTATTCCTACGATTCCTCCCAAAAGTGTAAGTATTGCAGCCTCGGCCAGGAACTGTGTCAATATGGCACCGGTACTGGCTCCTATGGACTTTCTTATACCTATCTCTCTTGTTCTCTCTGTCACGGACACAAGCATAATATTCATAACGCCGATTCCTCCCACCACAAGTGAGATGACGGAAACCAGTATCAGGAATTTCTGTGCATAGCCCAGTATCTGATCCAGCTGATCTGAAAAATCAGCCATGCTCCGTGCGGAAATTGAGTTATCGCCTCTAAGGCCGTGATTGTTGGCCAAAATGTCTTTTGCCCTGTCTACTGATTCTGTAAGAGTTGACTGATCGTCAAACAAAATGAGTTCGACGAACTCGCTGGTATCCCAGTCAAAGTCAGCGCCGAGAGCGGTGTAAGGTACTTCTATCTGAGCATAGTAGTCCTGTCCCTGCATCAGGAACTGATACATCTCGTTCATGCTTTCCCTAAGGCCCACTACCGTATATGTGGCAGTCTTGCCCTGTACAGTCAGCTCCACTTCCATACCTATGGCTTCTTCCGTACCAAACAGGGTCTTGGCATCATCCCTGAGCATTACGCACACCCTCTGACCACTATCCACCTGTGATTTGGTGAAATACTGCCCCTTAATGATACCGTTGCTCATGATTCCTTCCATAGCCTCTGAACCGCCTGTCATGGAAGCGTCAAAAGTACCCTTTCTGGTGGTGACTTTGCCATAAGCTGAAAGGTTTGGGGATACTCCCTTGATATCCGGCAGCTGATCCTCCAAAATCCTGATATCGTCCTGAGTTATTCGCTCCGAGGTCTTGGTGGTGTTGATGCTGATCTGTCCGTAGTTACCAGCAATATCATTGAGCTGGCTCGTAACAAAGCTGCTCATTCCATTGCCCAGAGCAACAACCGCGATAACCGCTGCAATACCTATGACAATGCCCAGCATCGTCATGACTGTCCTGTATCCGTTACCTATGATCTGTTTAATTGCACTTTTGAAATATTCTGCAAATCTTCCCATTCCTGATCCTGTTTAGCCTTCAGTAGCAGGCTGTACCTGTACCGGCATTCCCTCAGTAAGATTTGTAACATCTGAAGAGATAACGCTGTCGCCCTCCTTAAGGCCATCAGTTATCTCTGCCTCAGTGCTTGTTGATATACCTATCTGAACATCTTTCCTTGTTACCATGCCGTTCTCAAGGACGTATACATAGTCGCCTGTTGCATCAGTCTGAACGTACTGATAAGGAAGGACTATGGTGTCTTCAGCCTTCTGGGCATGAATCTTGTTGCTGGCTTCTACTCCCAGAATTATGTCTGAGTCAGGATTTGTAACCTTGATCTTGGTATCTACCACAGCCACACCGTTGGCGTTCTTGGCAGCTGTTCCAGATATTTTGGAAATTTTGCCCTTATATGGCTTATTGTTGATGGTTATATCAACATCCTGTCCCTCTGATATCTTGGGCAGGTCACTCTTGGACACCTGAATAGAAACCTCGACATCTTCCAGATTTGCTATCGTTACGATCTGTCCACCATTCTGGATGGTTGCACCCTCTACCACTCCGGCAGGAATTGCTGTGACAACTCCGTTAAACTCAGCCTTTATCCCCTCTCTTGCAGCAGTGATCTTGGATATTGTATCCTCCTGAGCCAGCTCTGTGGATTCCAGTGAAGCTTTTGTGGCTGATGCTGTTCCGGGATTGATCTGGGCAGCCTTGGCCGAAGAAAGATGAGACTGCTCCTCCTTGAGAGCTGTGATCTGATCGTTCCACGCAAGAAGCTCGGGGTCTGATTTCAGGGCGTTTTGAACATCCAGTATGGACTGGCTTACAGCCAGTGACATCTGTCTGTCTGACTCTGAAGGAGTTGTGTACACTCCGTCCTCCTGGTTGTCTGTCTCATTCCTGTAGATGTAATCGGTGTTTCCGTCAGCAAAATAAGCCTCGCTGCTGTCAGCAATACCGTTCTGGTTTATGTCCTGCTGAACCTTCTGAAGGTCAGTAAGTGTCTGGTTGATACGATTTGTCTTTTCCGTGATCTTGTTATTTATTGCGTCGATCTCAGCAGTTATGGCGTCTATCCTGTCGTTGATCTGCTGGGCGTTCATTCCTTCAGCGTACTTTCTGTCTGCTGCGCCTGTGGGTGAAAAAAGTGCGTTATAATTGCCCTTGGCCTGCTGGATTGCAAGCTCAGCGTTCTTCTGGGCAAGATCAAGTGATTCCTGTTCATATGTGCAGATCAGGTCTCCGCTCTTTACCTTGTCTCCAACCTTGACGTTTACGGACTCCAGAGGAGCTGTGACATCAGAGAAGTAGCTCTTGGTCTCGGCACTCTCTACAGTTCCTGATATTGACAGGATGTTCTCAATTGTCCCCCTGGTGACATTGGTGGTCTCCACATAGACAACGACGTTTTTGGCAGCATTTATCTTATATGCTGCGAATCCGCCGAGTCCCAACAGCGCCAATACTATAAGAAGATATCTCTTCTTGAATCTCCTCTTTTTGGGAGCAGCAAGCTCTACGTCCTCATCCTCGTCGTAGATCTCAACGGCATCACCTGTGGTCTCCCTTATCTCATTGTTTGCTGATGGCATGGCACTGTCTATTATGACTGTGCTGTTTTCAGCAGCGCCGGTCTCTGTTATTACTGAGCTGTCAGTCTGTGCTGTCTGCTGCTCAGTAGTACCTTCTTTTTCAAGTTCTTTGTTATCAGCCATTTGATCCTCCCATTGCTATATTGCGTAATGCTGATTCATAAGTCTGCATTTCTGTTCGTTCTTAATTATAATGTTGTCAGATTTCATCTTTATAATCCGGATTCATGATGTCGCTTGTTATCCTGCCATCCGATATGGTTATTATGCGCTTGCACTGCTTGGCGATACCCGGGTCATGGGTAATTATGATAACTGTACGACCTTCATAGTAGAGCCTCTTAATTATCCGGATGATATCTCTGGTGGAAGCAGTATCCAGATTACCGGTGGGCTCATCTGCCAGAAGTATGGGCGGTGCCTGGGCTATGGCCCTTGCTATGGCCACTCTCTGCTGCTGTCCTCCTGACATCTCATTGGGCTTATGGTCCTTACGTTTCTCAAGGCCCACGCTGTTTAAAGCGGCGTTGGAAAGCCTTAATCTCTCCTTCTTGGAAACGCCCCTATAAATAAGAGGAAGCTCCACGTTCTCCAGCGCTGTAAGTGACTGGATCAGATTGAATCCCTGGAATATGAAACCAATTTCCCTGTTTCGGACATCGGACTGCTCATCGTCTGTCATATGAGACACATCGATGCCGTGCAGATAGTATTTGCCACTGGTGGGTGTGTCCAGACATCCCAGCATATTCATAAGTGTGGACTTGCCGGAACCCGACTGTCCGATAATGGCCACAAACTCGCCCTCTCCGATGGTCAGGGAGACATGGTTTAAGGCCCTTACTTCATTTTCTCCGGGGTTGTAGATCTTACTTACATCCCGTATCTCGACCAGTTTTTTCATGATTATTTCCTATGCTTAAACGTTTTCCCTACAAAATTAGGTTTTATAATACCACAAAATAGGACATTTATAAAGGGCAAGTCATGACTTACCCATGACTGCCCCTGACTGGATAACTATAAAGAGGCAGCACTATCACAGCTGCTGCCTCTTAACCAGTTCTGCAAAATATCCGTTCTTTTCCATCAGGGCCTGATAATTGCCCTCTTCCACGATCTTTCCTCCATCAAGAACCAGTATCCTGTCACAATTCTTGATGGTAGATAATCGGTGGGCTATAACAATTCTTGTGCACTTAAGTCCGTCCAACGCTTCAGAAATCTGTTTCTGTGTTATGTTGTCCAAAGCGCTGGTAGCCTCGTCAAATATCAGCACTCTTGGTTTGGATGCCACTGCCCTTGCTATGAGCAGTCTCTGTCTCTGGCCTCCGGAGATACCTCCCTGTCCCTCGGAGATGATGGTGTGCATTCCCATGGGCATAGCTCTTATATCATCGGCAATACCCGCCATCTCAGCCGCCTCCCAGGCTTCGTCCATGGTGAGCTTGTCCGAAGCTATGGAGATATTTTGGTATATATCGCCGTATGTGAGCTTTCCGTCCTGGATTACCGAGCCGATCTTTCTCCTTAGGGACTTAAGATCGATCCTCTCAATGTCTTTTCCATCATAGAACACGATGCCCTTTTCAGGTTTCTCGAATCCCAGAAGGAGCCTCACCAGTGTGGATTTGCCGCAGCCGGTCTTACCAACGATAGCCACGTACTCCCCCGCCTTGATCTTCAGTGAGAAGTTGTTCAGGATATAGGGCGTCTGCTCGGAATATCTGAAATAAATTCCGTTGAGCTCAATGCTGCCGTTGAGCCTTGTTATCAGGTTCTTCTTAAGGTTCTTTTCCGGCTCAGCCTTAAGTATTGGCTCTGCCATGTCAAGTACAGGCTTTATCCTGGCAATAGACAGGGATGCAGCCGATAGCTTTGTAAATGCAGCAAACACCTCCGTGTAGGCCACGGTGAAGGCGAAGAAGTCAGATACAGAAACACCGTTTTTGATGGCAATAGTGTAAAAGACAACGGTGCCCACCAGGGAAATCGAAGTGGTAAGTACGTTGCTTATCTTAATCAGGAAAGGCGGATTATACAAAAGAGCTGCACCTTCCGCATAGTGATTTGCCCACTTGGCAAAGATCCTCTTCTCTGCCCCGGCAAGTTTGATCTTCTGGATACCTGTTATTATTGAATATGTCAGCCCTGACTCCTCAGCCAGCAGCTTCATTCTCTTTTTGGAGATGCTCATCTGCATCAGTGTTGCGATGACGGACATTAACACCGTCAGGCCAATGACCGTGAGAGCCGGCACTGCCAGTGCCTGCGCAAACAGGCTTATCTGCCCGATCATGACAAGTGACATGATCGCCTGGATTCCCAAAACCAGCACATCATCGATAAGTATCTGACATATCTCGCTTATGCTGTCAGCCCTGTTGGTGAGTTCTCCCGCCGAATACTCCCTGAAAAAGGGTACCGGAAGCGTAAGTATCCTCTGCATTACGGCCTGCTCAACAGGTATGGTCATCTTCCACCGCAGCCTCGTCGACAGAACCGTGCTGGCAGCTTCCAAAAGGCCGTTAAATATCAGGGCCACTATTACAACCAGTACCATGGCCCCAAAGAGAACATAGTTTGAATCAGCCACCACATCACCGGTCAGGACATTGCTTGCTGCCGGCATGATCATGGTAATGCCCACAAGGATTGCAGTCACGATGATCAGATAAACATAGTCGCTAAAAGACATGCGGTTCTTCATATAGCTCACAAGATCCGATATGCCAAGCTTTTTAAGAGGCAGCGGCTCATAAAATCCTATTGCCTCATCCTTAAACAGCGCTCTGTCCTTTTTCCTCACATTGACCTTCTGGCCAGTGGCGGGATCGAAATAGTAATAAGAAGCAAATCCTCTAGGGAAAAGAGCTACCGGCAGATTGTCCTCCGCAAAGAAGCAGATGATGGGGCCAAAGCAGTCTGTAAACCAGCCGTCACCAAGATTGATGTTGGCCTTCATCATGCCCACGGTGCCCGCAGCATACTCTATCTGCTCTTTTGGGTCCTCAATATTTGATGGTATCTCCACTTTTTGATAGTGATAGTAATCAAATATATCGTCAATTGCACTTCTTATGCTGCCCTTCCTTACGCCGTCAGCTTCCCGCTTTCCGGTGACCTTTGTGTTGATATTCCTGTATGCCCCCTGGAAGAGCTCCTCATCTATTCTCTTTCTCTGTCTTACCTGTTCATCAAACCAGCCCAAATTAAGACTCCTTTTTATATAGTAAACGACATAGGAATTTGCCTGAGGTCCTTTGCTGCTGCGCAGTTACATCTCTTTAGCAGTATCGTGCCTCAGTCATTGGTCACAAGAGCTCTGTAGTAGCCGTCAATGACAAGCAGCTCATCGTGGGTTCCTCTCTCCACTACATCTCCCTTATCAAGGACTATTATCTCGTCAGAATCCCTGATGGTTGAGAGTCTGTGGGCAATTATTACAAGGGTGATCCCTCTGTTCTTTATGGCCTTAACCACCTCGTACTCAGTCTTGGCATCAAGGGCACTTGTGGCCTCATCCAGTATGATGATTGACGGATCCATTGCCAGTACCCTTGCTATCTCCAGGCGCTGCCTCTGGCCTCCGGACAGATCTTTACCACCTTCCACGATCCTGTGCTGATACCCGCCGGGCTTCTCAATAATGTCGTCATGGATCTGTGCATCCCTTGCCGCCATGATCACCTCAAAGTTCTCAATGGACTCATCCCACATCTTGATATTGTTCTCAATGGTATCCTCAAAGAGGATTATGTCCTGATCCACAACAGCCACCGATCCGGTGAAAGAACTCCTGTCAATCTCCGATATTTTTTTTCCATCGTACAGTATCTCTCCGCTCCAGGGGCTGTAGAGTCCCGAAAGGAGCTTACTCATGGTGGACTTGCCGCTTCCGCTGCCGCCGACAATGGACACGATCTTGCCCTGGGTCAGCTCCATTGAAAAGTCCTTGATAAAAGGCGCATCCAGACGCGAGTAACCAAAGGACACATTTTTCACCTCAATATTGCCTGAAAGCTTCTCAAAGACATGGCTTTCGTCATCTTCTCTGTCGGCGTTGGGATCTGTGGCATACTGCATTACGTCCTCCACACGCTCCATCTCGGTCCTGGTCTCAAATATGGTCTGCCCCGCATTGGTCAGTGTCGCTGCCGGTCCCATGAAATTCTGCAGAATTCCCTGAAAGGCAGTGATCATACCAATGGTAAACTCTCCCTTTAGTGTCAGGAACACACCTGCAAACATAATTCCATAATTTGCCAGATTCTGTATCACCAGAGGAATGGCGCTCATGTAGGAATCCCTTCTGATGAAATGTACCTCTTTTTCATCAGCAGTCGCTTTGAGCTCTATCCATTTTTCAAAGAATCCGTTCTCGGCTCCACTGGATTTAATGGACTCGATCATGCTGATACCAGAGAGCGTCGATGTGGAGAGCTTTCCTCTGTCCACCATAAGTCCCCTGGTAATGTTCACCCTCTGGTCAGAAATTATTTTGGAGAAAAAGATATTTATCAGGACTGTAGTCACTCCCAGAACAGTAAGGGGGACCGAGAATCTAATCATGATCACCAGATAAAAGATCATCATGGCAGCGTTAAGACACAACGGTGCGAAAGTATTTACAAGACTGCTGGCAATCTCCTCATTGGTGGCCTGCCGCATCATCAGATCTCCAGACATCCTCTGGGAAAAGAACTCCATGGGAAGTCGCAGGATCTTCCACATAAACGAAGTGCTTCCGTTTATGGCAAGGCGCCCGCCTATCCTTAAGCTGTTGACCGCGAAAATAAGAGAGCCCACAATCTGTATTAATGTAAGAAAAGCAAACAACAGAAGAAATCTGTCTGCCATCTCAGGCCTGTCCCCTGTAAGGAGATTATCCATGAAGTATCTGGACATCATTGGATTCACTACGGTGAAGGCATAAGTGAAAATACCGCAGGCAATGACAAAGATGACAGCAGACCTGGCATCCTGAAGTCTCTTTTTAGCAAACTCAAGTACGCTCTTTCTCTTACCATCTGGCACGAAGACATCCGTTGGCTCAAACATAAGAACTATGCCTGTATAGCTCTTTTCAAATTCCTCAGCGGAAATCTTCACGCTTCCCCTGGAGGGGTCATTTAAATAGACCTTATTTCCCTTAAAACCACATAGCACCACAAAGTGATTGTATTCCCAGTGGATTATGCATGGGAACGTGGCATTCTTTTTAAGTGTCTCGACACCAAGCCTGTAGCCTGAACCCTTAAGGCCGTAATTCCTGGCGGCCTTAAGTACATTCTTGGCATTTGATCCGTCCCTTGAAACACCGCAGTCCAACCGCACCTGCTCAAGGGCGATCCACTTGCCATAATATGCAACGATCATGTCAAGACAGGCGGCGCCGCACTCCAGCGCCTCCATCTGCATCACTACCGGGACTTTCGCCACCCCATTTGAAACCGGATTCTTCTTTGTCATAAGCTTCCTTTTTTTGGTAATAGAGTCATGTACGCCGCTCATCATCCGCAATATGTACTATTCTTGCTCATATTGACACGGGTACTCCGTTTTCTGTTGATAATACATATAATAAGTATAATCAAAATAACTAATAAGTTCCATAAAGATACTTCTGCATAATCAGATTTATCTTTGCAGGGGCTATTTAACGTTTGAGTGGGTGGTTGAAGGTTCTATTAATTTTTCTATCTCTGGTCTTATCTTATCTATCTCTGGACTTATCGCTGGTCTTGATACACTACGCCCACCGACCACTTTCTCAGCTTCATCCAGGGAAATCTCGGAATCCTGTTCCTTTTCCAAATTCATTTTTACTTCGGTTTTCTGAACATCTTTTTCATTATTTTTCTGTAACATTCTGTTTTCCTCCTTTAGATTATCTACTGCGAACCATCCTGTTTTTTCTGCTTATGTATCTTACACGTATGAAATCCTAAATTGCGACAGACAATTTAAAAAGTGAAAGCCGTAAAATTTTTGTAAAAAATCAATAATCCCGTCACATTTTAGATTTTCATACGTATATAATAGTATATAATTAAAGTCTAGTATAGCAGAAAAAAGTAGGCTCACCTGAGCTCATCCCGACACACAGTTGTAAGGAGGAAAAGCAAAATGAACAATAATGATAATAAAAAGCTTGTGGAATTATTCAAAGATCAGGATTTTGCAAAGAAGGTGCTGCTGAATGAGACCCCGGAAAATGCCCGGGAGCTTCTGAAGGAGAAGGGTGTGGACGTTTCCATTGAAGAGATTGGGCAGGCACGTGATTTTTTGGAGAAAGTAAAGAATGGAGAAATTTCAGAGGAACAGCTTAAAAAGATGCAGGAAGGAGAGCTTGATCTCGAAGATTTGGAGCAAGTTACGGGAGGACTTTTTGTAGAAGCAGGGCTTATTTCAGCGTTTGCCGTTACTTTTGGCGGTGCTGGTTTGGGAGCTTTGGGATCTTGGTTAGCTTACGAATTATTTTAATAACAATCGTAAATTACCAAAAATATTAAGCGTTTTCAATAGTTGACGTACACAGACTGATAGGATGTGGCCAGATCATAAAAGCCACAGCTTATCAGTCTTTCTTTTGACATAACTCTCTCGGGGAATAGCGAATACAGATATAGAATTTATTCCAAATAGTAATATATATTGTATCTGCAAGCATACTTTGGTACTATATATAGTATTATATTAGTCAATTACAGGAGGATGAATATGAAATCACCGGCACAGATCGCAGCGACTTATGAAAATGCAGGCGTAGCCAAGACCAAACTATCATTCAAAAAAGCCTTTCTTCTCGGAATAATGGCAGGCGCGTTTATTGCCTTGGGAGGGCTGGGAAGCCAGATAGCATCCGTACATGCTGCTAATCCATCAGCCGCAAGGCTTGTGAGTTCTGTGGTGTTTCCTATAGGTCTTTTCATGGTTCTGGTGGGCGGCGCAGAGCTCTTTACCGGCAACTGCCTGATAATCATTCCTGTGCTGTCAAAAAAAGCTACTGTCACAGGGATGCTGAGAAACTGGGCGATTGTGTACCTTGGAAATATGCTTGGGGGATTGATTGTAGCCATGCTCGCTGTATTCTCTAATACTTACGGTTTCGATGACGGAACTCTGGCTACATCAGTGGTACACACCGCTGTAGTCAAATCTAACATTCCATTTACTGACGGACTTCTCAAGGGTATATTGTGCAACGTTCTTGTATGCATGGCGGTTTGGTGTTCCTTTGCCGCGGACGAACTTGCAGGCAAAATTCTGGCCCTCTGGCTTCCTGTCATGCTCTTTATAATCGGTGGTTTTGAGCACTGTGTTGCCAATATGTACTTCATTCCTGCAGGTCTTTTAGCATCTTCTGTTTATGGCATTCCTGCAGAAGGACTGTCCATATTTGGTTACTTCATAACCAACCTGATACCGGTGACTATCGGCAATATCATAGGCGGAGCTGTGTTTGTAGGCGCCACCTATTACGCGGTCTACCTGCAACAGGATACGTGACCCAACTAAACATTTTTCATATTGCCTAAAACTGTCAATGACAAATGTGGCAACTCTAATGACTGCTTGGAATATCTTTGAGATAATTGTACTATGAAGGATATTTCTTGTGAGACAGGAGGGCAATGCATATGAAAAATACCAAAAAAATAGTGTCAGGATTAATAGCATCTGTACTACTATCCGCGGTTATCTTTACAGCCATGCCTCAGACAATTGTTGAGGCAAAGACCACAAAGAATCTCTTAAAGAATCCCGGTGCTGAAAAAGGCAATCTTGAGGGATGGGTAGATGCCACCAAGAAAAAATGCTGGATGGTGGGATATGAAGGAAATATCGAGGGATGGGAGCATCCTGCGGCACACAAAGGCAAGTAC
>JAEEGL013703109.1_pt1 | contig 16924 bp, 15 predicted proteins | sample 9134231 | NCBI WGS metagenome assembly JAEEGL01 (sample SAMN16246548, study PRJNA631951) | gut metagenome | biome: gut microbiome; feature: rumen; material: fiber-attached | host: Bos | place: Iran: Karaj | collected 2018-10
CGCGACCAGCATCGCGCATATCTGCGAGATCCGCGGCGACAAAGCCGGCGCCGTCGCGGCCTATCGGGAGGTCCTGCGCCTGCTGCGCGAGGAGTGGGGCATCGTCAGCGGCGAGACCCGCGAAGAGGTGGAGCGCGCGATCCGGAAACTGCAGCAGAGTGTCTGATTCCGGGACGTGAGACGCAAAACAGGCGTGACCGCTGCGGTCACGCCTGTTTCCTTTTTATTCTGCGCGCTCCCTCACTCGATCCGGATCTTGAAGACGACCTTCTCGACATGGCTCGCGCCGTCGACCTGGCCCTTGCAGCGGTGCGCGTCGTCCGGGAAGGCGACGAGGAAGGTGCCGGGCTTCAGGATCAGGGTCTGGTGCTCGGCGCTCTTCTCGGTGAAGGCATAGAAATCGTTCTCCGCCTTGCTCCTGTCCGTATCCGGGGTCAGGGCCTTGGGGTCGGCGATCTCCATGCGCTCCTCCCCCTTCGTGACGACGTGGATGTCCAGATAGAGCCTGTGGGACTCAAAGAAGGTCTCGGAATCCGGTACGGTGTCGTAGATATTCCGTGTGGCGTAGAGCTTCTCCCCGTCCACCCGGACGGTCGTGGTGCCGACGGAGGCGAGGAATTCCGGAGTCAGCAGATCCAGGGCCCGGTCCAGCAGGGGGCTGAAGCCCTTGTAGTTGGCGGCGTCCGCGCTTCTGGCAACGATCATGGGGTTCTTCCTTTCCTAATCCGATCAAATCGAATGATCTTTATTCTTCTGATCCCGGCAGTTGGTCGGGATAGAGCTCGGTGTCATAAGTCCAGCCGTGGTCGAGGAGCCAGAAGCGGTGGGGATCGTCGTCGATCTCCTCGTCCTCCGGGATGGGCAGGTCGGGCCGGGCGTTGCGGAGCTTCACGCGGGTCTCGAAGGTCCGCAGCTCCTCCAGCGTGAACTCGTAACCGAGCTCCCGCGCAAAGGGCAGCAGCACATCCTCCACCACCGCCTCGCGGATCTCGAGGCTGCCCGGATAGCTCTCTTCCGCCTGCCGGAGCCGCTCGCGCAGCGCGGCGTCCGCCGCATAGCGTTCAAAAAAGGCCTCTGCCTGTTCGATCATGGGGTATCCTCCTTCTCAGTACCGATAGACCGGGAAGCCGTACATCTCGCCGAGCGCGGCAAGCGCGGCGGCATGGCGGCCCTTCATCACGACGAAATGCGGCTCGAAGCCCGCCTTCACGCTGTTCTCGACGATCGCACGGCTCTCCGCGTCGGTCTGCACGACCAGCGAGGTGCCGGTGAACTGCCGGGGCTTGTCGAGCACGCGCCCCTCACAGAGGAAGAAACGGAAGCTGCCGTCCGGCTCCCGGCCCACGCGGAAGACCGTCGCCTCCGGAAACGCCTCACAGCCGAAGTCCATGACCGGGCCGATCCTGCGGTTGGGGTGCACCCCCACCGCCGCTCCGGTATCACGCCGGGCGAGGGAGCAGGCCGCCGCCCCGCAGTGCCAGAAGGTGATCGTGTTCTCCCCCTCGTCGAGCGAGACCGGGTCGCCGAAGAAGACCGGTCCCCCGCTCAGCCGCATGCCGAGCCACATCGAGAGAGCGCCGTAGGCGTCCGCCTCGCAGGCGGCTGCCACGCCGTCGTCGTTGAGCAGAGAGAGCACCGTGCAGACCGGCGTGCCGAAGGCCGTGAAGAAATCCGGCCAGCAGCGGGAGGCCAGCGCCCCGATCCCGTGCGCGCGCACATACTCGCTGTACGCCCGATAGAGCCGGGCATGGTCGAGGCGGTTTTTCTCCGGTACGGTCTCCAGCCCACAGACGGCCTGTTCGGTCCGGAGACGATACGCCGCGCAGTCCGCGTCCGAATAGCTCCGCGCCTGCTCGATCAGCTCCCGGGCCTCGATCGTCTCCAGCTCCACGCCGAAGACGTCCATCAGCTCGCCGTCGAGCGCGCGGCCGAAGCCGAAGCCCTGCGGCGTCTGGCCCACGGCGGCGAGCTTCAGCGAGCGCAGCGCCTGCTTGAGCGAGGCCGCCTGCAGCACCGCCCGGATCTCCGCCTCCGTCCGCGCCTCCTCCGGCGCGCCGAAGACGTAGGCGAAAGGCCTGTCCCCGAAGGCACGCAGGGTGTTCGCCGCGGAATAGGCCCCGGTCAGGGAGTTCAGGCGCAGGCGGCCTCCGTCGATGCAGGGCTCGCGCAGCGTCCAGAGCAGCACCGGGCAGGAAAAGCGACGCAGCAGCTCCGCCATATAGGCGGCGTTGGCAAAGGTCAGGTTCTGGAACACGAGCAGGTCCGGCTGCAGCGGTTCGAGATAGGCGCGCAGCGCATCGAGCGTCAGCAGCATCTCCTCCGGGCAGACAAAACGCCCGTCCAGCTCCTTGAGCAGAGCCGCGCTCTTTTCAAACTCCGCCTGCGCCGATTCCAGATGAAAGGTGGGCACGCCCACCGGGACATACACCGGGCAAAAGGCCTTCATGCCGTCCTCCTTCGGGGTTCTGTTTGAAACCATCTTACTGCCCGGCGGCAGTCCTGTCAATGCTTTTTCCTGTTGACAGCCGGTCCTCGGACAGGCTATAATTGCTTTACTTTAATCTATTAATCAATGGGGAGGACTCCTGTCTTGAACGATCTTCAGGCGATCTGCCGCGACATCCGCTGCGACACGCTGCGCTGCATCGGGCACCTCGGCGTGGGTCATATCGGCGGCTGCCTGTCCGTGGTGGAGCTGCTGGGCGTACTCTATTTCGAGGCCATGAACATCGACCCCCGCGAGCCGAGAAAAGCCGGACGCGACCGTTTTATCTGCTCCAAGGGCCACGCGGGGCCCGCGGTCTACGCCGCGCTCGCCAGGCGCGGGTATTTCGGCAGAGAGGAGCTGCTGACCCTCAACCGGGGCGGCACGAACCTCCCCAGCCACTGTGACATGAATCGCACCGTCGGCGTCGACATGACCACCGGCTCTCTCGGCCAGGGCTTCTCCTGTGCCGTCGGCGCGGCGCTCGGCTCGAAGCTCGAGGAGGACGGCGCCGTCATCTACACGCTGATCGGCGACGGCGAGAGCCAGGAGGGACAGATCTGGGAGGCCGCGATGTTCGCGGCGGCCAAGGGCCTGGACAACCTGATCGCCTTCACCGACTACAACAAACTCCAGATCGACGATACCGTGGCGAAGGTCAACGACATCGCCCCGCTCGCGGAGAAATGGGCGGCCTTCGGCTGGAACGTGATCGACGTGGAGGACGGCAACGACGTCGAGCAGGTCTCGGCGGCCGTGGAGCACGCGAAGCTCGGCCTCGGCGGCGGACGGCCCACCATGGTCATCCTCAACACCGTCAAGGGCTGCGGCGTGCCGGAGATCGAGGCGCTCGGCCCCGGCAACCACAACTGCCCTTTCAGCGAGGAGCAGGCCGAGGCGGCCATCGCCGCGCTGCGAAAGGAGGGCTGAGGCATGGAGATGAGAGCGGTATACGCGGACTGCCTCGCCGCGCTCATGGAGCGGGACCGGCACGTTGTCGTGCTCGACGCGGACCTCGCGAAGGCCAGCGGCACCCGCGGGCTGTACGAGCGCTTCCCGCGCCAGATGTTCGACTGCGGCGTGGCCGAGCAGAACATGGCCTCGATCGCGGCAGGGCTCTCAAGTTACGGCTTCAAGCCCTGGATCGAGAGCTTTACCCCTTTCGCCTCGCGGCGCATCTGCGACCAGATCGCGATCTCCATCTGCTACGCGGGCCGGAATGTCAAGATCGTCGGCACCGATCCGGGCATCGCCGCCGAGCTCAACGGCGGCACCCACATGAGCATGGAGGATATCGGCGTGCTGCGCTCGATCCCCGGGCTGGTCATCGTCGAGCCGGCGGACGCGGTGCAGCTGCGCGCGGCCATGCCGGTGCTGAACGACTACGAGGGGCCCGTGTACCTGCGTCTCTTCCGCAAGGAGCTGCCGGAGCTTTTCCCGGCCGACTACCGTTTTGAGCTGTTCCGGGCCGACCGGCTGCGCGAGGGCAGGGACCTGAGCCTCTTTGTCTCGGGCTTCCTGACGAAGGACGCGCTGGACGCGGCGGAGCTTCTCGCGGCGGAGGGGCTTTCCGTCGAGGTCGTGAACGTCCATACGATCAAGCCGATCGACCGGGACACCGTGCTCGCGTCGGCCCGTAAGACCGGCGCGGTGCTGACCGTGGAAAACCATAACGTGATCGGCGGTCTGCACTCCGCCGTGCTCGAGGCGCTCGCGCAGGAGAGGATCCCGGTCTGTGCCGTCGGCGTGCAGGACCGTTTCGGCGAGGTGGGCAAACTTCCCTATCTGCGCGAGGTCATGGGTCTGACCGTGGAGAACATCGCAGAGACCGCCCGGAAAGCGGTCCGCTTGAAATAAGGAGGCTGTATCTATGAAGATCGCGATCGGAAGCGACAAATCCGGCTTTGCCGTCAAGGAAGCCGTGAAAGCATACCTGACCGAGGCCGGGATGGATTTCGACGACCTCGGCACCACGGATCTCAACGAGGTACACCCCTACTACCAAGTGGCAAGCGAGATCGCGCCGCTGGTGCAGAGCGGCCGCTATGACCGCGCCGTGCTGATCTGCGGGACGGGCGCCGGCATGTGCGTCGTCGCGAACAAGTTCCGGGGCGTCAGCGCCGTAGCCTGCGAGGGCGTGTACGCGGCGAAGATGGCCCGCGCCATCAACAACGCACAGATCCTGTGCATGGGCGGCTGGATCGTCGGGCCGGAGCTCGCCCGGGAGATGACGAAGACCTTCCTTGCGACGGCCTGGTGTCAGGATCTCGAGGACTGGCGCGCCGAGAACATGCACAAATTCGCCGCGCGTCTCGCGGAGCTCGAGGACGAGATCTATTCCTGAGGCGCGGACGCGCCGAACCGGCGGACGGAGAAAGGAGCGCAGCATGGCGTATCACGGCGACAACATGTTTAAGGTCAAACGCACCAACCGCAGCCTGGTGCTGCGGCTGCTCCACGAGCAGGAAGGCCTGAGCCGCAAGCGGCTCGCCGAGCAGACGCGTCTGACACCGGCGGCGATCACCAAGATCACGGGCGAGCTCATCGCCGAGGGTCTGGTGCGCGAGGGGGCGACGCTCCCCAGCGAAGGCGCGGGACGGCGGGAGGTCTGTCTCGAACCGGATCTGCGGGCGCGCTGCGCCCTCGGGCTGATGCTCAACCGCGGGCAGGCCGTGCTCTCCGCCGTCTGGCTGGACGGCGCCGTGATCTTTTCGGAGAAGCAGGTCCTTCCCACCCCGGCACCGGCGGAGGAGACGCTTGAGCGGCTCTGCCGGCGTCTTCTGGCGCTCGCCGACGAGCACGGACTGCCCGCCGCGCACATTCTGGGCGTGGGCGTCGCGATCCGCGGCATCACGGACAGCGAGAGCCGCCTGACGCGCAACAGCTTCGGCACGCTCGACGAGCGGGAGTATCCGCTGGCCGCGCGCATCGAGGCGCTGACCGGCCTGCCCGTCGCGATGTCAAACAACGTCCGGGCGCTCTTCGCCGCGCAGATGTTCCTCAGCGGCGACCAGCAGCACCGCTCCCAGTTTTTCCTGCGCTGCGAATACGGCATCGGCGGCGCTCTCTCCGTGAACGGGCGGATCTGGCTCGGCGCCACGGAGCAGTGCTCCGAGATCGGGCACATCCCGGTCGTCCGGCAGGGCGGCAAGCTCTGCGTCTGCGGCAAGCGCGGCTGTCTGGAGACCGTCGCCTCCCCAACCGCCATCGTGGCAGAGGCCGCGGAGATGCTCTCGCCGGAGCGTACTCCCCTTCTCTGGGAGCTGCACCGGGAGCGCGGCGGCGGACCGCTCGCGCTGGACGAGGTCCTCGAGGCCGCCGCCCAAGGCGACGCCGCCGTGGCGGAACTCGTCGGGCACGCCATGAGCGCGCTGGCCGACGCTCTGAAGGCCGTCATCTACGTGCTCGATCCGGGAAAGGTCGTGCTCTACGGGCGGCTGTTCGACGATCCCTGGCTGCTCGAACATCTCCGGGACGAGATGCGCAGCGGCGTGGACGCGGAGCACCGCGTGCTGCCTGAGGTCAGTCCCTATAACCACCGGCTGGAAAACAAGGCGGCGCCGCTGCTGATGGTGGAGGAGTTCTTTGAATCCGGCGGTCTGCCGCGCATGCTCTGAACGGGCCCGGCACACAGGGGTATTGGAAAAACGGGAAAACCGGAACACCGCGGTGTTCCGGTTTTCCCGTTTATTTAGATTGGAGACGGTACGGGATACGCTCAGTCCGCATCGGGGAGGCGCAGGGTCTCCTCCATCTGCCGGAAGGAGCGGCGCAGGAAGAAGGAGCTCGCCGCAAAGCTCATGAGCTCCGCGATCGGGAAGGCCCACCACACCATGTTCACATCGCCGGTCCGGCTCAGCAGCCAGGCCGCCGGGATCAGCGCCACAAGCTGCCTCAGAACGGAAATGAAGAAGGAGTAGATGCTCCTGTCCAGCGCCTGACAGACGGAGCCGGCCACGATGCAGAAGCCCGCGAGCAGGAAATGCACGCTGATGCGCCGCAGCGCGGCCACACCGATGGCGAGCATCGCCTCCGAGGGATGAAACATCCCGAGCAGGGTCTTCGGGATCAGCTGGAAAAGCGTGAAGCCCAGCAGCATAAAGCAGCTCGCGTAGAGCACGGCCCAGCGGAAGGAGCGGTAGATCCGCTCCCGCTTGCGGGCGCCGTAATTGTAGCCGATGATGGGGATGAGGCCGTTGTTGATGCCGAAGACCGGCATGAAGAAGAAGCTCTGGATCTTGAAATAGGCGCCGTAGACCGCGACCGCCGTCGAGGTGAAGCCGATCAGGATGACGTTCATGAAGTAGTTCGTGAACGAGCCGATGCACATCATCAGGATGGAGGGGAAGCCGATGGCATAGATCTCCCGGATGATGCGGCCGTGCGGGCGGATCGCCCGGAGCGGGATCGGCAGCTCGACGTTGCGCCGGATATGGAAGAGGAAACCGACTCCCGCGCCGACGGCCTGTCCGATCACCGTCGCGACGGCCGCGCCGGCGGTGCCCATCGCGGGCAGACCCAGCCAGCCGTAAATGAAAATGGGGTCGAGGAGGATGTTCGTGACCGCGCCGATCATCTGCGTCCACATGGAGAGCTTGGTCAGGCCCGTGGACTGCAGCAGACGCTCCACGCAGATCTCCAGATATACGAAGAGCGAGCCGATGGTCACGATCTGCAGATAGGAATCGGCGTAGCTGCGGATGCTCTCGATCTCCGTCTGAGAATAGATGAAGGGTCTGGCGAGGAAGAGCCCGAAGAACACCATCAGCCCCCAGCAGCAGAGGCTGAGGAAGATCGCCGTTCCGCCCACGCGGCTTGCCTGCTCGCCGTCGCGGCGGCCCAGCGCGCGGGAGACCAGCGTGCTCACGCCGACGCCCGTGCCGGTGCCGAGCCCGATCATGATGTTCTGCGCCGGGAAGGCCAGCGACAGGGCCGAGAGGCAGTCCTCCGACACCTGAGCGACATAGATGCTGTCCACCACGTTGTAGAGCGCCTGGACCAGCATCGAGAGCATCATCGGCACCGCCATCGACAGCAGCAGACTGCCCTCCGGCATCTCGCCCATGCGCCGGGAATCCAACCGTTTTGTATTCGGCATAGATCGATCTCCTTTGTCATTGTCGCCCGCAGGATAACGGGCAGGCCGCAAAAGGGCAGGCGAAAACGCCGGGAAAGAGCATTTCCCGGCGTTTTCGGATTTGACTCACTGTCCGCAGATCGCGTACATCAGCGTCTCGTTCGGCTGGATCAGCCAGCCCTTGAGCCCGAATTCCAGATTCAGGTCGATCGGCTCGTCGCTGCAGAAGTCCTCCGCGCGCGCCAGTACGGAATCGAACGCCTCCCGATACGCCTGGTCGAAGACCTCATCCCGGATATCCAGGTTCTCGTCGTAGATCTCCTCTTCCGGCCGCTCCGCCGTATACGCCTCCAGCACGTGCCGGGTCTCCTCGAACACGCCCTCCTTCAGCGCGGCGATGTCCAGATGCCGGAGCATCACGGAGTGCGTGGCCTCGTTGTCCTGCGAGGAACCGGCGAGCCACCAGTGGGAGTAGCTGCGGCGCAGCGCGTCACAGACGGCTGCCGCGTCGCGGTCCTCCGGCGTCTTCTCCACGCCGAGGGCCGAATAGCCGTTGAGCAGCTCGCAGGCGGCGGCATAGTCTCCGTTCTCCAGCTCGGTGAAGAAGCTCTCGACGGCCTCCGATCCGTCGCCCCGGCTGAGCACAAAGAGCGTCGCGCCGCTCGAGCGGATCAGGCCGCGGCTGATGAGCAGCCCCGCCGCCAGAATGATGATCGCCGGCACGAGCGTGATATACCCCGCGTGTTTGGCAAGCTTCACGCAGAGGCCGAGGCCGAGGACCGTGAGCGCCAGCACGCCGACCAGCCGTCCGAAGGTCGTGAGATCCATGTCCAGCAGCGGCGCATCCGCCATGCCGGCGGTCGTCGACTCCGCCTTCGCCGGGCTGGGGCCCTCCGGGAAGCTCAGCTTCTCCAGCGCACGGTCCGGCGCGCCGAGGCGGATCCGCTCGGCCGTGTGATACTCGGTGTAGTCGCACATCAGCACCGTGTACTGGGCCAGCACATCCTCGGCCTGGGGGGTATTGTCGGTGAATACGACGAGCAGGAAGGGCTCGGTGGTATAGATGATGCCGCTGTCCGCCACGTAGCTGTGGTAATTTTCCTGGTTGAAGCCGTACTTGTGGGCGATCTCATAGCGGTGCTCGTCCCGGTGGAAATAACGGTTTGGCTCCGCCTGCTTCATGATGTCGATCACATAGGGGAAGCGGTCGGGGTTCTCGTAGAGCGTACGCAGGCAGGTGAGCATCTGACGGGGCGTAAAGAAGTTGTTCTCATAGAACTTCCAGCTCACGGTCTGCGGATCCTCCCCCATATAGGGGGCGATCTTCTCCCGGTACAGGCGGTAGCTGCCCACCTTGTCCCACAGGATCTTGGCGTAGTCGTTGTTGGAGTCGATGATCGTCCCGCGCAGCAGCGTCTCATAGGGGATGCCGAAGATGGGTTCGCCGAGGTCCATCTCGCCGTTTGCGATCCGTTCGCAGTAGATCATGTTCAGCGGGACCTTGTAGACGCTTCCGACCGTGACGTAGTCGTCGGGGTTCAGGAACTGCTCCTCCCCGGTCACGGTGTTGTAGTAGCCGATCCCGATCGAGCCCATCTGCAGCGCGCCGACCCGATTGAGGAAGTCCGTCGTCACCTGCTCCCAGGTCTTGCCGTCAAAGCGCTCGTCGCCCGCGGCAAACGCGCCGGGAAGCAGCGCCGTCAGGAGGCAGAGGATCGCCGCTGCCGCCAGGATTCGTTTCAAAGCTTTCATAGTCCGCCCCACGTATCTATGTATTATCTGATTTATTTTATCAATAAGTCCCGACAATTGCAAGAGGAATAAAAACTCTCTTTCCGAGAAAGCTATGGACGGAGGTGATAGCATGAAAAACCGAACGCGCTACGTCCGCATCGTGCGCATCTACGCGATCGCGGCGGTTCTCGCGCTCGCGCTCTATACCTACACGGAGTCCGTCTATCTCACACGCTGGCGGCAGACGGCCGCCTACAGCTCCTCCCTCGCCTTCGAGGAGACCGTACGCGCCGTGGACGGCCTTTCCCGTTCGCTGGAGAAGAGCCTCTATGCCACCGACGGAGCGATGTGCGCCCGGGTGTGCGGCGAGGCTTACGCCGCCAGCAGCGCCGCCGGGAGCGCCATGGCGGCCCTGCCCTTCTCGACGCAGGAGCTCGAGCAGCTCTCCGCCTTCCTCAACCGCACCGGCGACTACGCCCATACGCTCTGCGGCGAGAGCGCGCAGCGCGGTCTCCTGCCGCAGCAGCGCAAGACGCTCGGGGAGCTTTCGGTCCGGGCGAACGAGTTTGTCGGCGTCCTGCTGGAGCTGCGCGAGGACCTCAACGGCGGGCGCGTGCGCATGGACAGCCGGGAAAAGCGGCTGCGGAACGTCGGGGCGGAACCGGGCGAATCTCTCGCCGCGCGGCTGCTGGACTATGAGGCCGCCTTTGCCGCGCCGGAGGAGCTGCATTACGACGGCCTGTACGGCCGGGAGGAGAGCGGCGGCAGCGGCTATCTCACCGAGAGCGAGATGCTGCAGGCGGCCGCGGACTTTCTGGGCGTGCAGCCCGAGGAGCTGGAACCGGCCTATGCCTACGAGGGACTGGAGGGGCGCCGCTGCTACCGCTGCGGGGACAGCTTCCTGTGCGTGAGCCGCAGCGGCGTGGACAGCCTCAGCCAGAGCCGGCTCGTGAGCGAGGCCGTGCTGAGTCCCGACGAGGCGCAGGCGGCGGCCGAGGCCTTCCTGCGGCGCGCGGGCTATCCGGATCTGCGCCTTGTCGGGCAGGACGACGGCGGGACCGTCCTCTCGCTGCGCTACGCCCGCGTCGAGGACGGAGCCGTCTGGCTCGACAACGCGCTGAAGATCGCCGTTGCGCTCGACGACGGCTCCGTCTACAGCTTCAACACGGACGACTACCGTGCGGGAGTGAGCGGCGTACGCTGGGAGATCGACGAGGAAGCGGCGGCCGAGGCGCTCCCGGAGGATTTTGCCTGGGAATCCGTGCGGCGCGTGATCCTGACGAGCGAGGGCGGCCGCAACAGCGGCTGCTACGAATTCACCGGCCCCGGCAGCGGCGGGAGGCGCGTGCGCATCTGCGTGGACGCCGCCGACGGACGGCAGGAGCGGATCTGTCTGGATGAGATCGAATAGTACAAAAAACGGTATCCGTCGGTTTACAAGTCCCTTTTTTCGTAGTAAACTAATGTGTACCATGAAAAAAGGGACGCCGCGCCTCTCCCGCGGCAGATTGGAGAATCACGATGGTCAAGAAAAGCGCCGCGCCCGCCGGCGCGCTCAGGCTCAATTACCGGCGGACCGCTCTGATCGGCTTTGCCTTTTTCGGCATCCTCCTGCTCTGGCAGGTCTACGATTCCTGGTGCCCCACCTTTTTGACGGATATTTTCGCGCGGCGGATGTATAATATGTCCTCGTACGAGCTCAAGAACAACGGCAACGAGCAGCAGATCCTGCAGGTACAGTGGATCGTCGGCATCATCATGGCCTGCGACAACCTGGCGGCGCTGGTCCTGCTCCCGCTCTTCGGCCGGCTCTCGGACCGGACGCGCACCCCCATCGGCAAGCGCATGCCCTACATACTCGTCGGCACCTTTGTGGCGGCCGCCGCCTTCCCCTTTATCCCCCTGTTCTTCCACCGCAACAACGTCTTCGGCATGGTGCTCATGATGGCCGTGGTGCTGCTGTTCATGATGATGTACCGCAACCCCGCCGTGGCCCTCATGCCGGACATCACGCCCAAGCCCCTGCGGGCCAAGGCCAACGGCATCATCAACATCATGGGCTACTTCGGCGGCGCCTTCGCCACGGTGCTGGGCATTTTCTTCGTGCTCTCCAACTACATCAACGCCCCCGTGGAGGAGCGGAACATCTGGGTCATCGAGCTGCCCTTCATCATTGCCTCGGTGCTGATGGTCATCTCCGCCCTGGTGCTGTTCAAGACCATCCGAGAGAACGAGCTGGCCGAGCAGCTCAAGGACGAGCTGGCGCTGGGTGAGCAGCTGGCCGCCGTGGAGACCCCCATCGACGACGACAAGCCCATGTCCAGGGCCAACCGCAACATGCTCCTGGCCATCCTGGCCGCGGAGTTCCTGTGGTTCATGAGCGACAACGCCCTGGGCACCTACATCGGCAACTACGTCATCTACCATCTGAAATCCGTTTCCAGCGCCACCATGATCCTGACCATCCTGGGCGGCCTCGCCTCGGTGATCGGCTTTGCCATCGCCGGCGGCATCGCCGAGAAGATCGGCCGCAAGTGGACCATCGCCACGGGCCTGATGATCACCTTCGTGGGCCTGGTGGTCATGTGCTTCGTGCGTCCTACCGGCGCGGTGGCGGAAAAAGCCGCCCACGGCGAGTTCACCTTCCCCGTGCTGCTGTACGTGGTCTGGGTGCTCAAGGGCTTCGGCATGGCCCTGGTGCACAACTGCTCCTTCCCCATGGTGGTGGAGCTGTGCTCCGCCAAGAAGATCGGCAAGTTCACCGGCTACTACTACGCGGCCAGCATGTCCGCCCAGACTGTCACGCCGGTGCTGCTGGGTCTGGTGCTGAAGGCCACCATGGCCTGGCAGGCCCTGCCCGTGTACGCCGCCATCCTGACGCTCCTGAGCTGCACGGTGTTCACGGCCTTCGTCAAGAACATCAAGGCCGGCAAGGTCGCCAACGTCACCGGGCTGGAGGCTCTGGGCGCGGACGACTGAGAAAAAACACGCGGGAGGATCTGCAAATGGATAAGAAGACCGTGATCAAATTCGGCCTTGCCGCGGCGGCAGCGGCCCTGCCCTTCCTGGTGATGGCGCCGGGCTCCGCCACCAGGCGGCAGAAGGCCCCCTTCTACGGCCTCAACTTCGCCCACCGGGGCCTGCACAGCCGGGACAAGTCCGTGCCGGAAAATTCCCTGGAGGCCTTTCGTCTGGCCGCCGAGGCCGGCTACGGCATGGAGCTGGACGTGCAGCTCAGCAAGGACGGCCAGGTGGTGGTCTTCCACGACGACACCCTGGACCGGGTCTGCGGCGTCCCCGGACGGGTGGATGAGAGGACCTTTGAGGAGCTGCAGCAGCTGCGCCTGTGCGGGACCGGACACCGCATCCCCCTGTTCTCCCAGGTGCTGGAGACGGTGGCGGGCCGGGGCGCGCTGATCGTGGAGCTGAAAAACGGCAAGCGCAACCGGGAGCTGTGCGAAAAGACCTACGCCCTGCTGCAGGGCTACCGGGGAGAGGCCTGCGTGGAGAGCTTCAACCCCAGGATCGTGGCCTGGTTCCGTCGACACGGGAAGGACCTGGTCCGGGGCCAGCTGGCCGCGCCCGTGAAGGAGTATGTAAAGGACGGCTTCAGCCGCCCGCTGAGCTTCGTGCTCAGCCGCTGCCTGCTGAACTTCCTGGCCCGGCCTCAGTTCATCGCCTACCGCATCGGGCCGCGCCCCCTGTCGGTGCGCCTTTCGGAGCTGCTGGGGGCCATGAAGGTGGGCTGGACCTCCCACGACCCCGGCAGCGAAAAGGGCCGGGACGCGGTGATCTTCGAGTTCTACCGGCCCCGCCTCAAGTACAAATGAGCAAGCAAAACGGAAGAGCGAAGGCTCTTCCGTTTTGCTTATTCGTCGGTGACGGCGTCGCTGCGGAACAGCAGCGAGATGCACCAGATGGCCGAAAGGCCCACCAGCGTGTAGATCACGGTGCTCGCCGTGGCCGTCAAGCCGCCGAAGAGCCAGGCCACCAGGTCGAAGCGGAACAGACCCACGCTGCCCCAGTTCAGCCCGCCGATGATGGCCAGCACCAGAGCGATACGGTCCATGATCATAGGTTATACTCCTCTCTTCCGGCGCCGCGCGGGCGGCGCGGACGCTTGTGGTGTCAGCCTTATTCTGCCCGCAGAAGAAAAAAATATGCAAAAAGAATGATTCGACAAAACTGGTGCTCCTTCGCTCTTTACAAAAGCGCCGGAAGGCGCTATGGTATAGGCACAGCTTATCCAATGGGTCTTCCGAGGGAAGATCGGCTCATATCTTTATCCCACAACCCTGTCTTGCGGACCGAAGAGATTCGGTCCGCCCTTTTTTTGCGAAAAAACGGGGAGAGCGGCGCGGCTTTTCATTGACGGGGGCGGGGCGATGGAATACAATAAAGAAAAAAAGTAAAAAACCGAAAGGGGCGTTTTCCATGAAAGAAAACCGCGCGCTCCCGCGCCTGATCCGTCTGGCGCTCTTCGCCGCGCTGGCGGCGGGCCTGTATCTGCTGGCAGGAGGGACCGACAGCAAGCTGGCGCTGGCCTTCGCCATGGCCTTCGCGGTGCTGGCCGCGGAGACGCTGCTGGCGCTGATCCTGGGCCTGTTCAAGCCGGAATCCCACCGGGCCCGGACCCTGCTGACCATGGCGTCCAGCCTGCTCAAGTACGTGGCGGCCATCGTGGTGCTGTGCTGGGGCCTGTCCATCCTGGGGGTGGACCTGTCCACCATCGTCACCGCCGTGGGGATCCTGGCCCTGGTCGTGGGCTTCGGCGCCGAGAGCCTGATCGCGGACCTGGTCACGGGGACCTTCATGCTCTTCGAGAACCAGTACAACGTGGGCGACATCGTGGAGGTCAACGGCTTCCGGGGCACGGTGAAGGAGATCGGCATCCGTACCACCGCCATCGAGGATCCGGGCAAGAACATCAAGATCATCAACAACTCCGACATGAAGAACATCCTCAACCGCTCCAACAACGCCTCCCTGGCCGTGAGCAACATCGACGTGCCCTACGAGACGGATCTGCCGGCCTTTGAGAAGAAGCTGCCCGAGCTGATGACGAAGATCTTCCAGGCCCATCGGGACGTCTTCCTGGCCGAGCCGGTATATCTGGGCGTGCAGGAGCTGGGCGCCTCGGGGGTGACCCTGCGCTTCATCGTGGAGGTCCCGGAGGACAAGATCTACTCCGGCGCGCGTCTGCTGAACCGGGAGCTGCTGGTGGGCTTCCGCGCTCTGCAGGTGGAGGTGCCCTTCCCGCAGCTTGACGTGCATCAGCGCTGAAAACGGCCATGGACAGAGAACGAAACGTCTTTTCTCTGACGCCGGACACGCCGACCCCTCCGCCGGAGGAGTTCCCGGCCCCGGCCCCGGAGAACACGCCCCCCCCGGAGGAATTCCCGCCTCCGGGCGGCGGGGGATCGGCCGGGGAGGAGGACGGCTCCCGGCGGCGGCGGAAGAAGCTGCTTTACGGCGTCGCCGCCGCGGCGCTCCTGCTGCTGTTGGCCCCTGGCCGCGGGGCCTGGTCCGCCATCCGGGACCTGAAGCCCGATCTGAGCCTTTTCCGGCCGGAGGAGAGCGCCGCCCCCGCGCCCGTCGACGAGCCCGGACAGGAGCCTGCGTCCCTCCCGGAGCCGACTGCGGAGCCCGAGCCCACGCCGGAGCCGGAGCCCGGGTGCGAGATCCTGTACTACTGCTTTTCCTCGGCCCACTACGCCCGGCTGGAGTTTACACGGCCGGAGGCCTTCGAGTCGGTGGAGCTGGAGCTTCGGGAGCCGGCGCTGGACGTTCAGGCGGCCCTCATCCGGCTGGGGCCGGAGGAGATCGCCCAGGGCGTCGTGGATCTGACCCTGCCGGACAGCGGCGACCTCTACTTTGAGCGGCTGGACGAGTACCGGGCCGCCGACAAGTGGCCGGAGGAGCTGGAGCTGACGGCCACCCTGCGCTATACGGGCGCGGAGGGAAGCGTCACCGAGACCCGGACCCTCTGGCCCGCCCCGGAGCAGGGCTGGGGCCTGCGCTATTTCGCGAAGGACGAGGAGCCCAGCGACTACGTCTTCCCCGGCTGCTTCCGCTTCACCACCTACGAGTCTCCCACGCCCGTGGCCCTGGCGCTGGACGATCCGGCGGCCGCGGCTCCCGGCGTGATCAGCGTGCGCTTCACCATCGACGGGCGGGAGATCGATCCGGACACCGTGACCTACAGCGCCTGGGAGGAGGAAAACGCGTATTTCGGTCCGGGCACTTTCTACTATGCCCGCTTCGTCTTCCCCAGGCCCGACTGGGCTCCGGAGGAGGGCGTGCTCCACGTGACGGTGACGGAGTATCTGGTGAACTTCGGCGAGATCATCGTGATCGAGCGGGATTACCCCTACTCCGAGGAGCCGAGCGACCTCGGCTGAGGGGAAAAACCCCGGAGGATCTTTTCGGTCCTCCGGGGATTTTTCCGCTTGCTTTTTGGGAAAGGGAAGCGTAGAATGGCAGGGCTGTCAAAAAAGAGGTGTTTTCCATATGACTGAATTGCTGTCTCTATCCGTCGCCATGTTCGCGGGCCTGATGATGACCCGCGTGATGAGCCGCTGGCGTCTTCCGGACGTGACGGCCTACCTGGTGGCCGGCGTCCTCATCGGCCCCTGTCTCCTGGGCGCCCTGGGCGTGCCGGGGCTGGGCTTCAAGAGCTTTGAGGAGCTGCGGGGCCTGGGGCTCATCCCCGACGTGGCCCTGGGCTTCATCGCCTTCTCCATCGGCAACGAGTTCCGCCTCTCCCAACTGCGGGAGACGGGGAAGCAGGCCACCGTCGTCGGCATCCTCCAGGCGGTGATCACCACGGCGCTGGTGGATCTGGTGCTGGTGCTGGTGCACGTTCTCGCGCCCCAGGTGCTGAGCCTGCCCGCCGCCATCACCCTGGGAGCCATCGCCGCGGCCACGGCCCCCGCCGCCACGCTGATGGTGGTGCGCCAGTACAAGGCCAAGGGCCCCCTGACGGATCTGCTGCTGCCCATCGTCGCCCTGGACGACGCGGTGGGCCTGGTGCTCTTCGCCGTATCCTTCGGCGTGGCGGAGGCCCTGGGCAGCGGGAGCGTGGACCTGTACTCCGTGGTGCTGGACCCCCTGCTGGAGATCCTCGGCTCCCTGGTCCTGGGCGCGCTGGCCGGCTGGGTGCTGACGGCGCTGGAAAAGCTCTTCCACTCCAACCGCAACCGGGTGGCCATGACCATCGGCTTCGTGTTTCTGACGGTGGCCCTGTCCAAGCTGGAGCTGCCCCTGGGCAAGGCGACCCTGGGCTTCTCGCCCCTGCTGGTGTGCATGATGCTGGGCAGCGTCTTCTGCAACCTCTGCCCCCTGTCCGACGAGATCATGGAGCGGGCGGACAAGTGGTCCTCGCCCCTGATGGTGCTGTTTTTCGTGCTCTCCGGCGCCGAGCTGGAGCTGGGGGTCTTCGCCAGGCTCAGCTCCGTGCTGGTGGGCCTGGTGTACATCGTCAGCCGCTGCCTGGGCAAGTATTTCGGCGCCCGGGAGTCGGCCCGGATGATGTCCTGCGGCCCCAAGGTGGTCCGCTACCTGGGCATCACCCTCTGGCCCCAGGCGGGCGTGGCCCTGGGCATGTGCGTCACCGCCTCCCAGCTGCC
>JAEEGL015129739.1_pt1 | contig 16924 bp, 19 predicted proteins | sample 9134231 | NCBI WGS metagenome assembly JAEEGL01 (sample SAMN16246548, study PRJNA631951) | gut metagenome | biome: gut microbiome; feature: rumen; material: fiber-attached | host: Bos | place: Iran: Karaj | collected 2018-10
AAATTATTTGCATTAATTACAACTTATTCGCAAGTTATTGCTAGAAAATAGTATCACACAGTCCATGTGGTAGCGGTTTGAAATACAAAAATTGCTGTGGTAAGTAGTTAAAAGTCCTTTTTTACGGTTTTTTTTCACGCCTAAAAAATAATGGAATAACCTTAATAAAGTATTTTGATGCAATGCTGCCTAATTAGAAAAATTATGCTACAATAAAAATGAGGTGTATGATATGAACGAATATATAAATCTAGATGAAAAAAATATTAATGAAGAACATATATGTTGTGCCATCGGTGATCCAAAACATCAAGAAGGTGTTGATAAGAAAAAAGAATGGATTAAAAGCAAATTAAAAGATGGGCATGTTTTTAGGAAACTAAATGCAAGAGGTAAAATATTTATTGAATACGAACCAATAGAAACGGCATGGATACCAATAAATGGTAAAAACTATATGTATATTTATTGTTTATGGGTAGCTGGTAGTTTTAAAGGAAAAGGAATAGGTAAAGAATTATTAGAGTATGCTATTAATGATGCCAAAGAAAAGAAAATGAGTGGTATTTGTACACTAGTATCACAAAAGAAAAAGCCTTTTCTTGGGGAAAAGAAATTCTTCTTACATTACGGCTTTAAAGTAGTAGATACAATTAACGATTACGAATTATTAGCTCTTTCTTTTGATAATAAAGAAACACCAAAATTTAATGATAATGCAAGAAAGATGGAAATAGAAAATAAAGATTTTACCATCTATTATTCCAATGAATGCCCATATGTAGAATATGAAATAAAAGAGCTATCAGATTATGCTAAAGCAAAAAACATAAAATTAGATTTTATTAAAATTGATAATTTAGAAAAAGCCAAGAATGCTCCTTGTATATTTAATAACTGGGCTAATTTCTACAAAGGAAAGTTCATTTCTAATACCATTTTAAATGCTAATGCTTTAGAAAAATTAATGAAATAATAGATATAATAATACCAACCATAAGACTGTATAAATAAAAAAAAGCATATTATTATGCTTTTTTCAATACTTGTAATAACTATTATAAAGTAGTATTAAATATATAGAGGTGAAGTTATGAAAGCTATATGTGGAGCTGTTTGTGAAGAATGTGAATTATATAATAAGAAATGCCAAGGCTGTAAAGAAACCAATGGCTGTCCTTTTGGAAGAAAATGCTGGATAGCAAAGTACCTAGAAGTAGGAGATAGAGATAGTTTTACTGAATTAAAAAACAATATAATATCAGAATTTAATTCTTTAAAAGTTGAAGGAATGCCTAAAATAGAAGAATTATATCCATTACATGGTGCTTTTGTAAATCTAGAATATCCATTACCTAATGGTGAAAAAGTAAAACTATTAAATGATAATGAGGCATATCTAGGTAATCAAGTAGAATGCGAATTCAATGATGGAAAAGTAAAAAGATGTTATGGATTACTAGCAAATATAACTTTCTTACTAGTTTGTGAATATGGAGAAAATGGCACTAATCCAGAAATAATAATATATAAAAAAAGATAACAGGATAATTCCTGTTTTTTGATATAATAATTACTAGGAGATGATTACATGTCTACTACAAAAGAATACAAAGATTTTATAATAGAACAATTAAGCATACTAGATGACATAACTTATAAAGCTATGATGGGAGAATATTTACTATACTATAAAGGAATACTATTTGGTGGTATCTATGATGATAGATTACTAGTTAAAATTGTAGATAATAATAAAAAATATAATATGGAAGAAGCTATACCATATGAAACAGCTAAACCAATGTATTTAGTAGAAGATGTAGATAACCAAGGCATATTAAAAGAAATAGTATTAGATACCATTAGTAGTTTAACAGGAAAGGAAACAAAAAAATGAATATAGTAGATATTCTAAGACAAGTAGAAAGTCCTTTTACCGATGAAAGAATAAGAGATTTAGCAGTTTATCTAATAAATAGTAATTGCGATGTTAGAGAGTTATATAAAAGAATTAATAATAGCGGAGAAAATATAGAAAACCCATTTATTATTCAATTAACAAATACTCTTCTATCTCTATCAAATCAAGATAAAAGATATTCTGATAGTAACAATTCTTGGGTTATAGTAGGATCCAGTAAAGAAGCTTTTAGTGTTCCTAATCTTAAAGACAAATCTGATTCAATATTTAGATTATATATAAATGCTAAAGGAGAATCTAAAGCTAGAATAATAGAAGAATATATAAAAGTATGTGAAACAGAAGGAAGACCATATAAATTGAAGTATTCTAAAACAGATGGTAGAGATGATGAAATAGTAATATTAACTAATAGTGAATATCTAGCTAAAGATATTGAATTAATAGAAAAGTTAACAGATGGTATGGAATTAGGTAAACCTCCACAACTAACAGGAGTATATAAAGAACGTATTGGTATTGGTGAAGAAGCTATCCAAGAAAGCTCATACAGTTATACTCAAATAAGAATAGGTATTATGGCTTTAGCATTACAAAAATTCTTCCTTGATCATATAGAAGAATTCAAAGAATATCTTCCTGAAGATAATAAAAATGCTGGTCAAAATATATTAGCGTTTATTAATAGAAGTATAACCAATATAAAAAAAGAACTAGCAGAAGTTACTGACGAAGAAATCTTAACTTACTTAGAAAAAGAATTAAATGCTCTTTCTAATAACATAATGCCAAATATGATATCTATGAATGATATAGTATGCAAGAGTATTCCTGAAGTTATGAAAAGATACATATCTGAACATTATGAAACGGCAATGCCAGAAATAATAGAAAATTATCGTTTAACATGTGAGATATTTGGTATATCAAGAAAAGGTGTATTTTCTAGTTTAACGGAAGATAAAATTATTAAAGCTAAAAAAAATAATATATAGAGATGATAATATGAACATATATTTAGATAGAGTAAATAAAGATGATAAAGACATATTATATAGATTGTTAGAGTATTCTTTATTTGAAGAAAGTCTATATGACGGTAATGAAATGAATAATGAGGGCTTATTTGAATACAAGGATTTCAATGAATACTTTACTAATAATAATAAAGAAGCCTTTTTCATAAAAGAACAAAACACTAATAAATTATTAGGTTTCATAATGATGAATAATAGCAAAGTACATAATATTGTAGAATTTATGATTATACCTAAATATAGAAGAAATAAAATAGGAGAAATAGCTGCACATAATTGCTTTAACATGTATAAAGGAGATTGGCAAATAACTCCTTCCTTTGGGAGTAAACAAGCTTATCAATTTTGGAAAAAAGTAATAGAAAAATACAACAATAATAGTAAATTTATAAACGAATCTTTTATATTTAACAACGAATAATAGAAAGAAAGATTTATATGGAACCATATATTGCAGACTTAATTAATAATAAAAAAACACCTAAGATAATTAGATACATAATAGTTATAATAATAAGTGGTTTTATCATATATATAGGTATTGAATGTGGACTACATAGTAAACTATTAATAGGTAATATTCTTGGCTATTTAGTATCTTTTATATTTTTACTTATTGGTTTATATTTATTATATAAAATACACAAAAATTAATATTAATACCATTTTGAAAAAAAATATAATTGCTGTTAAACTTATGAAAGTTGTAAAACGAGGGATAAATATGGTAAAAAAATTAAGAAGTATAAGGCAAAAAATAAATTTAAAAATGGCTAGAAACGTTTTAATTTTTCTTGGCTTAATAGTACTTACATATTGGATGATTTTTAAAGATCAAGACATGGGAGAATTATTTGAACTTATTCAATCAACAAATAAGATGTATCTATTGTTAGGAATAATAGTTATGTTTGGGTATTACTCTATGGAAGCATATAACGTTAAAGCATTACTTAAAGTATTCGGCGATAAAATATCTATATTTAGAGCAATTAAGTACACTTTCATTGGCTTTTTCTTTAGCTCAATTACTCCTGCTGCAACAGGTGGGCAACCAATAGAAGTATATTATATGACTAAAGATAAATTATCAGGTGCAAATGCTGCTTTAATAATGCTAATTCAATTATGTGGTTTCCAAATAGCTACTATCTCACTTGGTATTATTTGTGCAATTATTAACTATAAAGTATTTACAGGAAGCTTATTTGGCTTATTCTTACTAGGATTAACAATAAATGGTTTCGCATTATTCCTAATGTTAGTTTGTATTTTCTCTAAAAAACTAACTAAAAAATTAATCAACATCTTAATAAAATTAATGAAATTACTTAAAATAAAAAATATAAAAGAAAGACAAGAAGGAATAGAAGAAGGCTTAGAAAAATATAACGAAAGTGCTAAGTTTATAAAACAACATAAAATAGAGTTTGTTAAAGCAGTGCTAAGAGTATTCATTCAAATAGGCCTATACTATTCTGTACCATTCTTTGTATATAAAGCATTTGGTTTAAGTGGATATAACTTTTTTCAAATATTCGTAATGCAAGCAGTACTTTATACAACAGTATCATCACTTCCTCTACCAGGAGCTATTGGTATTAGTGAAACAATATTCTTAAAAATATTTAAACCTGCTTTTGGTAAAAGTTTAATAAGCGGTGCTATGCTATTAAGTAGAGGCATTACTTTCTATATCTACGTAATAGTTAGTTTAATAGTAGTAATTATTACTGCTACAAAGACAAAGAACATTAAAGGTGAAATAGATAAAAAAGTAATAGCATTTGAAAAGGGAAAAAAAGCATATGCATAAAAGTAGTAGTAATACTGCTTTTTATTTTTACAAATATGTTACAATACTAATTAGAAAGGAAACTTTAATATGCAATTAAAAAATGATTATAATAACTGTTTAACCAATCTAGCTTGTTCAATAAGAAAATACTTTAAACTAGAATATAAACATAAAAGTTTAGAATGTATAGATAAAATACTAGAAGATACAAAACCTAAAAACGTAGTATTAATTCTTTTAGATGGAATGGGATCTAATATATTAGATAGAACATTAGATAAGAATTCTTTTCTAAAAAAAAATAAAATTAAAAATATTACATCCGTATTTCCAGCTACCACTACAGCAGCAACTACTAGTATTAGAACAGGATTAAATCCTGTAGAACATGGTTGGTTAGGATGGAATATGTATATAGATTCAGTTGATAAAGTAGTAACCCTTTATCAAAACAAAGAAAAAGGAACAAATAATAAAGTAGATGTAAATGAATTACTAAATATGAATAGCATTGCTAATGAAATAAATGATAAAAATGAGTTTTCAGCTATAGAATTATTTCCTTTTCCTACTGGTAATGTAACAGTCTATAAAGACTTTACTGAATTAATGGATATAATTGAAGAAGAAACTAAAAAAGATAATAAAAAATTCATCTATGCTTACAATGATGAACCAGATCATACCATGCATTTATTAGGTCCTGCTGCTGAAAAAGTAAAAGAATTAATTCAAGAAAGAAATGATAAAATAGAAGAACTATCTAAAAAGATAGAAGATACATTAATAATAGTTGTTGCAGATCACGGTCATATTAAGATAGATAATTTATTTCTAGAAGAATATCCAGAAGTATATAACATGTTAGAAAGAACAACTTCAATAGAACAAAGAGCAGTATCATTTAAAATAAAAAAAGAATATTATGAACAGTTCCCTACAATATTTAACAAGTATTTTGGTAAATGGTTCAATTTATATACTAAAAAAGAAATAATAGATTCCAAATTATTTGGTGATGGTAAAGAACATAAATATTTTAATTCAGCTTTAGGAGATTATATAGCTATAGCAGAAAATTCTAATAAAACACTAGTTACTCCAGGAGATGATATCTTAGTATCACAACATGCTGGTTATACGGATGATGAAGTATATATACCTCTTATAGCTATCAAAAAATAATAAACATTATGTTGATTAAAAAGGAGTCATTATTCCTTTTTTTATATGATAATAATTGTCAAAGGCTTAACTTTTTATAGTTCTTAATTACTATATATGATAAAATAATAGTGGGTAAAAATAAAGAGGTGTGTTATGAATAAAATTCTTTCTAATAAGAAAATATCTCCTAATTCATATGAACTAATTGTTGAAGCACCATTGTGTGTAGAAAAAGCCATCCCTGGACAATTTGCAATTGTAATGGCCTATGAAGATAGTGAGAGAATTCCATTAACTATATATGACTATGATAAAGAAAAAGGATTATTATCCTTAATATATCAAGTAATCGGAGCATCAACTAAAGAATTAACAACTATAAAAGACGAACTATTTAGTGTTGTAGGGCCTTTAGGTAGACCTAGTGAAATATGTGCAAATCCAGCTGAATATAAAGATAGAAGAATAGTATATGTAGCTGGAGGTGTCGGTATAGCACCTGTCTATCCACAAGTAAAACTATTACATGATAATGGTTTTAAAGTAGATATAATATATGGATCTAGAACCAAAGAATTATTACTTATTAGAGATAAGATAGAAAAAGTAGCTAATAAAGTAATATATACTACAGATGATGGATCTTATGGAAAGAAAGGTTTCGTAACAGAACGTTTAGAAGAATTAAAAGATAACTATGACTTAGTAGTAGCTATTGGTCCAGTTATCATGATGAAAAACGTTTGTGAACTTACTAAAAAATATAATATAAAAACTATCGTCAGTATGAATCCAATAATGGTAGATGGTAGTGGAATGTGTGGAGCATGCCGTTGTGAAGTAGATGGTAAACCAAAATTTGCTTGTATCCATGGACCAGAGTTTGATGGACATAAAGTAAACTTTGAAAAGGCTTTGCAAAGAATGAATACCTATAAAGAAGAAGAAAAAGAAAAATTAGATATGATGAATAAAATCTTACCAAAGGAGGAAGTGTAATGAACAACGATCCAAGAACAGTTATGCAAGTCCAAGATCCCGAAGTAAGAAATAAAAATTTTAATGAAGTAGAACAAGGTTTTACCAAAGAAGAAGCTTTAAAAGAAGCATCTCGTTGTTTAAATTGTAAAGTTCCTATGTGTGTAACCGGCTGCCCAGTAAGTATTAGAATACCAGATTTTATTAAAGCTATAAAAGAAGATAGAGTAAAAGATGCTTATGAAATAATATCTGAATCATCTTCTCTACCAGCTATCTGTGGTAGAGTTTGTCCTCAAGAAAAACAATGCGAAGGCAAATGCGTTAGAGCAAGAATGGGAGGATCTTTAGCAATTGGTTCATTAGAAAGATTTGTAGCTGATGAAGCAATTAAAAATGATTTTACAGTTGAAAAAAAAGTAGAAAAGAAAAACAAAAAAGTAGCTATAGTAGGAAGTGGCCCTGCCGGTCTTACTTGTGCAGGTGATCTAGCTAAAAACGGCTATGATGTAACAATATATGAAGTATTACAAAAAGCTGGAGGAGTATTAACTTACGGAATTCCTGAATTTAGATTACCAAAGAAAATAGTAGAAAAAGAAATAAATAAATTAGAAAAAATAGGAGTAAAAATCCTAACCGACGTTCCAGTAGGTAATGCCATATCTATAGAAGATTTACAAAAAGAATATGATGCAGTCTTTATTGGAACTGGAGCAGGATTACCTAAATTCATGGGTATTGAAGGAGAAGATGCCAATGAAGTTTTCTCTGCTAATGAAATACTAACGAGAATAAATCTAATGGGAGCCTACAAAGAAAATAGCAAAACACCAATAAAAAAAGCCAAAATAGCATATGTTATTGGTGGTGGTAATGTTGCAATGGATGCTGTTCGTTCTTTGAAAAGATTAGGTGTTGAAGCACATCTAATGTATAGAAGAGGAGAAGAAGAATTACCGGCTCGTAAAGTAGAAGTAGAACATGCTAAAGAAGAAGGAATAGTATTTGATCTATTAACAAATCCAAAAAGAATACTAACAGATGATAATAATTCTGTAATAGGTATGGAAGTAGTTAATATGGTCTTAGGTGAAGCTGGTGAAGACGGAAGAAAAACCGTTGAAGAAGATCCTAAATCACTACATAAAGTAGATTGTGATATGGTAGTAATGGCTCTTGGTACATCTCCTAATCACGAAGCATTAAAAGACAGTAATATAGAATTATCAGATAAAGGTTTAATAATAGTAAATGGTACTAAAACAAATCTAGATAACGTATATGCTGGAGGAGATATAGTAACAGGGTCAGCTACCGTAATACTTGCTATGGAAGCAGGTAAGAAAGCTGCAAGCGAAATAATGGAAAAATTAAAATAATAAAGGGATGATACAATGTCATTAGTAGACCAATTAAAATCAGTGTATGGAAACGTCAAACAATTAAGTAATGGTGGCTATTATGCCTATAATAGAAGAGGAGATAGATTATATGTACCACCTAACTATAATGGAAATATAAGTTTATTATCTTACTTGCCTGGTACAGGTGGAGAAGATCCAGATGCTAATGTCTTAAAACAAAGAATAACGGGAAATAATCCTCCTCAATATGCTATAGCAATATCTGCTGATTGCAAAGATACGAATAACACCTTAGAAAGAGCATATCAAATACTTACATCAAATGGTTATAATGTTGATCAAGCTGCAACAGTATCTTTTAGTGCTAGTGGTGGAGTAGGATTTGGAAGAATGAATGCATTCTTAAAAAAACACCCTAATGTAAGTGGTGTAATGTTCTGTAACAATGCATATGGTTTAAATTCATACGTTAGATATAAAGATACTAGTGCTTTAAGAGCCAATCAAACCCCAATAATATTAATAGATCCTAGAGGTCGAGATGAAGCTATTAATACTAATAAATCTATGGCTGCAGCAGGATTAAATGGTTATTGGATGCAAATAGGGTACAACGAGCATCCAGGAATAAACAAAGATATGCTAGCTAATGGTATGATTGACTATGTATTTGGTTTAACATCTGATTTTGGCAGAAATAGAGTCAAAGGAGGATCATGTGGATATAATTTAATTAAATATGATCCTCAAACGAAACAATTTGTTCAAGCAAATTTTAGTGATATGCTTAACGGCAACATAACTATCGGTGGTATTAACCCATTTAGAGCATCAGATGGTTTCAAAGTATCAGAAGAAGCAAGAACTACCACTGGAAACAAAGTATTAAGTAATCTTACGAATTTATCACTTACTAGTACAACAGGAACAGTTAAAACTTGCTATTCACAAGCCACTGATTCCATGAATAGTATAAGAGGAGCAATTAAAAGTACTAACTTCTTAGCAAACTCTTCTAACTTATCATTAAGATCATCTTCTGGTATACCAGGATGTATTAACGAATATCTAAATACATATTACGATTTAGTAAACGAATTACTAACATCACTAGCTTTCCAAACAGAATCTGTTGAAAGCTATGTTCAAGCATATGTAGATATGGATAACGATTTAAATGGTGATGTAAGTAAGATTAAAGAAACCGCTTTCGATACAGCTACACCACAAACAAGCTATGATCCAAGTAAAGAACAGCAAGAAGAACAGCAACAACAAGAAAATCCTGCTGCTAGCAATGGATATAATTATAGTAGTAATAATTCATCTAGTAGCAGTAGTTCTGGTGGTGGCACAGAAAAAAATAAAGAGATATGGTTTACTTATGATGATGGGCATAAAGGTATAATAATGTATGAAGGTAACACTATTACAAGTGTTAAATATTCCTTTCCTTGTGAATCAGCTATAGTTGCAGCTAATGAATTAGCATCTGTTCAAGAGATATTTGCTAATGATGAAGAAATAGAAAAAGTAATAGTAGAAGATACTTATATAAGTGCTTATATTAAAAAAGAATTATTTGCAGGTTTGAGCGTAGAACAAATAAAAGAAAAATTCTTTAAAGAGGTGACTAAAGATGGCGAAACTGTACTTAGATGAGTTAGAAGCAGCTCTATCATTTCAAGGATTAAAAAACCTTACAACAGATGTAGCTGATGCCGATAAAATGATAAGCACTTTAGATGGATTCATTAGTGGTTCAACAGAATATTTAAGTGGAGATCCTTGGAATGGTGTTAGAACAAAAGTAGAAAGCTATAAAAAAGCTATGGAATCAAGAAAAAAAATAGCAGGAGAATTACATAGTTCAATAGAAGAAGGATTAAAAATGTTAATCAGTTATATGGGAGAATATCAAATGTTAGATTCATCCCAATTAAATGATTGCATTACTAAAAGGAATGAATGTGAAAGCACAATTAGTTCTTTAAGAAGTAAATTAAGTACTGCAACAAATACAGCATCAATAAGAAATCAAATATCTGCAGCAGAAAGTATCTTAGAAGACTTAAATAAAATAATAGAAAAACTAGAAGGACTAGATGGAGTATATAATAAGGCAATGGGTATTTTTGAAAGCGGTAATGCTGGAGTATCAGCATTCTCATCTGAAGCCAAAATTCAATCTAGTGGCAAATACGTCTATAATAAATAGGAGTGAATTATGAAAGAAGAAATAAATAATTTAGAAGATTTATACATGGACGTTCATAAATTAAACGACACTTTAAATGATTATTTAGATTTAGTAGATAAATCAATTAAAAATGATGGTTTAAATAAGAAACTAAAGGATTATAAAGATATAAATGATAATAATTCTCATGTTGCAGAAAACGAATTAATAGATAGAATAAGCGTTTTAAAAGAAAAAAATGAAAAAGATGAAGAAAAAAATAATGACGAAAAAGAAAAAGATGATATAATTAATTTGAGAGAGGTAGGGAATTAATAATGGCAGACATATTCGGAGCAGATACAGGGACATTAAATACTTTAGGTAATAGAGTAGTAGATAATGCTCAACAATTTATCGATAATACTAATAAAGTATATCAAACAATCGATGATTTAATTAACAAAGGATACATATCAGATACTTCTAGAGAAATAGCAGAAAGTATTAAAGCAAAGCAAGTAGTATTGAAAAATATTGCTACAACAATCCAAGGACATGGAGATTACTTGATAAATACCAGTAGAAAAGTATCTAATACAGAAAGCGATATTTCTACAGAAACAAAGAAATATCAAAATTAAGGAGGAATAATATGGCAGATGTACAAATGCGTTATGCTGAAGTCGAAAAAGGAATACAAGTTATAAATGAATGCTCAGGAGTAATGGATAATATTCTTAACGATTTCAACACTAATATAAATACAGCAACAAGTGATGAAATATTTCAAGGAACTGCTAGGGAATCATTGCTAGAAGAATTCAATCAACTAAAACAGAATTTTGATAGTTATATAAACTTACTAGTTAGATTCGCTAAAATGTATGGTGTAGCAGTAGATTTTACAGAAAGAACAGAAACAGAATTAACAAAACAAGCAGAAGAACTACCAAAAGGACCAGCAAATGTATAATGAGGATTTAAAATCCTTTTTTTAGTTATAAAAAAAGCATCAGATATAAGTAAAATAATCTATCATTTTTAACCTATATTTGATATAATGAACAAGGTAGGGAGTGTTGGAAATGAAATACTCAAATGGTAGAAAAGAAAATAGAAAGGGAAGTACTAAATAAAGTACACCCTTTTTTATGTGCAATGAGGAGGTCAATATGAAATACGAAAAGGAAACAGTACAAAAATTTCTTAAATTTATCGAAAAAGAAAAAAGCTTACAACAAGTATGCCAAGAACTAGAAATGGAAGAATTAGAAGTTTTAGGACTTGTCTATTACGTAAAAAATAAAGGAATTAATATAGTAATAAAAAGACTAGATGATGATATCTATATGATAAATCAAGGTGATTTAGAACTAGCTGATGACAATACATATGAATTTATTACTGATGAACAAAACGAATTCAAATTCATTGCTATATCTGATACAAGATTAGGATCTAAATCTCAACAGTTATCCATTCTTAATGATATCTATAATAAAGGCCACGAAATGGGATATGATAACGTAATTCTATGTGGTAATATTTCTGCTGGTATATATCCAATAACAGATATGTATGCTGAAACAAATTTTATAGATGATACTTTTAATCAAATAGATTACATTACAGAATACTATCCCCAAGTAGAAGGAATGACCACTTACTTTATAACTGGTAAGATAGATGATAAACATCTTAAGAAGAATAAAATCAATATTGGTAGAAGAATATCAGAAGTACGTAAAGATATGATATATCTTGGCGATAATTCTTGTAATGTTACTATAGATAAAACAAGAATGCAAATACTATGCAATAAACTAGCTAAAACTTATACAGTATCTTATCGACCTCAACAACAAATTGAATCTTATCGTAGTGAAGATAAACCAGATATATTATTACTAGGTGGCTTATTACAAATGGAAAAATTCACTTATAGAAGTGTAAGATGTATATCAGTTCCAAGTGTAGTTGCTACAACAAAAGAAATGAATGATAAAAGATATTCTAATACAATTGGGGCATGGTATGTAACGGTAAAAACTAATGAAAAAGGTTTATTAGAAAGCGTTAGAGCTATTAACTGTCCATACTACGTAACAGTAAAAAATGATTACTTAAGAGCAAAACCTCTTAAAATTACACCAAAAACTACTACTGAAAAAGGAAGAAGTTTAAGAATGAAGAAGGGGGAGACTAATAGTGGAGAATAATACATCAAAAGAATTCGTAGAAAGAGTTTTTAGATACATGAAAAATGATATGCCTATAGAAACATTCATGGAGAAATTTCATGTTAATAAAAATGAATTAAAAGGTTTATTAGAATTATGTCGTTTATATGGTAAAGATATTACCATTGAAAGAGTAAACGATACTTATGTTTTTAAGAAGAACACTGTTAGAATTCATAATACTAACAAAATAAGTATTAATGATCCTAAACTAAATCATAATCAAATATGTGTAGTATCAGATACCCATATTGGTAATATTCATAACCAAATTCATTTATTAAATAGAGTATATCAAGAAGCTTATAATAGAGGTATTACTACAGTATTACATGTTGGAGATGTAGTTGATGGTAATTATCCTATAAGACCAGAGAGTCCTCGTCAACAATTCCTTCATGGTTTTGATGAGCAAGCCGGCTATGTAGTAGATATGTATCCTGAAATAGACGGAATAAAAACATATTACATACTTGGTTCTCACGATGAAACACATTATAAAAATGGTCAAGCTACAATTAATAATTGGGTATCTAGATGTCGTAAAGATATGATATATCTAGGTCAAGATGTAGGTAATATTAGTATAGACCAAGTAAAATTTATACTAGATCACCCTGGTGATGGTTCAGCTAAATCACTATCTTATAAACCACAGCAAAGAATAGAAAAATTAGAATCTCATAACAAACCAAATATTATGTTAATAGGACATTATCATAAGAGTTATTCATTTGTTTATAGAAATGTTCAATGTATTGAAGTACCAGCTCTATGTGATATAACCCAATTCCAACAAAAGAAAGGTATATCTAATTACTTAGGAGCTTACTTCTTAGATATCTATTCTGATAAGAATGGAAATATTGAATATTTTGAACCAGAAGAAATATTATTCGATCATACAGATATTTGGGATGAACAAGGTAAAGATAAAAAGAAAGTTAAAAAGTTAGAAATAAAAAGAGGAATATATTAGAAGAACTAATTATAGTTCTTCTATTTTTATGCCATAATAATTGTATTAAAACCTTATTTTTGATATAGTATCTCTAGGTGATTTTCTATGGAATTAAAAGAAATGAAAAGCTTACTAAATACTCAAGAAGATAAAATAAAAGATATTGGGAGGTCTCTTTGAAGTAGATAAAAAAGAGATAAGAATGAAAGAGTTAGAAGAATTAATGAATAAAGAAGATTTCTGGAATGATATTGATAATTCTAACAAAGTTAATAAAGAATTAAATAGTTTAAAAAAAGAACTTAGTTTTTATAACAAAATAAAAGAAAACATAGATAGTAATAAAGAAATACTAGAATTATTAGAAATAGAATATTCGGAAGAGATAAGTAATGAATTAGAAAAAGATTTACTTAATACTAATGATAACTTATCAGAATTAGAAATAAATACACTACTTAATGGCGAATATGATAATTATGATTGTTACTTAGAAATACATCCGGGTGCTGGAGGTACTGAAAGTTGTGATTGGGCTTCTATGTTACTTAGAATGTATGAAAGATTCTGTGATAAAGAAGATTATAAACATGAAGTATTAGAAATACAAGATAGTGAAGAAGCAGGGATTAAATCAGTAACACTTCATATCACTGGTCCTTACGCTTATGGATATTTAAAATGTGAAAAAGGAGTTCATAGATTAGTAAGAATATCTCCTTTTGATTCAAATAAAAGAAGACATACTTCATTTGCTTCTGTTTCTGTAGTACCAGAAATAGATCAAAGCATAAATATCGATATCAAAGATGAAGATATAAGAATAGATGTTTATTGTGCATCTGGTCATGGGGGTCAAGGAGTTAATACAACACCATCTGCGGTTCGTATAACTCACTTCCCATCTAAAATAGTAGTTACTTGTCAAAATGAAAGAAGTCAGTTACAGAATAAAGAACAAGCTATGAAAGTCTTAAAAAGCAAATTGTTCTTATTAGAACAAGAGAAAAAAGAAAAAGAACTTGCTGACTTAAAAGGTATTAGTACTGAAATAAACTTTGGCTCTCAAGTAAGAAGCTATGTTTTAGAACCTTATACACTTGTAAAAGATTATCGTAGTAATTATGAAACAAGTGAAGCATTTAAAGTTCTAGATGGTGATATAAAAGCTATTATAGAATCTATCTTAAAAGAAAAGTAAATATTGCTTAATAAATAATAATAGTATAAAATACGTGCAGAAAAGGGGTGGATCATGCAAAGAGTAATAGAATTCTTAAACAATCTCTTAAAAGATAAAGATACAATTGTTATTGGTTTATCTGGTGGACCAGATTCTATGTGTTTGTTACATATATTAAGTAATCTAAATAAGAATATTAATATAATCTGTGCCCATATCAATCACAATATAAGAGAAGAAAGTAAAGATGAAGCGAAGTATCTAGAAGAATACTGTAAGAAGAATAACTATATCTTCAAAACTACTACTTTTTCTAAGAAAAGTACTGATAAAAACTATACTGAAGCAGAACTAAGAGAAAAAAGATATGAATACTTTGAACAAATTATTAAAGATAATAATGCTAAATATCTATTTACTGCTCATCATGGAGATGACCTAATAGAAACCATTCTAATGCGTATTACAAGAGGATCAGATATTAAAGGTTATTCTGGATTTGATACGATTACATCTAAAGAAGGTTACATGATTATTAAACCTCTAATCTACGTAACTAAAGATGATATTAATATATATAATGAAGAAAATAACATTCCTTCATTTATAGATAAAACTAATACTTCAGAAAAATATACTAGAAATAGATATAGAAAGAATATCTTACCTTTCTTAAAGAAAGAAAACAAGAATGTCCATTTAAAATATTTAAAATTTAGTGAAGAATTACAAGAATACTATAAGTATGTTAATAGTATCGTAAAAGAAGAATTATCTAAAAGATATAAAGACAATATCCTAGATATTACAGATATTAACTCTTTAGATGATTTAATCCTAAAGAATATTATTAAAAGTATTTTAGATATTAATTATCCTGATAATCTATATTTAGTTAGTGATAAACATATAGATGTTATTAAAAAATTTATTCTTAATAAAAGACCTAATATATCTATAAATTTACCAAATAATATTGTTCTAAAAAAAGAATATAACAAAGTAATTATTACTAACAACAATACTAATATAGAAGAATATAATATTAAACTAGATAAAACTATTTTACTTTCTAATAATCATACAATAGAGTATAATATAAAAACTGATTCAACCAGTAACTATTGTACTAGATTAAATAGTAAAGAATTATCTTTACCTCTTTATGTAAGAACTAGAAAACAAGGAGATAAAATGATTATTAAGAATATGAATAATAGTAAGAAGATTAAAGATATATTCATAGATTCTAAATTAAGTATAGATGAAAGAAATACCCAACCAGTAGTAGTAGACAGTAATGATACTATTATCTGGTTACCAGGCTTAAAAAAGTCTAAATTTGATAAAGAAAAAAAAGATAACTATGATATAATACTATGGTATAATTAATTTTGTACGGAAGAAAGGAAGAAAACAATGAAAAGAAAACAAAATAATTACATGGCAATGTTACCATATATGTTATTAGCTGCTGCCTTAATAATTACAATGTTTATTATGAACTTTGGTAAGACTACAGTTCATCAATTTACAACTGGAGAATTAATGACAGCTATTAACGAAGAAAAAATAACAGAAATAACTATTACACCAAAATCAAGTGAGAATGTCTTTTATGTAGAAGGTAAATTAAAAGGTTATTCAAAGAACGAATCATTTAAATCAAAAGTTATTACAGATGAAATAACAAAAGTAACAGATTATATTAATGATAATAAGATTAAAAAGTATGAAACTAATAAAGATCCAGGATCAAATGATTTTGTTTATATAATAGTTAATACAGTACCATTAATTATATTAGTAGTAGTTGCTTACGTAATGTTTAATCGCCTAGCAGCTGGTAATAATAGATCAATGGATTTCGGTAGAAGTAAAGCTCGTTTAAGCGAAGATGGTGGAAACACCAAATTCAATGATGTAGCTGGTTTAAGAGAAGAAAAACAAGAAGTAAAAGAATTAATTGACTTCTTAAAAAATCCTAAGAAGTTCCAAAAATTAGGAGCTAGAATACCTAAAGGAGTATTACTAGTAGGTCCTCCTGGAACTGGGAAAACATTACTTGCTAAAGCAGTAGCTGGAGA
>JAEEGL016468424.1_pt1 | contig 16924 bp, 16 predicted proteins | sample 9134231 | NCBI WGS metagenome assembly JAEEGL01 (sample SAMN16246548, study PRJNA631951) | gut metagenome | biome: gut microbiome; feature: rumen; material: fiber-attached | host: Bos | place: Iran: Karaj | collected 2018-10
TTTAGACTTGACGGTATTGCTCCCGCACCGCGCGGAGTGCCACAAATCGAAGTTACATTTGATATCGACGCAAATGGTATAGTAAACGTAACCGCAAAAGATTTGGGAACTAATAAAGAGCAACATATAACAATTAGCTCAAGCAGTAATATGAGCAAAGAAGATATCGAAAAAGCGGTAAAAGATGCAGAGCAATATGCCGCGGAAGATAAGAAACGCCGCGAGGAAGTAGATGTTAAAAACGAAGCAGAAAACCTTTGCTATGCAACCGAAAAATTACTTAAAGACAGCGAAGATAAAGTAGAAGTTGCCGATAAAGATAACCTCAACGCAAAAGTTACTTCTTTAAGAGAAAAGATTAAGAGCGGAAGCATTGATGACATCAAAAAAGAAAAAGAAGAACTCCAAAAAGTTATGTACGAAGTTTCAACAAAAATTTATCAAAAAGCAGCGCCCCAGGGCGCACCGCAAGGAGCCCAAGACGGTCAAAATGAAAATGCTCAAGGTGCGGAAAATGTTTATAATGCGGATTATAAAGATGTAGATTCGGAAAACAAATAAGTTCGTGTTATTCCTCTGCCTCTTGCGTGGGGCAGAGGAGATTTACTAAGTTAAAAAAATACTTTTCAAGAGGTGTAAATAAGTTTGTCCGCAAAAAGAGATTATTACGAAGTGCTGGGAATAAATAAGGGCGCTTCGGATGATGAGATAAAAAAAGCATATAGAAAACTTGCGAAAAAATACCACCCAGACCTCAATCAAGGTGATAAATCGGCTGAGCAAAAATTTAAAGAAGTAAACGAAGCTTATGATGTTCTTTCCGATAAAACCAAAAAAGCAAGATATGACCAGTTTGGCCACGCGGGAACCGACCCAAACTATGGCGGCGGAAGCGGCGGATATAGTTATTATGGTGGAAGTCCCTTTGGTGACGACTTTGATTTAGGTGATATATTTGGTAGCTTTTTTGGTGGATTTGGTGGCGCAAGAGCCCGAAGAAACAGCAATTCTCCACGTCAAGGAGCGGACGTTGAGGCAACAATCAGTATATCCTTTTTGGAAGCTGCCAAAGGATGCACAAAGAAGATTGTGTATAATCATATAGAAAGTTGTAAAAGCTGTAATGGAAGTGGCGCAAAGGCGGGGACTTCTCCTAAAACTTGTGGTGCTTGCGGCGGAACAGGTCAAGTGGTGGTTAGTCAGCGTACTCCTTTTGGCGTTATGCAAACTGCTCGTACGTGTAATTCTTGTCACGGTAAAGGTAAGGTGATAGAAACTCCATGCCCAAATTGTTCGGGACAAGGAAGAACTCGCCAACGTAAGGAAGTTGAGATAAATATACCGGCTGGCATAAGTAGTAAGCAAATTTTGAATGTTTCCGGACGTGGCGATGCGGGAGTTAACGGTGGACCTTATGGCGACTTGCATGTTTATATAAAAGTTGAGCCTCATTCGGTGTTCGAGCGTAAGGATTATGATGTTTGGTGTGAAATACCGATAACATATTCCCAAGCGGCTCTTGGCGCTGATATAATAGTCCCCACTATTGATGGAAAAGTGCAGTATCATATTCACGAAGGGACTCAAAATGGGGATGTATTTAGATTAAAAGGTAGGGGCATGCCAAAACTTGGCGGAAGAGGCGTTGGAGATGAGTTTGTAAAAGTTCATATAGAAGTTCCAAAAAGCCTTAATGATGAGCAAAAAAAGCGTTTAGTAGAATTTGAAAGTACATTAACGGATAGAAATTATCAAAAAAGGAAAACTTTTTTTGATAGGATAAAAGATTTATTTAGCGAATTTTAATTTATGTTTTGGTTTATTTAATTGAATTATTTATCGTTAACTTTTCGTTTTGATAATAAGAATTTTTACTTTAGTATATTTGTAGGATGCAACAATTAAAAAAGTATTTCATTGTTTTTTTGTGAAGAATATTTTCAAAGTCGGCGCTCACGATACTTGTTGTGAATAATTAACAAACAATATTTGAAATTTTTGTTGATTTGTTTGCCTTTTAAAATGTTATTTTTTGAAATAATTGGATTGACTCTTTCGTATAATACAATTAGAATGATAGCTGTAAGCCATATTTAAGGAGGATTCGGGATGGAAGATAGTTTGCCGACTGATATTGTTACGCTGGTTGATGACGAAGGAGTAGAAAGAGAATTTGAAGTTTTGGATTTTATTGAAAATTCGCAGGGAAAGTTTTATGCTTTAATGCCGAACTTTGAGCTTCCGGAAGAAACTTTAAATAGTGATGAAACCTACTTTATTTTTGAAATTGTTGATGAAAACGGCGAAGAACAACTTGTTGAAGTTGATGACGATAAACTTTTGGATTCTTTATCAGAAGAATTTGAAAGAAGGCTCGGTAAAGGTTATTAAATTTACCTTGATATAATAAGCTAAATATTCTGCTTAACGCGCGGACTGTGTTCATATAACCCTACAAGATTTAATCGGGAGTCTAACTCCTGCGGTGGATTGCAGACCTCTTGATTCTTATCAAACGAAGGGAGCGTGAAGTCGTGGGGAAGACACCCACCTGCTATATTTGCAGGTTATCTAGAACACGATACGCTTAAGCGGAATTTTATTTATTACAAAATTTATTATGAAAGCATTAATAGATAGAAAATGCAGATGTGTGTAATTTTAAAAAACGAAAATAAAATTGAAGATTTAGTGCAATTATGATATATTGTTTATTGCACGAAAAAATTTTTTTTGACTGCGGTGGTGTGATTTTTTGGATAGCCTTATACTTGATTTGGCAATAATTTTAATTTTTGGTGTATTTTTATTTTTGGGATTTAAAAATGGTATCATGCGCTCTTTCTTTTCTTTTGTGAGTGCAGTATTTTCAGGGCTATTGTCTGTTTATTTTTCTAAACCACTTGCTTCGTGGGTTTATTTTAATGCCATTGCTCCTGCAATTAGAAAAAGGGCTATGGATTTAATTCAAAATGATTTGGTTACGTCAGAAAATTTTTTAGTACACCTACCGAAATTTATTGTTAGATACATAGAGTCAAATGGAATAACATCTTCTTTTTTGGATCATATTATGAATAACAATGCTCAAAAAAATGTTCCGGAAAAGATTTCCGAGGCTTTTGCTCCGGTCGTAACGGATGCTTTAAAATCCGTTTTTGTTGTGATTTTGTTTATTACATTCATGGCGTTATCGGGCATTGTAGTAAAATTTATTTTGAATTTGTTTAAGTCTTCTTTGATGAAAAAAACCAATACTATTTTGGGTGGAATTTTTGGATTACTTAAAGGGTATGTTTCGATTACGATTGCGCTTTGTTGTTTAAAGTCTGTGCTTTGTATTTCTCAAAATGTGCCGTATATTTTTTCGGAAGAAATTATTTCAAATACTGCGGTATTTAAAGGGATGTACAACAATAATCCAATCTATGAGTTTTTCAAATTGGTATAATAAGTTTTAAATATAATATTTAGCAATTTTGGTATTTTGAAAGATGCTAAGGATTTGATGAAAATGAATGAATTGTTTAACTTGAAAAAAAATATGTCTGTTCCCAATATGCTATCTTTTTTGAGAATTGTGCTTATAGTTCCATTTGTATTGTCGTTTATGAAAGATAATTATGTTTTAGCGGGGATTTTGTTGATTTTGTCGGGAGTCAGTGATTTCTTCGATGGCATGATAGCGCGCAAATTTAATCAGATAACTTCTCTTGGAAAAATGCTTGATCCAACTGCAGATAAACTTACCTTAATGGCGGTAATGGTTTGTGTTGGATTAAAGCTACCGAGGATTTTTGTGTTTATGCTTATACTCATTATAAAAGAAATTTTGATGTTGTTAGCGGGTCTTGTTTTGATAAATAGAAATCAATCTCCGCCGGCGGCTCAGTGGTATGGAAAATTAGCAACTGTAGTTTTTTATGTTTCGGTTATTACGATTATTACACTCAAAGCTTTGTGGAATGTGGATAACGGATATATAAATTTTACACTTATGGTGATTACGGCGGTGTGTATGATATATGCTCTGTTTAGGTATTTTAAAATATTTAAATCGATGACGAAAAGTAGCATAAATAGCTAGGGGAGTTTATTTATTTTGTCATAGATTAAGATTTTTTATTGTTTTTTTAAAAATAAGTTATAAGGGGGAAATGATATGCTATGTTCTATATGCAAAAAGAGGACGGCGGTTGTTTTTATTTCTTCGACTAAAAGCGACGCAGAAGCTCAGGCGCTTTGTATTCCGTGTGCAAAAAAGATGGGCATGAAACCGCTTGAAAATATAATGGGTAAACTTGATATTTCCGAAGAAGAGCTTTCCAATATGCAGGAGCAGTTTTCAGGTCTTATGGATGCGGAACTTAATTTTGGCGATCAGGAAAGTGGGGAAGAAGAAAATGATGAAAATTTTTCAAAAGGTGGGGCAACAACGTTTCCGTTCATTAAGAATCTTTTTTCAAATATGTTGTTCGCTAATAAAGATGATTTTCCTGGTAATTCTTCTGAAGAAAATGAAAAATCCGGCAAAGGAAATGAAAAATCTAAAAAGAAATCAAAAAGAAGAAATTTAAATTTATACTGTAATAATCTTACTGCAAAAGCGAAAAATGGAGAGATAGATAGGATTATAGGTAGAGAAAAAGAAATAAATCGCGCTGTGCAGATACTTTGCAGGAGAACAAAAAATAACCCTTGTCTTATCGGTGAACCGGGTGTGGGCAAAACAGCTATTGCTGAAGGCCTTGCCATAAAAATTGCAAACGGGGATGTACCATTTAGGCTAAAAGATAAAGAAATATATCTTTTGGATTTAACTGCTTTGGTGGCCGGAACGCAGTTTAGAGGTCAATTTGAAAGTAGAATAAAAGGTCTTGTTGATGAAATAAAAAAAGAAGGCAATGTTATTCTTTTCATTGATGAAGTTCATAATTTGGTGGGCACTGGTGATTCTGAAGGAACTATGAATGCAGCAAATATATTGAAGCCGGCGCTTTCGAGAGGAGAAATCCAGGTAATAGGTGCAACCACTTTTGCAGAATATAGAAAACACATTGAAAAAGATGCCGCGCTTGAGCGGAGGTTCCAAACAATTAAAATAATGGAGCCGACTGTAGAACAAACTGTTGATGTGCTCAAAGGGATCAAAGAATACTACGAAGAACATCATAGAGTAAAGGTAAGCGATGCGTTGATTAATCGTTTAACGGTTCTTTCTGAGCGTTATATAACGGACAGATTTTTACCTGATAAAGCAATAGATTTACTTGATGAATCTTGTACCTATGCATCGCTAGAGAATAAGGATTTGGGAGTTTATGATAAATTATCTTCCGAAAATAGTAAGCTTAAAAATGAAGAAGAAAGAATTTTAGCTTCTGGTGAGGAAGCAGATTATCAAAAACTTGCCGAAATACGGTGTGATATTGCTAAAAACGATAAAAAAATCGAAAGCCTTGCTAAAAAAGCGCTGGGTAAAGAAGTAACCGAAAATGATGTTGCACATGTAATAGAACTTTGGACCGGTATACCGTCTTCGAAAATTACCGAACATGAGTTTAAAAAACTTGATAAATTAGAAGAAAAATTACGTGAAAAGATTATTGGTCAGGATAAAGCTGTTAAAGAAGTTGTAGCTGCTATCAGGAGAAATAGGGTTCAAATTAGCCCAAGGCGCAGGCCTGCTTCGTTTATATTTGTAGGCCCCACAGGGGTTGGTAAGACAGAGCTTGTAAAAGTTTTGGCAAAAGAGCTTTTTGATGCCCCGGATTCGCTTATACGGCTTGATATGTCCGAATATATGGAAAAGCATTCTGCAGCGAAAATAGTAGGTTCTCCGCCGGGATATGTTGGTTATGATGAGGCAGGGCAACTCACAGAAAAGGTGCGTCAGCATCCGTATTCGGTGTTGCTTTTTGATGAGATCGAAAAAGCGCATCCGGATGTTCTTAACATTTTGCTTCAAGTTTTAGATGAGGGTAAAATTACGGATTCTCACGGAAGAGCGGTGAATTTTGAAAATACAGTAATTGTGATGACCTCTAATGCGGGAAGTTCCAAAAAAGACGGCGCCCTTGGTTTTGCGAAGAGCCAGAATGATTTGACTAAGGAAAAGACTATGAAAGCGCTTAAAGAATTTTTAAGGCCCGAATTTATAAGCCGTTTGGATGAGATTATAGTGTTTAATCATTTGACGGAAGAAGATTATATTAAAATAGCGGTGCTTATGATGAATGAGTACGTTGAATCTCTGGCAGAAAGAAATATAGAACTTACGTATGACGAAAGCGCACTTAAGAAACTGGCCGAGAAAGCTATAAAAGGTGATAACGGTGCAAGAGATTTAAGAAACCTTATTCGTAAAGAGGTTGAGGATAAGATATCCTTGGCGATAATTAAAAATGATGGTTTTAATATAGGAAAAATGCATTTTACGGCAACCCCCGAACTTAATTTGATAGTGGAATAATTTTTTAGGAGGATGTTTTCATGAAGTGCCCCTATTGTGGACATGTAGATAGTAAAGTGATTGAATCTCGTTGTGCAGAAGATGGCTCTAAAGTTAGAAGACGTAGAGGTTGCGAGCATTGTTTGCGCCGATTTACTACCTATGAAGTTGTTGAGCACGTTCCTACAATAATAATTAAGAGGAATGGTTCGAGGGAAAAATTTGATAGAAAAAAAGTTTTTGATGGTCTTTTTAAGGCTTGCGAAAAACGTAGCATTTCTCTTGATGAAATAGAAAATATGACGGATAAAATAGAATCTAAAGTAGAAAATATGATAGAGAAAGAAGTGCCTTCTTCCACTATAGGCGAGCTTTCCATGGAGGCTTTAAAAGAGCGCGATGAAGTTGCGTACATAAGATTTGCCTCAGTTTATCGTAAGTTTAAAGATATCCAAGCTTTAATGGATGAGCTGAAAATATTTTTTCACCACAAATAAGCCTTGATTTTTAATTTAGGATATGTTAAAATAGAACCACATAAAAATTATTTTTTAAGTTTTATTTTATTAAAAAATTTTAAAAAGGATGTATTTTATGAAAATCTCAAAAAAGAGCATATTGTCTGTTTTTTCCGCGACCACTTTAGGTTTAAGTTGTTTTCTTTTTTTAGGAGGACTGGCTGCTGCTGCTCCTTGTGGCGCTGCGGATACTGCCGATTCAGCTTTGTCGAACGCGGAAACTTTAACGAGTCGCAGGATTGTTGTAAATAATGCTAGAGAGCTTAGTGAAGCATTGAAAGGTGCTAAAGCAAATGATGTGGTTTATTTAAATAATAATGTGGTTATAGATTTTGCTTTAAATTTGGACCATTCAGTACAGTTGGATTTAGGTGGGCATAAACTTACTATAAAAAAGGGCGCAGCTATTAATATAGGTAAAAAAACATTTAGTCATAAGGATAAAAAAGAAATATATCACCCGCCGTATTACCAAACAGTTGCCGATAATTCTTATACTTATGATCAAGACGATAATTGTACAGGTTCTAAACGAACGTATAGAAGGGTTCTAGTGCCCGGTTATACCGAAGTTGTTTACACTGATGTTTATAATTATGATGATGATGTGACTGTTACTATTAGTAATGGTAGTATTTTTAGAATAGATGGTCTTGATGGTTCAAATGGTGTTGAAGATTCTTGGTATGGATATACTGGACAGGATGGCGAGACACCATCCGCGCCGATCGCGCTTGTTTCTGGAAATTTATGCTTGAATTCTGTTATTGTTAAAGGCGGTAACGGGGGCAACGGCGGAAAGGGCGGATACCAATCGTTGTGGCATATTCCATTTGGCGGTGGTAGCGCTGGCGATGGTGGTAATGGAGGTAACGGTGGCGCCGCTTTGTCTGTCGAATCAGCGGACCATGGACACTATTCGTTGGAGAATGATTCGGAGATGTTAAGAGGTAGACCGGGTATAGGCGGTAAGGCTGGTCAGCCAAACCCCAATTACTGGATTTATAGAGGCTGGAGAGGTTCTGATGGACAAGACGGTAGATAAACTGTTTTGACTAAATAATTTGAAACAAGAAGCGCTTTTGTTAGCGCTTTTTGTTTTTGCACTTAGAAAACCACACGGTGGCTGTGTTATTTGGTAAAGCGTAGGTGGTGAAAAACTTAATATATTTAAGTTTGTTAGTTAAAAAAGGAAGAATATGATGGATGCTAAAATGCGAGATTGATAAACGAATACATAAAAAATTAGTTAAATCAAGATGCAGAATGTGGTCAATTAAATAGATATGATTAAAATGACCATTTTTAAGGATATCAAATAACAAGTACATGGCTGTTAGGTCAATAAAAAGCAACTTATGTTTTGTCAGTATATGCTTGAAGCGGAAATATTATCTGCTAAGCATGTGGTTTTGCCATTTTTTATAAAATTTATATTTTATATTGACAAATATATTAAAATAGCATATAATGTTTGATAGGGTTTTATATGAACCTAATTTATATTTGAGGAGAGTGTTTTTATGCCACAGGTTAAAGTAGATAATAGGTTAGCAGACGAATTGAAAATGGTAGCGTTATTATTTGATAAACAATTGTCAAAAAATGATACGTCTGTGACTAAGCAATTGGATGAGCTGATTTCTACATTAGAAACAGAATTAAAGAGAACTGAAATTTTTGATGAATTAAAAATATTTTTAAGACAAGGGCTGTCGACCGCTCAAGGCCCCTCTATTCAGAAGCGTCTGATTAATTTACTTTGTGATAATAATATTTTTACAAATTTAAATTCACATAAGGACATTTATGATTTAGTTCAAGAGCTTTCGGGAAATATGAACGATATTTTTGGCAAAGTATCTTCTAAAAAATCGTTTAATCAGATTGGGAAAGAGATAGATGGATGTTGGCAAAGGCTAACCGTCATAAATTCAAAATTTAAAGCTATGGATAAGTTGTCAAATGATGAAGCTGAATTTGATTTGCGAATTGGTGAAGGAGCAACGACCTTATCTACCTTGTTTTTGATTATATTAGCAATTCTTTATCGCAATAAATAAAATTTTATATTATTCTAAAGAAAGAGGTTACTTTGGTAACCTCTTTTTTGTAGTTTGTAAATACTAATTTGGTAGCATATGTTTGACATTTACAAAATTGACATTCTTCAAATGTTTTGGTAACATTTCTACATCAGGGGGATTGTTTATGGCACCGGAATCATTAAAAACCATTGCAAAAAATAAAAAAGCTTTTCATGATTATTTTGTCATAGAAAGTTTTGAAACTGGCATAGAACTCAAAGGAACAGAAGTTAAATCTGTAAGAAAAGGTAGTGTTAACCTTAAAGATTCGTGGTGTTCGGTTGTAAATGGGGAAATGTTTGTAAATGGTATGCATATTGGTCCATATGAGCAAGGCAATATTTTTAATGTAGATTCCAAAAGGGTTCGTAGATTGTTGCTCCATAAAAAAGAAATTCTAAAACTTTATGGTCAGACCAAACAGCAGGGATTTTCTATTATTCCCATTTCTTGCTATTTTAAAGGATCCATTGTAAAAATGCAGATTGGCCTTTGTAAGGGCAAAAAGCTTTATGATAAACGCCAAGATTTGGCTAAAAAATCTGCTCAGCGTGATATGGATAGAGCTTTTAAAGAGCAAAATAGAGTTTAATTAACGCTAAGCAACGCTATATTTTGATTATATAAAAACAAATAAATTTATATGTGCGAAGTAGGAGAACTTCGTCTTGAATTTTTTAATGTTATAAATTTCTAAATAATAACTTGCCAATACAATAAGACACCTTAATTTTATCTCAATTGTGCCCACTCACTTTTCGAATCAATATATTTAAGCATTTTCTGTAAACTTTCATATATTTCCTCGCCATTTCCCAGGCGTCTATGTTCGTGCAAATATTCAGATACCACTTGATGCACAGATTTCCCATCATTGTTTTTTATGTTGATGTCTGCACCATGTTCTATCAAATATTTAAAAACATCTATTCCTCCATATAATGCCGCTACATATAAAGGTGTTTCACCATGTATATCTTTGGCGTCAACATTAGCGCCATTTTCTATCAAAAGATCAATCATCTTCATAGTATCTTTTGCAACAACGTCATCAAACCCTTGCTCATAACGAGCTGCGTCCTTTACCAAATAACGTAAGGGTACATTGCCATAATTATCTCCAATATTAGCATCCGCACCACGTTCAAGCAAATATTTAGCCCATTCAATATTTTTACCGCTGCACGCCCAATGTAGCGGTGTTTGACCAGAGTCATTTTTGCCGTTAACATCTGCACCATGACTTATCAAATAGTCTATCACTTGCTTGTTTTGTGAACAATGCAATAACGTCCACCCACTCAACCACTTTATATTTACATCCGCACCATTTTCTACAAAGCATTTGACTAAATCGAGGTTATCAAAAGAACGCACTGCGCACCATAAACCCTGATTTACGTCTGCGCCTTGTTTTATAAAATATCTCACTTTTTCCAAATTGCTGTTGCGCATAGCTTTCCACATTTCTTCAGAATTGTCTTCATTAACTGTGCTGGTAGCAGTCGCAGTAGCATTTGCAGTATATCCGCTCAAATTTGCAGATGGTAACAACCCCATAAGCATCATAAGTCCAGAACATGCCAAAAATACTCGCCTGCCCGAGTTTCCTCCCGCAATATGCATCAAATCGCTGTCATCCAATACAGCAACTGATGCAGAATCCTTGAATAATTTATCTTGCAGATCACTTTTGCCACCTTCGTAACCGTTAGATACGAAAAATTCATACACTTCATCAAAAGATTCCAAATTTTTTAACTTTTCTTTTAATTTATTACTTTCCATTATTTTCTTAACTACACTTTTGAGTTCCACTTTCAAACATCTCCTTTAAATTTCTATCATATCAATAAAAATTTTTTAATCCTAAGACGCACTCCGTGAGTGAATATCCTTGCTGTTCCCAAGTGTGTGAATTTAATTGTCATATAGCGCTCTAATGGGCGAGGTGACAGGATTTGAACCTGCGGCATCTACGTCCCGAACGTAGCACTCTACCAAGCTGAGCTACACCTCGAAATTAATTTGGCTGCGGAAGAAGGATTCGAACCCTCACAAACAGAGTCAGAGTCTGCCGTGCTACCATTACACAATTCCGCAACAAAACAATAATATATTACTTTATCGATTTTACCACTAAACATTATTCAAGTCAATAAAAATTAATGCCCGTTTTTACACTGTGGAATAAAAAAAATAAATAAACCATAAAATTACATGGGTATAAGTAATCCGCCACTTTTCAAAAAACGAGGCATAATTTAATGGACGATATAGCAAAGAAAAAGATTGTAAACTTATCTTCAAATATTCTCTCCGTTGCGGCGTTCATATTGGTAACAATATGTTTTATACTGCGTGCAAGCAGCTGTTTTATGCCTTCACATTTAGAAAAAATTAATTTGCTGGCAATTAAAACTATTTTACCCAGAAAAAATTTTACATTCCCCAATTTTACAAATCACAGTATAGATTTTTATTTCCAGGAAAATAATATAAAAGTTCCAAATGGCAATAATAACGATATAGATAAAGGAATCGCAAAAGCAGGTGATACGCCAAGAAGTGATATGGATCTGCCTAAAATAAACGAATCCTCACAAAATGATGACGAATATCACTCTCCTAATGAAAAAACATATAGAATAATTGAAACGCATATTGGCGCTGGGGGTGTAAAATGTGAAAACTTTTATATCAAAAACACAACCGGGCAAAACGTTGATTTTCAGGATTTGTTAAATCAAGGCCCCGATCTCAATATAAAAAACACCTCCGATCCTCAAGTACTGATATTTCACACACATACTTCGGAATCCTATATGAGTAAGGATAGCGGATTTTTTTACGAAAGTTTTTATCCACGATCGCTAATCAATTCAAAAAACGTAATAAAAGTAGGCGATGCCATATCTGAAAAATTAAAAGAACACGGCATTAACACTATTCATGATATTACCTATCATGACAATCCTTCTTACAACGGTTCATATTCGCGTGCCGAAAAAACTATCAAAACCAATTTAGAAAAATATCCAACACTTCAAATAATAATTGATATCCACCGAGACAGTTTAGGCTCAAAAGAAACAGGTAAAACAAAACCAACCTTCACTTATAAAGACAAAAAAGCCGCCCAGCTTATGATCATTTCAGGCTGCGATCCAGACAATTCAAACGGATTCCCAAACTGGAAAAAGAATCTAAAATTAGCACTAAATATACAAAAATACTGCGAAAGTATGTTTCCAGGAATTACAAGGCCCCTCAATTTTTCTAAAGTTAAATATAATGAACACCTAACTCCGGGCTCATTACTAATTGAAATCGGCAGTGACAGCAACACACTGGAAGAAGCAATATACACAGGATCCATGCTGGGAGAAGCATTATCAAAGCTTTTAAACGATTTAAAAAAATAGGAAAGGAACAACAAAATGGACAAAAAATCAAAAAAATGTTTTATAGTATCTATGATCTCAACTTTATTCACGCTATTTTTACTATCAGGGCTTGTAATAGTTGAAAAAAATGCAAGAAATGTAATCCTTAAAACAAATCCACCTTTTTTATCGTATAAGATAAATTACCGAAAATTTGAATTTATAAAAATTCATTTTATGGGAAAAGATTATATATTTGATTTTGACAGAAAAGTGATATAATTAACCTATGAACATGCACAAAGGGGGATTTAAAAATCAACACCATAAAAAAATTAACAATTAATCTAGTGGTTTTTCTATTTGTTCTTGCAGGTTTATCCATTTGCATTTGCCATGCAGAAGAAATTGAATCCACCAAAATTCAATCTTCTAAACCAAAAACTTCATCTATAGAAAAATCAAAAAAAAATGAAGATAAAAATGAAAAAGCAAAAAAAAGCGAAACCAACTCTGAAGAAAATAAAAACCAGCAAACCGTAAACGAAGAACCTAAAAAAGAAACTCCAGAAAATAAAATATCAAAAAAAGAATCATCAGTCCCTAAAATGAACAGCATACTCCCAGAAAAGTCTACAAATGATAGTCAGAAATCCAAAGATAACATAGAAAAAACGGAAAATCAGGTTTCTGAACCTAAATTTGATTTACCAGAAATAAGCGAAAGTGAGATTAAAAAAACTTCCACTTCGCCCATCCCCGATCACCAATCCAATGCGCGAGATATGCCTAAAACAATCTTTGCCTGGATTCTTATAGCAACAGGGATTGTTATAATACTCGCCACTATAATTTTAAACCTAAAAATATCACAACAAAATATTCAAATTAAATATCACGAAAAACACGGAGCCAAAATAAATAAACGTAAAAATAAATATCGTTTAAAATACAAATAAAGGAGCAAAAAATATGGAAAGCAGTAAAATTGACAGTTTAAGTAATATCAAAAGCATTTATTTCATAGGAATCGGCGGTTCGGGAATGTTTCCCCTTGCTTCGATTTTGCATGAAAAAGGCTTTACCATCAGCGGCTCCGACATATACGAATCGGATACTTTGGAAAAAGTAAGAAAACTCGGAATAAAAGTAAATACCGAGCAAGTAAAAGAAAATATTTCAAGCCAAGATTTAGTGGTGTTTTCCGCAGCTATAAAAGAAACAAATCCCGAAATAATAGCCGCTAAAGAACAGAATATTCCGATAATAGAACGAAGCGTTATGCTTGGAATAATCTTTAAAAATTATAAAAATTCTGTAGGCATTTCCGGAACTCATGGAAAAACAACAACAACTTCCATGATAACTTCTATTCTAATTGATGCTCAAAAGTCACCCACCGCGGTTATAGGCGCAACGCTTAAAAAAATAAATGGCAACAGCTGCGTTGGAACATCTGATATAATAGTCGGCGAAGCTTGCGAATATGTAGATAGCTTCTTACAGCTTTATCCAAGCATTTCCGTTATAACGAACGTTGAAGCCGACCACCTTGATTACTTTAAAACTTTTGAAAACGTGAAAAAATCTTTTCATCAATTTGCAACTCAAACCGCGGATTATGTAGTAGTAAACGGCGACGATGAAAGTGCGCTCGAATGCACTCAGAATATTGACGCAAAAGTAATTACGTACGGACTTTCCGAGAACAACGAATACTCTGCAAAAAATATAACGTACAATAACTTACAACACGCAGATTTTGATGTTTTTCATAATAATGAAAAAATAACACATTTAAGCCTAAAAGTAACCGGCAAACATAATGTTTATAATTCTTTGGCAGCACTGGCCACATGCGCAAAACTTGGCGTCAGTGTAAACGAAATAAAATCCTCGCTTGAAAATTTCACCGGAGCTCACAGAAGATTTGAATTTTTAGGAAAAATAAACGGTATAACCGTAGTTGATGATTTTGCACATCACCCGACAGAACTTGCAACAACTCTGGAATCGACCGCAAAAATGGGATTTAAAACCGTTTGGGCGGTATTTCAGCCACACACATTTTCCCGCACCGCCATGTTCTTGGATGAATTTGTAAAAGCCCTTTCGAATGCCGATAAAGTTATAATTTCCGAAATATTGCCCGTCAGAGAAACCAACACATACAATATTTATGCCGAAGATATTGTTAATAAAATGCCCAATGCAAAATATATAAAGGATTTCGAGAGTATAAGTGATTACGTCTGCGAAAATGCCAAAGAGGGGGATTTGATAATAACTCTCGGTGGCGGAAATGTCTATAAATGCGCAAATATGATAGTCCAAAAATTAAAAAGTAAAAATTAAACTAAACAATTTGTCTTTAATACATTATGTGGATATGCTATAATGAGTTTGGTTATTAAACTAATTAAGAAAGGTTTGATTAGATGTCCATATCATTTGAAAACAGTAACACTAAAATCAATTTGATGAAAGCTTTTGCAGGCGAAAGTCAAGCGAGAAACCGCTATACTTTTGCGGCATCGCAAGCGAAAAAAGAAGGATTACAAGTAATTCAAAAAGTCTTTGAATTTACTGCAAATCAAGAAAGAGAGCATGCTAAAGTTTTTTATAAAAAACTCACGTCTTTACGCGGCACAAACATAAATATCGAAGGCGGTTACCCTATTGATATATACGATTCTTCTTTGGATCTTTTAAAATGTGCCAGACACAACGAATATGAAGAATACAATAATGTTTACAAAAGTTTCGGAGATGAAGCAAAATCGGAAGGTTTTGACGACATTGCAAAACTTTTTTATGATGTTGCAGAAGTTGAAAAGATCCATGGAGACAGATTTGGCAAGTTCATTGAATTAATCGAAAGTAAAGAATTGTTTGAATCCACAAAAGAGGAACGCTGGATTTGTTTAAATTGCGGTTACATATACACTGGTAAATCAGCTCTTAAAGTGTGTCCGATTTGTGACCACGGCCAAGGCTACCAAATGCGCCACGGTTGGATATTACTTTAATTACATAGAATAAAATACAAAAGATTTTAAATATAAAGAGGTAAAAAATAAATGGAAAGAACTTATATTATGCTAAAACCTGACTGCGTAAAAAGAAAATTAACGGGAAAGGTAATTGCGAGAATCGAAGAAAAAGGTTACACCATTACAAATATAAAAATGATGAATCTTAGCGAAGAAATTCTGCGTGAGCATTACGCTCACATTGCCGACCGTCCATTTTTCCCGGAGATAGTAAGCTATATGACTTCCGGACCGGTTGTAGGAATGATAGTTGAAGGTGAAAACGTTGTCAAGGGCATGAGAATTCTCATGGGCGCAACCAAATTTGAAGAAGCAACAGCAGGAACCATCCGTGGAGATTTTGCCATGAGCACGGCAGAAAATATAGTACATGGTTCAGACTCCCCAGCAAATGGCGAAATAGAAATAAAAAGATTTTTCGGAGAAAATGCATAATTGTACCAATGATATTAACGCTCTAGATGAATTTTTCGAGTTTTTGTGTACAGAAAAAACCTTGCGATGATCGCGTGGCTCGGTGATAGCGTAAGCGATGTAATAATGGAATAAAAACTCCTTTTGATGTAGAATAAAATAGCGGTTTGGAAACTGCTAAAAGAAACATCAAAAGGAGGACATTTGAAATGAACGATACACATGGTTTATCATATACGAAATGGAACTGTAAATGCATGTGTTATTTGTATTGAAATAAGCGAAAAATTTCTTATAAAAAGGACGATAGTAGGAAAGATATTAAGAAAATTATGCGAGCGAAAATGAAGAAACACAGTAGAACCAGAAATACGTCCTGATAGCATGCGATATTTTTAGAGGTACTGCTCCCGATTTAACCTATTTAATTTATGGGCAGCAGATAAGTATTTTTTCTCGGATACTGGGGGCTGTATGGGCCTCAGTTATTGATGGCTAAGTAAAGAAAAATGGCGCTTTACTTTTTAATGAAATAACAATACCAGTTAGACCGTGGAATCTATATGTATGTGTAAAACCGCACCGCATGTTTAAAATTACATATCATATAAGAAAATAGCGAAATCATACCGATTTCGCTACACTCATCAAGAATTCCTCAACCGTCGGGCGTTGTCCTCGACTATATGTACTGACTCCACAATACGGTAAATAATATCCATCGACCAAAAACTGCGTTTCATTTGTAAACCAGACTTGTTCGATTATGTTTTCTATATTCTTATGTAGATTTGAAATTGATGTATCAACCACCAGAGATGCTTGCTCAAAAATATCCCTCTCAAAACACCAACCTTTGAGGCCTATGAACAATCTGGTTAAAACTAAGCAAAAAACCAGTTCACTGTATCCTTTGCATTCATCATTTATGCCTAATTTTTTCAATTTTTTTTCAAACGCAAGTTTTTTTGATATAAAATTTGCCATAAATACATCAGAATCATATATGTCCAAA
>JAEEGL017425729.1_pt1 | contig 16924 bp, 42 predicted proteins | sample 9134231 | NCBI WGS metagenome assembly JAEEGL01 (sample SAMN16246548, study PRJNA631951) | gut metagenome | biome: gut microbiome; feature: rumen; material: fiber-attached | host: Bos | place: Iran: Karaj | collected 2018-10
AAAAATGCACGCAAATATAAATTGACCTTACACAAATATGATAGTGATGATTTCAAGTCATTTTGTCACTTGCTTGTATCTGGGCAATTTGTGCCTGGTGGTGACAAAAGAAAAATTGTCTTGCAAAATATAGACAACTTAAAAATGTGGCTTGATTCGCAATTTTGCGGGCTTGATATGTTTTTGTCTAACTTGGTGGATGATATGTTTTATCACCAGGGGGAAATTGCAAAAAGATTTTTTGCAATACTACAACAACCAACAACAACCGCAAAAGATTTTGCTCAACTTGAAATAATTTAGAAAAAAAGGGGGAAATTATGAAAATTATACTAAATTGTGCTTGTGCGTGGCTTTCTGGGTGGGGCGTGGCTTTCTTTCTTGCCTGGGGTGATTATATGGGGCAAATCTATTTTGATTTACACGCATTTACAAATTGCGGGGCTTTTCTTGCGGTTTTATTTGGGGCAATGTCACTTTACAATGACTTGATTCTTGAAAATAAAAGGGGAAACAATGGACAACAAAACATTTAATCATAACATACAACCAGATGACAACGCAAGACAACTTGCTCTTGTAATATGCGATATTTACGCAAATGAAAAAACCGATACAAAAGCACTTGATACAATCTTGTGTTTATGTAAGCAAATTATAGAAAAATAAGGGGGGAAATTATGGACAAAATACTATTGCGTGAAATAAAAGATATTGCCGATACGGTGGCACTTGTCACCTTGTGCGGTGGTGATTGCCAGGGGCAAATACAAGTTGAAATGTCACGCCTTGGGGCTACTTATGCCTTGGATGACCAGGCAATAAACAAGGCAAAAAAACAACTTATGACAAGATTAAATCAACAATACAACATAAGGGGCTAAAAATGGCTACAAAATACAATGAAATGTTGGGTGACTTATTGCGGGCAAGATATAAAGCCGAAAAAACATCTTGTTTTGGTTTTGTGTGGTATGTCTTGCCTAATAAAAACTATGTGCGGTTAGATGATGACAATGATTCAAGCAAGGCAAAAGTGATTGCGATTTATTGCCGCAAGGGTAGCCGTTGGGGGCAAAAAATAAACTTTTGCGAATTTAAGAAATGTTGCAATTATGCAATGTTGATTAAATATCTTGATGAAATATCAAAATAAGGGGGAAACAATGGACAAATACCTACAAGAAATCAAAAACGCAAAAAGCAAGGATGAATTGCGACAAATTACATACAAGGCAATCAAAGACCCATACATAACACCAAAACAATACGATAAATTGACCGCTTTATGTGTGTGGAAAAACTTAGAATTGCAAGGTGCGATTGCTATTCTTGCCGATTGTGCAAAAAATCTTAAACTTGCAAGAAAAGATACAGACAAAATCAAAAACTACTAACAAGGGGGCAAAAATGAACAATGAACAAGGGCTTTTTGATATAATGGAAACCATACACCAGTGGCACAATGACAAAATGCGGGGCATCCCACATAGCCCGCAAGAATTGCGAAATCTGCGGTTGAATATCATTGAATCTGCGGGGCTTGATACTGACAAGATGATAGACCTAGCAGACGAAATAGACGGTTGTTGCTTTGAAATTGCTCAAAATGAAACAATCACAAGAGAACATATCTTGCAAGAGAACAACGCAATAGACCATTGTTCAACATTGTTGCGGGCTTTGGTTGAAAACATAGGACAATAAGGGGGCAAAAATGAAACCGATTTATTTAGTTATGATTTACGAGTGCGGAAAGTGGGATTGTTGCTATTCTTTCGGTTATTTCACGAACCAAAATATATGTATGGCGGAAATAACTAAACTGAATCAACAGAACATAGAACAGGGCAGACAACCACAATATGCGATAAAAACTATCTACAAAAACGAAACTAAAAGGGCTTAAAATGAAAACACCTGAAATCATACAAGAACAGTTGACTAAACTTGCGGAAACATCTCTTTTGATTGAAACAGGGCAAGCGGACTGGGATACCGTTGCAAGCGCGATTGACAAGGCGTGTGAAACAATACAAGGGTATTTCAAGGGTATAAAAGAGCCGTTTAATCTTGTGGATGACGACCCAAACATTTTTGAAAAGATACAAAACGCAATAAATGAAATACGCGAAAAAATCAAAGGGCTTACATTTAACCAGGCAAAAAATGAATTGAACGGTTTTAACGACAATGGCGAATTATTTGATTATAACTGGACAATAGACGGCGAACATTATCTTGTCGGCACGATATATGACAAGGGTGGAAAGCCAATTATGGATGATGACGCGTTGTTGTATGAAATCTGGTATGAAACAGATATGTTGAACGCAAGACAGGTTTTGTCTATGACCGAATTTGAAATTAAAGAACAAATTGAAAGATTGCAATAAGGGGGCAAAAATGAAACTACAAGAAAAAATACTTATCAAGATTCTTGCACTGATTGCACGAATTGTCGGGTATAATGTGGATGGCTTTTATTCACACGAATTGAACGATATTATAAACCAGTTAGACCAAAAGGATGAAAAATGAACGAACAAGAAAAATTAGAAACCTTGCAAAACATTTTGACAGGTTGCGGGTATAAAAATATCAAGGTTGCAGATTATGACCATACACAACCTGATTCAATGGATGAAAGCGATAGCGGTGGCTTTTGGGACTTGGCAAGAGATGTCACCGATGAAACTTTAAGTGACTTGTATGAAAGCGATGTCGTGGGCGATTTACCATATCAAAACGCTTATGATAATATGCAATCGCTTTTGTATAACTTGTTTTGTGTATTCAAAACAGAACAACCAGACGACTAAAACTAAAAGGATGATAAAATGGGTGTTTATGATTATTTGTATGCGTATGGTTTATCTTATGATAACTTTATCAAAAGATTATACCAGTTATCTAACTTTTTGCCGATAGATTATGCAAAGTTAGAAAGACAATGTGATGAATTGTATGATGAAACCGAATATGATTTGTTTGTTATGCAATCTCAACCTGTGCGATTTGAAAATGTTTGCGAAGAACTGTGGCGCGAAACATTAAAAGAACCGCGCGACCAGGACTATACAGACGCGTATGACGACTATTGTAATCGGTTGGATGAACGATTTTCAAAGATTCACGAAAAATACGGACACAATCTGTATATCAAGGTTTTGTGGGCAGCAGACGGTATGGACAGACAAGAAATCACAGACGAATTGTTAGACCTGGGCAAGCGATTTAGAATTGTTCAATACTGTTCGTTTGTGGATGACAACGATAATGTAATCTTGGTTGCTTTACACGAACCGTTTGACCTGAATAGATTGCACAAGGTATTAGAACCAGAACCAAAGGAAAAGACAAATGAGAAATAAAGCATTGCGTGATGAGTGGGAAAAGCAAATGATTGCAAAAACCGCAAATATGACAGACCAACAAAAACAAGAATCTTGGGACAAGGCGCGTAGCATATTGCGCGATACCCTGGACAAGATATTTAACAAAAAGGACTAACAAATGGCAGATAATTTTAATCGTTTAGTAAATCGTGGCTTAGGGCGCACCCGCGCAGAAGCAGAAAGAAACTTGCAGTTGGCAAAAGATTTAGGACTAACACCTCAAACAACAAGATTAGAATACGACCACGATTGCGAGGTTTATAGATTTATGGTCAAGGCATAAAAACCAAAAGGAAAGAAAATGGAAAGGCGAACAACAGAAAAAAAATACTATGTTGTGTATGAACTGGACAAAAGTTTATTATGGACGGCACACACAATCGTAGGCAAAACACCTGTTGGTTGGGAAACAAAAGCGATACAGGGCTTTTTACCACCAATGACCGCAAGGCAATTGTGCGATTATTTTGGGGTAGAATACAGCACCATATACCCTGACCGTTCGCACCTGCAAACAAGAATCAACCGCGCATTAAAAGCAGTTGCGTTCCACAGTGGCGAATATAAGGAAAATCGTGTTGTGTTGCGCTTGGCAATAGATACAAGATTGTGCAACCACTGTAAAAGACCTGTGTGTAAATCGTTGGTGGATGGCTACCCTTTTGAGTGCCTACACTGTGATGAGAACCTGATGAACTTTGAAACTATAAGGGCAGACAAAAATGAAAGTTGAACATATAGGTATAAGTTTGCAGGCAGGTTGGGTGGCTTTGTCGCTAGAACGGTTGGCACAATTGTGTGGCGCGCTAGCAGAACAAATAAGAACCGAACAACTTGTCACAAGCGATTGCACCAGGGGCTATCAAAAAGTCAAGATTCAAGTAGTAGCATTAGACCACTACCTGAAAGAACAATACGGATGGCTTTACCCTATGCAATACAAGGAAACAACAACGGCACCAAATAACAAGGGCATAGGACATCATAAAAACAAGGGGGATGAAAATGGCTAAAACACAGACACAATTTCAATGGTTTGACCAGAGAGACAACCAGTGGCATATATTGCCTTGCGGTAGGGTATTTGATGACCCGCGTGAAGCGCAAGAATACTTTAAGAAATATGGCAATCATATTACAAGATTCTTAGGCGGTGTTCGTGTTCGTTTATTTACAACAAAGGAGTTGAGTTATGCAAAATAAATTGAAACTGATAATTGGTGGTTGGGGCAAGAATCAAGAAAAAGTTTATGCGGCAAGAGAACAAATCAAAAACTTGTTGCAACAGATAGAAACGCGTAATAAAATGGTGTTAGACAAGGCAAATGATTATATCAAGTATATGAACGAAGATGAATACAATCAACTTGTGAAATTCACACAGCGTGTTCGTGTTGCGTTGCAAGATTTAAGACAAGGAGAATAAAATGGCAAAACAAATAATTTATGAGTGTTGGAACAGATTTACAAAGAAAATTGAAGCAACATTTTGCATACGCCAAGATGCAGAATTATACTGCAAAGAACATCCTAGTTGTGATTGGCGCGCGCATGAATTTGAAATGTATGTGGGGGCATAAGATGAACGCAAGAATTTTTGTGGCTAGCCAAGACCCAAAAAATGGCACACCAAATGCAATTCGCCAGCGCATGCACAGATTGGGCACACCTTTCAAAACAGGCGACAAGCGTGTAAAATTCTTATTGCCTGATGGTCGTTCTGCATTGTCGGTGGCGATTGAAAACAAAATATCATCACAGACATTTTACAAACGCTTGCGGGCAGGGTGGAAATTAGAAAAAGCATGTCAAGCAACAGTAGGAAAACAAGGAAAAATAAACTATGAACGAGACGACAAAGAAAATTTACTTTTACCTGACCTGGTATAAGACCGCATATCATTACACGCCATCGCAGGCACAGATTGCGGAAGCATGCAAATGTTCGCCAACGCGTGTGATAGTATTGTTAAAAGAATTAGCAAAAGCGGGCTACATTGAATTGTTTATGTTCCCATGCGGTGCGATAGATGTGAATATCAAGATTGACCCGACAAGACCTTGGGTCGCAAACATGCGATTCTCTCCAAAGGGTGTGCCAATCTTGACGAGCGAAATTCCCCTTAAACTGTATATTTGGGGGCGTGACAAGGCAGAACCAGTAGTGGTATTGAGTGAAAAAGATTTGATAAAAGAACAATTAAAGAAAAGCGGAGTGAGGGTATAATGCAACTTAGACAATATCAGGAAGATTGTGTGTCGTCCTTGATGAATAGCATTATGGAGAAAGGAAACCCGATTTTGTGGTTGCCAACAGGCGCAGGCAAGAGCATTATCATTGCCGAAATTGCGCGCAGGTGTGCGTTGCGTTGGGGGCAAATCAAAATCTTGGTTATTGCGCACCGAGCAAAATTGGTTGAGCAAGATGCCGAAAAATTCCAAAAACTTGGCATGTGCCCAAACATTTATTGCGCAGAATTGGGTCGCAAGGAAATTGGACAATTCACAGTTGCTACAATCTTGTCGGTTGTAAAGCACCCAGAATTGTTTGCAGATTTTCATTTAGTAATCATTGACGAATTGCAAATGGTTGATAATGAAGACAAGGGGTCGTATAGAAAGTTCGTCAAGGCATTGACTAAGGCAAAGATATTAGGGCTTTCAGCAACACCGTTTAGATTGAAAGGCGGCGCTTGTTATGGGCCAGGAAGATTGTTTAATCGTGTCGCGTATAAAATTGGGTTTAGTGATTTGGTAAAACAAGGGTATTTGACAGCACCAGTGAATTATGATGCAAACAGCAGTGATACCTTTGACGATATTAAAATCACAGCGGGCGATTTTAACCAAAAGGACATGAACGCACACTTTAACAAAATCGTGGGCAAATCGTGTGCAGATTTGGTAAATCGTATGCGCAATAGACATTATGTGTTGGTGTTTGCGTGTTCCATTGTGCATGCGGAAAGCATAGTAAAAGCACTGAAAGAATTGGGCGAAACGGCAGAGGTTTATCATAGTGAAATGTCGTTGGCGGAAGACAAAATGACAATCATGCGATTCCAACAACAGCAATTCAAATACCTTGTGTCCATTGACAAATTGGGTGTAGGTTTTGATGCGCCGTTTGTGGATGGCTTGGCACTGATGAGACCAACAATGTCGCGAGCATTGGCAATTCAACAGTTAGGGCGCGGTAGTCGTTTGTATGAAGGCAAGACAGATTTCTTGGTTGCAGATTATGCAGGAAACATCCGCAGACACAACCTGTTAAACCCAGATGCGTTTGATGTTCCATACGAACAGATACAAAAGCCCAACCGGTCAGGTGGAGATGCACCAGTAAAAACCTGCCCGCACTGTGATAGAATAAATGCCACCAGAACGACAATCTGCCCATGTGGGTATAAGTTCCCGCCAAAGATTGTTGTAAAGGCAGACATCAAAAAAGCAACCGATGAAATGGAAATTCCAATTAGAGTTTGGTTGCCGTCAGTTGAGCATAACGACAAACACGATTATGTAAAACTGATATTGGGCAGTATGACAAATGCGAGACCTGTGTTCTTCTTCCCAGAAGACAAAGGGTATTCGCGGGCAAAGTCAATGCTTAAATGGACAAAGTTGTTCCCAGGTGTTGCAATGCCTGACAGTGTATCAAAGATGGTGCAGTTGTTATCTATGCTACAAACGCAGAACATCGGCAACACCGCGGTATTCAAAAAAACAGACGGTAAGTATTATGAACTTATCAAAATAACAAAACCAGAACAAAAGGACTAAAAATGGACAAAGAAAAAGATGCAGTTGCAAAAATAGACGAAGCGATTGCGGCAGTAAAAAAACTTTGTGTCGGTTTGACTTTTGCACAGAAAACCGAGGTTGTCGGCAAAAGTGCAGACCTGCACAACTGGATTATGCACATACCAATCACAGACCGCAACTGTTCCACTTGCGAAAAATGTTGCCTGCGAAACGGTGTGCCTTGTTGCGCGGCGCGTGAGATGGCGGAGATTCCGTTCCAGGTTGTCAATCGTGTAGGCGGTTGCAGTCAATGGTATGAAAAAGATTATATTCCATTTTAACCAAAAGGATGAAAGATGAAAACGATACAATTAAAAGATAGCGTTATTGTTGTAAATAAAATTTGCATTATGCGCAAAGCAAAGGAAGCCAGAGCCGTAGGTTTGTTTCAGGTTGAAACAATATACAAAATTTTGTTTTTCTTTGGCGATGAAACAGAAGCAAAAATTGAATATGACGACAAAAAAAAGAGAGACAGAGATTATGAACGCTTTTTAGATTTTATACAAAACTGTAAAGCAGGAGAATAAAATGAATAAAGATTTTTTGAAATATCGTGTGTTTGATACAATAAAACATCATTATTTGGATGATGGCGAAATAGAATTGTTGTTGCATAACGATGGTATGTTGCTTTTAGGAAACTGGCGTGGCGATACACGATTTGCTAGCCCAGAATACATCGTTGAACGATGCGTTGGTTATGCCGATAAAAACGGAAAACTGATATACGATGGCGACATTGTAGAAGCCCACAACGGCGCTTATGATGTCGTGTGGAGTGATACAGAGTGCGGATGGGCGTTGCAACATCGTGCAACACACCGTATGCGCGCTATGAATTGTTTTGATTTTGATGAACTTAGTGTGTTCGGCAACATACATGATGCAATGTTAGCATAGGAGAACAAAATGAAAACAATAAAGTTTGAAAAAAGCACTAGCCCGCAACATGTTTTTGTATTAAAACATATTGCCGCCGTTAGTTATACAGATGTGCGTATAAATACTTTCTCGCCAGAGATAAATACAACACCTGTTTTGTCTATTGAACTAACGAACAGTGTCACACCACATTATATTCAATTCAAATCTACAACAGACAGAAATAGGGCGTATCGCAACCTTGTTGCAGAATTGGAAAAACTAGAATAAAAAATGTTTAACAAAATTAAAAAAAACACTTGACATTTAGTTTTTTTATGATATAGTGGAAACGAACCAAAAAGAAAAAACCAAAAGGACTAAAAATGAACGAAGAATTACAAACATTACAACAGGCGTGGTTGGATGCAAAAGCCAAAGAGGATGAAGCAAAAAAAGCACGCTTACTCGTTGAACAACTCATCTTGGAAAAAATCGGTTGGACAGAGGGGTCGGACGAATTTAAGACCTGGAAAGACCGCGTTAAAATTACATTTGGGCGTAAGGAAGAATACGACAATGACGAATTGTTTAAGTTATTCCAACCGCAGGACTGGTCAGCACCAGAGTGTCCGTTTAGGGTAAAGTTTGAGGTTGATGCGAAAAAGATGACAGAGTTCAAAATCAACCACAACAAATACTGGTTGGAAAAATTGCAACCTTTATGCACAATCAAGTTTTCAAAGCCCGCATTTAGCGAGGCACCAACAAAGGGAGGCACTGTTGAATAAAGACACAGAAGCGGTTAAAAAGTTTCTTAAAGCCGCAACTAACCCGCGAGCATTGGCTAAGGCGTTCCCCTTGAAAATGCTTGTCGCCTACACAAGCGCACTTGTGTCGGCAATAGTGATTCAGGTGGGGGAATTAGAAAAGACCGCGCTTGAATTAAAAGAAAACCAAGAACAAAACCAAAAGGAACCGAAATGAGTAATTTCTTATCTAAGGTAGGCCCAGCGCAACAAAGCAAAGGGTTTATGATGATGATTTACGGCCCTGCAAAGGTTGGTAAATCAACATTTGGCGCACAGATACCAAATCACATTTTCTTGAACTTGGAAGATGGTTTGTCCTATGTGCCAGGTGCTAACACCTTGCCTTTCACAACAGAATACACAGATGTAAAGGCAATGCTGACAGAATTGGCAACAACACAACATAATTATAAAACATTGGTTGTTGATTCTGCGGATGTGTTGGAAAACTTGATTAAAAAATGGATTGTTGCACAACAGAATAACACGCAAATCAAAGACATTGCAGATATTCCGTTTGGTCGTGGCTACCCATTGTTGATGACCGAAACACGCAAAGTTATGGAAATGTTCCAATACCTTGCGGCAGAAAAGAAAATGAATATCATCTTCATCTGCCATGAAGAGGTCAAAAAGATGCAACCACCTACTGGCGCAGAATACACATATATCGCACCATCGTTGTATGGAAAAACAACACAGGGCGATAATACCTTGAAGATTTATGTTGATAGTGTTGATGTTATCGGTTATTGCACTTTCAAAACTATCGTCAAACAATCTGATACAGGTTTTGGTGGCTCTCGTGGGGTCGCAGTTGGCACAGGCGAACGCATAATGTATGTTGATGCCTCTAACCCTGCGTTCATCTCAGGTTCTCGTCTGCCTTTACCAAAGCAGATAGAGTTTTCATGGACTGCGTTCTTGAACGCATTGAAAACTTGCATGACACCTGCACAACCTGCGCAAGCACCACAAGAACAACCAACCCAAGAACAACAATAAAAGGAGAAAAATATGTCTAATTTATGGGGATTTGATGTCGCAAACCAAGAAGAACAACAACAAGTGAAAAACCTGACAGCAGGTAAATACAAATTGTTGATTGAAAATGTTGAAATCGGTATGAAAGATGCACAAACTGGCAAATACCGCACAATAACAAACCCAGCCGAAGCAGGCAAAGGTTTGATTATTCAGGTTGCGTGTATTTTGGCTGCCGATAGCGGCGAGTTCAAAGAAGGATGGAAACACAATATGTTCTTCCGTCCATTGACAGACGGTATCGCGGGCGATATTGCGCGCTCACAGTTCAAACGCTTGGCAAATGTATGCGGTTGTTCTGCCGACCCACAACCAACAGAATTTCAAGGTAAAATGTTTATGTTGGAATTGGTGCAACAGAAAGACAACCCAGAATACACAAACATCAAGAGAATTGACCCAGTTGATGGCGCTAGTGTGGCGGCATCTACACAAGCAGCACCTGCAACAGCGGCACAACCTATGCCGTTAGGGTCTGTCTCAGCGGCGGCTGCACCTGCAACTAATCCAGGTGTTCCGTCCTGGGATTAAAGTTTGGGGAGGAAAGGAGACAATCCTTTAATCTTGTTTGGCGGTGGCAAGATAGAGCGTTGTATCGGTTTGGGCCGCAAAAGCATGTGTCTCTATCGTCTTGTTTTTCTGGAAGACGACCATGGCCCCAAAGAGGTATGTAGAAACCTCGGTGTAGAGTGTAAAACTCATAACAAACATGCAAATACAGCGACACCGCCAAGAACAAGGAGATAAGACATGAAAAACGAAAGGAAAAAAGGTATGGGAATATGTAGTGCGTTATTAGTTGCATTTATCATACTGAAAATTATTGGTATGATTACTTGGAGTTGGTGGTGGGTTTTATCGCCATTATGGATTCCAATTGCTGCGATTGTAATTTTTTTACTTGTGATTGCAGTAATCGGTGGTATAGTGTCATTGTTTGAATAGGGAGATGCAAATGAAAGAAGCAAATCATGGCGCAATAGACGGCGCACAATTAAAATCTTTTGTTGAACGCGTAGAAAGAATTGAGGAAGATATTGCTCAATCAAACGCGGACAAATCAGAATTATACAAAGAAGCCAAATCATTAGGTTATGACCCAAAGTTCATCCGCAAGATTGTGCAACTGCGCAAACTTGACCCAGACGAATTGGATGAAGAAGATGAATTGCTGGCAATGTATCGTCAAGCAATGGGCATATAAAGTTTCCGCATTAGGGGGTGGTTTATTTCGGAAAATTCTTTTGCACCCTCTTTGGTTACTCTTCCTGGTTCAGAGTGCGGAAAGAGCCAGCGCCTGCCCGCGCGAAAGCGGGCAACTTGGTAAAGGAAACGGAGAGATAAATGAACAGTTTTGCAGATTTTGAACAATCAGATTGCACTGCTTGGGATGATTACGCATTACAATACTTAGCCAAAGGTTTGTCAGTTATTCCTTTGGCCCCAAAGCAGAAAGGCCCAAAGTTATCTGGTTGGTCGGTTTTTTGTGAAAAGCAAATGACCCCTGATTTTGCTCAAACTTTTTACGGCCACCAAAACAACATTGGGTTGTGTTTAGGGTCTGCATCTGGGCTGATGGCGGTTGATATTGACACTGACGACAAAACATTGTTGTCCAAGATTGAAAAAATCATACCAAATTCTCCTGTGAAAAAACGCGGCAAGAAAGGTTATACCGCTTTCTATAAATATGACGGACAAATAAGTCAGTCGTTTAAGAAAGGCGAGGCAGGTATAGACATCTTGTCAGCGGGTCGTCAGACAGTGCTACCGCCATCAGTCCATCCATTAGGCATGAATTATGAGTGGATTACAAAGGCGACATTGCTCAATTTCAAGGTTGAAAACCTGCCATCCATTGGCGAAAACCAAATTGAACAATTGCGCCTTTTGTTTAAGCCAGATGTCAAGAAGATTCCAACAACGCCTACATTGTCACGCAGAGATTCAGAAAGGTCAGAGGTTGAAGATGCTTTGGCATTTATAAACCCTGATGAATCTTATGAAATGTGGGTTGAGGTAGGATTGGCAATCCGTTCCGAGTATGGCGAAAACGGCTTTGACCTGTTTAACCGCTGGTCTGCTCGTGGCGCAAAATATGATGGCGTGGGCGCTTGCTTCAAAAAGTATTCTTCCTTTGAAAGTGTCCGCGACATCACGATTGCCACTGTATTTCATTATGCGATGGAACGCGGCTTTGAACGCAAAAACGATTGGTCTGAAACGGTAGAACAATTCTTGGAAGATGATTGTGCCAAACAAGAATCTTGGGATGTTGTCAATTCGTTTTTAGGCATCAAAGACATCAAAGCCGAAGAAGAACAAGCGGCATTGCTTAGTCCGCCAGGACTGTTGGGCGAGGTTTATAGTTGGGTATGTAAATCATCCCCAGTTATTCAGCCGATGTTCTGCATTGCCAGCGCAATCGCAATCGTCAGCAGTGTATATGCGCAAAAGTTTAAGACGGACACAGGTGCTCGTTCCAACAACTATGTTGTAGCGATTGGTGCATCTGGTTCTGGTAAATCACGCGTATGCGACCTTGTGCCTTGGTTTATGATGCAGTTGGGCGAATCCTACACGTCTATGCTGATTGGCGAACCAAAATCTGATGCAGGGTTGATAGATGCGTTGATTCAACGAAACGGAAGAGGTTTGTTGTGCATTGACGAAATCGGGCATTACTTGCGCCAGATGAAAGCAAAGACAGCAAACGCATACATGGCAAATGTTGGTGCAGAACTTACTAAATTGTTCTCACGAGCAAATGGTGTGTATATTTCAGGTTCGTATAGCCAGAACAGCAAACGTGCATCTGTGACAATAGACCAACCTTGTTTGACTGTGTTTGGACAATCTGTGAAAGACCGTATGTTCAAAGCATTGACGGAAGACGACTTTATAGATGGGTTTTTCAATCGTTGGCTTATCTTTGAAAGCGAAGATAAAATGCCAGCGCACAACACCGATTATGTTGATGCAGAAACGAATTACCCGACTAATTTGTTGAATACCATCAAAGAATTGGACAAACGCGTATTGGACACACAGTTGTCGTCAAACTATCTAAAAACAGCGACAGGGCCTTATGTCATGATTGCACCAAAAACAAACGGTGCAAAAGAATTGTTAGCCGCACACCAGGCAAGCATCAACCAGCGCAGATTAGATATTGGCGATGGCTTGATGGATTACCCTTTGTCGCGTGCTAACGAATACCTGGAAAAATTATCATTGACAGCCGCAGAACTGATTGACGGCTTCCCAGTGATAACAGAAAGGTCTATGGCTTGGGCTATTGCAGCAGTTGAAAGCAATTTGCGACAGATTGAAAGTAAGTTGCTGACATTGACTGTATCTGATTATGAAGAAAGCGTGCAATATGTTTTACGCTCATTACCTTTGGGCAGAAAACTATCGCAAGCCGACTTTAATAATTTAACACACGCGTTGCCACCTCGTCAGAGAGCCGATATTATGCGCGATTTGTTAGTGCGTAAATATCTCGCTTGGGATGATAGTGATGGCAAACGGTTCTTAGTAAGGAGGAAATAATGGCAACAAAAACAGCATTTGCGGACTTTATCAAATCTAACTTTGGAACCGCTCGTCAGGCAGCACTTGCACTTGGAGTTTCGCCAGCAACCTTATACGCTCAAAAAAAGAATCCTAGGGGCGGTTATAAGGTTTTGGCGGAGGTCTGGACTAAATACAAAGAAGCCATGATGGATGCGATGTATTACAAAGATGCTTACCAGGACTTAGCAGAACGATATAATGACCTGGCAAGCAAAATGAACGAAGAGAACGGAGTTGCAGAATACTTAAATGGGTAAGGAAAAGGAGATGCACAATGGAGAAATGGGATGTTCGGAAACCTCAAAAATATCATCCTAGTAGGGGCGGAATTTATAATCTGGTGTTCAGCACCACAAAGCCACTAGGTTGGTATTGGTCTAATCGCACGTTTTCATACGGCCCTTATCGCACGTATGACGACTGTGCGGAAGCGGTGTATGCAAAACCTAAAAAGACACAAATGGACAGGCAATACGAAGCAAAACAAACAAAGTATTGGAACCAAGTTGAACAATGGGTTTTGTGGAACAAACGAATCTCCATTGAAAACGCAATTCGGCATAAGTGTTCTGAATTTGAATTGCAGGATGGGCCAGAACCAAAACAACTCATCCAATGGATGCCAAAAAAAGTTTGGAAAACCAAATTGCCGAAAGGTGTGGAATACGACCCTGAAACAGATTGTTTTATTCTTAGCGGTAAAAGAATCTTGCCGCCCTTGAATAAACTGCGCCAACACTGCCCAGGCGTAAAAGAAACGGTGGCAGAAATGACAAACGACAAAGGAGAATAAAATGTCTTTTGAAAATAAAAACTTGTCTCTTATCGCTTATGCCAACGGTTTTTCTTTGTGGCACTACAAGACAACCGATGCAATAGAAACGGTTTGTAACCCTGGGTATTTTGCTCGCGTAAAAACCTTGTGCAAAACTGGCGATATTGTGATTGTAAATGCCAAAAATGGCACCAGCATCAAAAAATTCGTTTTGGACGAAAAAGAAATAAAATTGCAAAAATTGAACTAATTATGGAGGAAAAAGTGAAAAAATCACGTATTTTTGGCAAAATTGGACAAATATGTGCAGTTTTTGCGTTTATCTTTATGTTGGCACCTGATGCAAATGCGGTATCAAGAGCGCATCCACCACGACAAAAAGTTATCGTTTTGCACGAACATCACGACAGTCCAGCAATAGCAGGTATCGTGATTGGTTTAGGTGTGGCAATGATAGTTTATGCGGCAACACGCGAATATCGTGATTGCACACGTTTAACATACAGATTCTAAGGGAGTAAAACATGACAAATAGAAAACATTGGAAAAAATTATCAACAAAGCAACTGAATAAGGTTTTATTGCAGTTGAGACAACAAAAAGGCAAAACAGTGCCGTTGTTTTGGTGGGGTTTGATTTTAACCGTATTCGCCACGATATTAGGCATTGGCTTTTTGGACATTTTGGGTCTTGCGATGGTATTGACCGACATTGGCAATTACATTTATTGCGATGTTAGCGATTATAAAATCCGCACAATGATTGAAAAGAGAGCCCAAAATGGAAGAAAAAAATAAATATGGTTTCGTCTCTGGCGGTTGGATTTTTGACTACATGGACAGAAAAGCCCTGTATGCCATGAATTGCGCCGTCAGAGAAACACGAGATAAAAACTTTTATACCGCGAGTGCAAAGATAAAGTTTTTGAATCAACTGTGCGACACAAAGGACATAACGCTCAATATCGGGGTCTTTGTCAAAGACAAACACCATATTGTTGTTATTATTTCTATGTGGAAAGTGCATGGGGAAATAATCGCAAAAGCAGAGTTTTTGTTCGTGGAAGCAAAACAAAACAAATGTGAAATAAAAGGAAGCAAAAAATGACAAAAGATATTAAAGCAGATAAATTCTACGACAGGATGCCAGAACCATTTGACATTGAGGCCCCTATAACTAATTTACCCCTAATGTTTGCTACGGTTTTGGCTAAACCAAACGATAAAAAGGGCGAACCTGTTCATGTGGTAGATTTGCAGGATTACATCAGGTTAGGTATTACAGTTAGAAAACTTGTTAGCAAGGTCAATTTTTTGTCTAACAAAATACACGACATGACAGTGGCTAATCTAAAAACGGACGGCACTTTGTCTGCGCTTGGATTAAAAGAACAACAGGACGAAACAATAGATTCTGTTATTGCGTGGCATCGTGAAACATTTCCAAATGCAACAGCAAGCGGGCAATTGGACAAATGGGAAGAAGAATATGCTGAGTTCCGCGATGCTTGTAGGAGTGGCACAACATCCGAACAAATTGACGAACTTGTAGATTTGTTTATTGTTGCTTGTGGTATTATGCGTTTTAATACAGAAAGAGGTTGCTATAATCTTGCTCATTGTTGCGAATTGCGCAGATTGCACCGCTTTTATATGCCGACATTTTATGAAAGATTAAATGCAAAAATGGCTAAGAACCGCGCTCGCAAATGGGAATATACAGGCGATGGAAATTATCATCACGTAAAAGGCATGGAGGACTAAAATGGACAAAATACACGAAATAGAAGAAAAATTAAATAGTTTGGATTGCAGAAAGTCAATGATGGAGTGGTATGTTGGCAAATTCACAGGCATGTTGATTGCATTGGAAAACCAGCATGTGATAACCCATGAACTTGCTGACACTTTGCGCGGTGCGATGAGCGATATTCGCGGTTTTGGCACTGGCTTTGCCAACGAATTAAAAGAAATATACGATGAAAATTTGACTTATCGCAAGGGCCAGGAAGAAGATAAAAAATACAGGGGAGACGGCAAATGCAAAAAATAATCATATCTATGCCTGGGTGTAGCAAATGCGCTATGCTCAAAGACCAGTGTAAAGACACCAAATGCGTTGAGGTTCCGCAAGATACATTACTTGCGTTTGCTCGCGTTGTCGGTATCAAATCCATGCCGTTTGTCATCGTGACAGGCGAACCACAAGAACTAGAAAAGGAGATAAAGGGATGATAGTTACTTTTAGTGTTTCAAGTTGCATTTGGGCGGTTGTCGTTGGGCTGTGTTTGCTCTACGCAATCTATTTAGACCGCAAAGAAGAAAAGGGTAAAAAATAATGCTCATGTTTGAAATTCCTCTACGGTTGCCTGGTATCAACGAATACCAGGCCGCATGTAGAAGGCACCCGCTAAATGGCGCACAGATGAAAAAGAACGCTATTCGGTCTGTTATGCCATATTTGACACCTGTGCGGGAATTAAAATGGCCTGTGCAGGTGGAAATATACTATACCGAACCGAATAAACGGCGCGATATAGATAACGTAACTGGCTTTGGCGCAAAGGTTATTCTTGATGCGCTGGTAAAATGTGGCTTCTTGCCCGATGACGGCCCTAGTTATATCAACAAAATAGACCAGGGTGTCAA
>JAEEGL011489352.1_pt1 | contig 16923 bp, 9 predicted proteins | sample 9134231 | NCBI WGS metagenome assembly JAEEGL01 (sample SAMN16246548, study PRJNA631951) | gut metagenome | biome: gut microbiome; feature: rumen; material: fiber-attached | host: Bos | place: Iran: Karaj | collected 2018-10
AAAAGCATTCAACCTCCTCAATAAAAACCAGTTCCCGGCCGGCGCTGTTGAAGACGGTACGATCACCTTCTCCGGCGTTCAGGTATGGGTAAGCGGCGCGGGCGCTGCCTGCAACCTCCGCGAACTCGCCGTGAAGGAATACACTCCCTCGGAAGGGCTCGCGTTCGACTGGGCGGAAGAATGGAAGGAAGCCAACGGCGTTACCGCCGGCACCTGGCAGGAATCCTCCGTTCCCGGCGTTCCTCACAGCTATGAATACGCCGCTGTCTACGATGCCGATTCCGGCAACGTAAAACTCGGCGTTAAGTTCCACGGCATACTCACCGGCGACGCCGAATCTTACGGCAACGGCAAGGGCACCAACGTCCGCGTCTGGATCCGTAACCCGGGCACCGGTTATACCGCTTACAACTTCTTTGCCGATGTATCTTACAACGGCACCGAATGGCTCACCTGCATCAAGCAGAACACCAATCCGACCGGCAACACCGGCTCTGTCGTTGCAGATTACAACGCCGAATCCTATCCCTACACCCTCAACACCAAGAAGACCGACCGCGGCGCGGATATCGAGATCATATTCCCGGCTACCCTCGTTTCCGACAGCGGCGTTGTTCAGGTAATATTCGCAGTCTCCAATAAGGACGTTGCGAACTACTGCCTGTACCACGGTGCGGCGGGCGGCTCGGCTGCCTGGAACCCCTGGAACGGCGATCAGAGCATCAACCTCTCCGGAGCTCCGATGCCCGAGATCTCCACTTCCAGCGGAAACCTCGCTCTTAATAAAGAGTGCACCATGGGCGGCAATTACTCCACTTCCGGCACCTACATGGGCAAGATGACCGACGGTGTATCCGCTACCGCGGGCTCCTACACCGGAGTATGGCACGCCTTCAAGATCGGCGAAGTTACCGCCGATATCAACCTCGGTCAGGTTTACGAAAACGTAAACAAAGTCAGAGTAAATATCTGGCCGGCGAACAAATCCGGTATTATTCCTCCGAAGAGCGTTAAATTCTACGTCTCCGAAGACGGAACCAACTACACCGAAGCCGGCATGCTCGATATGAGCGACAGCAGGTTCAAGGATAATTCCGACACCGCTTTCTGGTTCGAGACCGAACTTTACACTGCTTACAAAGCGCAGTACGTGAAGATGGTCGTTGACACTCAGAAAATAAACGGCGGCGGCGCGTTCTCGTTCTTCGCGGAAGTCGAAGTATACGCTGTTGAAGCTGCTGAATACGTACAGCCGACTCACGGTTATACCTACAGCACCAGCTCCCTCAACGTTATCGGCTACAAGCTCGGCAAGACTCTGGGCGAAGTAAAAGACAAGAGCCACGCGTGGTGGAACCTCGCGGTGGTCGAATGGGATATCGACGAAAAGGCATACGTTGTTAAAGAAGTCCTTATCGGCAACGGAACCGATTCCGATTTCCGCGGCGTTGAGATCCCGCTCTACGGCTTCGTTCTCGGCTGCCACAACACCGAAATGCCCGAAGCCGCCGCGTTCATCGCAAGCCTTGCGGCAGGCGACAAGCTTTACCTCTATGATATCGACGTAAGCGAGATCACAGAAGTAGACGTTGCACTCAGCGAAAACGCCATGGTCTCCAAGGATCTTATCGACGGCAAGACCGCCTATGATCCCGGCGTAAAACTGGGCGCGTACAAGATCACCAACTTTGCCAAATACGCTACCGGCAACACCATCGACATCTTTGTCCGCCAGGAAGGCAAGACAACGCTCGGCGATCTCGAAGGCAGGGATTACAACTACTTCAAGATCATCGTTGTCAACGAAGAAGGCATGGTCATCGACGTGAATGAAAAACTCGGCAGAGCTGCCGAGCCGCATTCTCCGGAAGACGGCCGCAAAGATCTCGTTGAGATCCCCGAAGGCGGATACATCATCGGCTTGCACAATGATGCGATCGCGGCCGAAGGCAGCGTTTACGCCGACCTGTTCGGCGCGGACGGCGTGAAGTGCGGCGATACCGTAACGCTTCGCAACGTAGACCTTGAAGAGCTTGCGACACTTGCTGTCGGGACCGAGCTCAACAAATACGCTTCCTTCGACGTTACGAAGAAGGCGTTCACCTCCGTTACCTCCGCAAACGGCAGATGGCAGACCGTTAAAGACACTTCGCCCGAACTTCTTACCTACAAGCTCGCGCTTGCAGACGACGAAGAATACCTCTACGTTACCGTAGTGGGCGACGGCAAGTTTGCCGACGAGATCTCCACCTTCCGCTTCTGGATCCGCTCCAGCGACGACGCGACCGTTTACACTCACTTCTATGACGTAGACATCGCGGCCGACGGAGCCGTTACCAACAAAGCAAAATACAACAAGAGCCTTACCACGAACAGCGGCGACAACATCGCCGAAAGCTCGATGGTATACGCGGCCTCCGCAATAGGCGAAACTCAGACCAAGATCACCTTCAAGGTGCTCCTCTCCGAGTTCAACGGCGCAGACGGCTTCGCATACTATGCTGCTCTTATGAAGAAGGGCGTGGATTACTCCTACTATCCCGCTCCCTCCGGAACCGGTACCGCCACGATGCCTTACCAGGCAAACGGCTGGGACATCCGCCACGAAGGTCTTTACAATAAAGATCGCATGGAACAGCCCGGCACCTATAAGCTTCGCAGCTTTGCCGGCTATGCCAACGGCGACGTCAACCTGTTCGTAAGGATCAACGACGGCGAAACCGTACTCAAGACTCTTAACGAGATCGGCAACCTCATCAACAACAGGACCACCACCGACTACAACGCTTACAAGGTGTTCACTGTCGGCAGCGACGGCTTCGTTACCGGCGTTTACACCAACATCGGCCGTGCGGAAGTTCCGCACTCCGAAGGCGACGGACGCAAGGATCTTGTAGAAGTTCCCGAAGGCGGCTTTGCAATAGGCGTTTCCGTTTATGACGGCGACGTTGCGAAAGACGATGCCGCTCTCGCGATATTCGACACCCTCAAGGTCGGCGACTACGTCGAACTTTGCAACGTCGATATCGAAGAAGTGGCTGAATCGCATCACATCAACGCATACGCTTCCTTCAACGTTCAGAGCATCGAAGAAGTTCCCGCGGATGCGTTCAAGATCACCCACTTCGGTTACTACACCGCAGACATCTGCACCATACTCGTTCCGCTGGCAACCGGCGAAAACACCGTCGGCTCCATCACCAAGGTAACTCAGGGCGCGCCCCAGAACTTCACCTGGTGGTATGCGATCATAGTTGATGCAAACGGCAAGGTCACCAAGCAGATCAACATGGTTGACAAGACCAACGAAGTCATCCCCGAAGGCGGCTTCATGCTTCTCGCTCACGGCTCGCATCCGGCGCTCGATACTCTCGGCACCGCTGTGGTCGGCGAAATCGTTAAGCTTTACAACGTAGACCGCGAGGCTCTTGCCAACACCTGGAAGTGGAGAACTCTCGTAAAAGCGGCGTTCACGATCAAAGAAGACGACAGCATCAAACGCCCCGTCTCCTACAAGAAGAGCTACACCGTTACCGGCAACACCCGTACCGACTCCTATAAGGACGACGGCGTGAAGCTTACCGACGGTAAGTATTCCGATAACGGCGGCACCGCCGCTTCCTCCGGATTCCCCATGGGGAACAACCCCACTGTTACCGTTGACCTCGGCGAGGCTATGGACGTTGATCTGTTCAAAGTCCACTCTGCCGCCAACAGCGGCTGGGGCATCACCCTTATCACCGGCTTCACGGTAGAGATCTCTACCGACGGCACCACCTTCACTCCCGTGGAGGCTGCCAGCACCAAGGGCGATCCCGCCGACGCAACCTGGCAGTCAACCTGGTTCACCATTCAGCTCGACAGCGCTGTCAACGCCCGTTACATTAAATTCGTACCGGTCGGCGGCAACTATCTGTGGGCTGACGAAGTCGAGGCTTGGGCTCCCGCTGAATAAGCAGGCGCACACAACCGCATAGTATTACGCAAGTAAAATTGCAGTAATAACGCGCCCCGCGGAGCAATCCGCGGGGCGTGGTTTTTCCCCAAAAGCGTAAACGCTTTCGGGGGTCCCGGATACACCCCACGAAACAAAGTGTCGCGGGGACCCCCATAGGCGCTTCGCTTGCGCGCATTCCATCGCCGTCGAAAACGCTGCGCGTTTCCTCCTCCCCTCGATACGCGGACTCGCGCAGCTCGTCTGGAAGGTGTTTTTCCCGCGGGGGACCCACAGAAAAAACGGATTTAATTTATATAGTTATATAGTATAAGAAAAACGCCCCTCGGGGCGTTTTTTTCATTTTTTCATTCGCCGCAGGCGGAATTCATTCGGCGCGAAGCGCGGCTTTTCCCCCGAAAATGCTTGCATTTTTGGGGCTAAATGGGGGTCCCCGCAAAACACGGTTTTGCGGGGCAAAAGGGGGGTCCCCGCAAAACACGGTTTTGCGGGGCAAAAGCGCAGCGCATCTCACTTAACACGAAAAAAATCCCGTTTGGGTTGACCAAACGGGATTTTTGTTTTAATGTTGTTTATTCGGCGTCGGCTGCTTCTTTTATTTCTTCAACAGCTTCTTTAACTTCTTCCGCCGTTTCCTTCGCCTCTTCAGCCGCTTCGGCGACGGGGGCAGCCGCTTCTTCAACGGCTTCCTTCGCCTCTTCAACGGTTTCCTTGGCTTCCTCAACGGTTTCTTCGGCTGTTTCCTTAACTTCTTCGACCGCTTCCGCCACGGGCGCCGCGGCTTCCTCAACGGTCTCCTTTGCTTCCTCGACCGCTTCGGCAACGGGGGCGGCTGCTTCTTCAACAGCTTCCTTCGCTTCTTCGGCTGCTTCGGCAGCGGGGGCTTCTTCGGAAACCTCCTCGCCGGTGAGGAGCGCACGGATCGAAAGGCTTAAACGCCTGCGTTCGAAATCGGCGGCGGTGATCTTAACGGTTACCTTGTCGCCTACCTTAACTACGGACGCGGGGTTCTGTACGGGTTTGTCGGAAAGCTGGCTTACGTGGATCAGTCCGTCGAGATCGGGGAAGATCTCGGCAAACGCGCCGAACGGAAGTACGCTAACTATAGTTGCTTCGACAACGTCGCCGACCTTATACTTCTGTGCGAATATGTTCCACGGATCGTTCTCGGCGGTCTTGTAGCCGAGCGAGATGCGCCTGCGTTCGCGGTCGATATCCTTAATGAATACGTTGACGGTATCGCCTTCCTTGAACACGTCGGCGGGCTTTTTGAGCTTGCCCCACGATATCTCGCTGATGTGAAGCATGCCGTCCACCGGGCCGATGTTCACAAACGCGCCGTAGGACATAAGCGCGCGGACCTTGCCTTCGAATTTATCGCCGACCTGCGCGGTCTCGAAGAAGGTGTCCTCGGCTGCCTTTCTGGCTGCGCGGGCGGAGCTCTTAATGGAGCCGACAGCCCTCTTGCGGCCGTCGTTCACGTCGATAATGCGGAAGCTTACCTGCTGGCCCTTAAGAGGTTCCAGATCTTCGCCCTTGGGGATGCCCGTCTGCGAAGCGGGGATAAATACACGGTTGGGACCGTACGGAATAATAACGCCGGCAAAGCCCTTTTCGTTCTTCACGATCTCTTTTACCGTGCCGGTAAGATGCGCGCCGGATTCGGCGGCGGCTTTGATCTCGTCCCAGAACTTGTGCGCGTCGATCTTCTTCTTGGAGAGCATGACCGTGCCGTCGGAATCGCTGAACTTGCCGCACATAACTTCTATTTCGTCGCCGACCTTGAACAGCTCGTTCAGATCCACGCCGGATTCGGAAGTTATTTCGTCATACGGAAGAATGCCCGTATGCTTGGTGCCGAGATCCACTTTGACCTCGTTCGGATTTACCGCCGAAACTATACCCTTGACCCTTTCACCTGTATTTAAAGTTTTGAATGACTGGTCGAGCAATTCAGCAAAACTGAGTTCCTCATTGGTGATGTCTGCCATCTTGTTGTATACCTCCTGTATTATACCGTCCGGCGTCGATGCCCCGGCGGCTATTGCTTTCGTTTTCGCGCGGGCAATGCGCCCGGCGCAGTCTTTCAGCTCCTCGGCCGACTCGATAAGTATCGCGTCGCGGCAAACCTCCCGCGCGATGGCGTAAAGTTTTGCGGTGTTGGAGCTGTTCCGTCCGCCTACGACGACCGTGAGATCGCACTGCGAAGCGAGCTCGTAAACCGCTTTCTGGCGGTTTTCGGTAACGCTGCAGATGGTGTCGTAAACGCGGCAGTTGGGATAATATTTTTTAATAAGCCCGCGGCATTTTTCCCATTCCGCTCCGGAATAGGTGGTCTGCGCGGTAAGTATGCAGTCGCGCTCGTCGCAAAAGCCTTCCGGATGCGCGGCGATTATCTCTTCCGCGCCGGAAAACACGCGGCTTTCGCCGTTCGCCCAGCTAAGAATGCCCTGCACCTCCGGGTGGTTCCTGTCCCCCACGGTGAACACCGTAACGTCCTTTCCCTGCGAGCCGACGATGCCGTGTATCTTCTTGACGTAGGGGCAGGTGGCGTCGACATATTCGACTCCGCGGCGCTCCGCTTCCTCCAGCACGTCCTTCGGCACCCCGTGCGTGCGGATGAACAGCAGCGCGTCCGGCGGCAGGTCCTTTATTTCGTCCGCGGTGATAAACGTCACCCCGCGGCGCTTAAGCGATTCGTTGAACCCGGGGTTGTGTATCAGCTCGCCGAGACAGAATATCCTTTTGCCGGATTCGTTTATGCTTTTTTCTATCATATCCACGGCGCGCTTTACGCCGAAGCAGAAGCCGCTGTATTCGGATATACGTATTTTATCGCTCATCGTTATGCTCGTTGAACAGATCGCACACCTTCCCGAACGCGTATTCCGCGATATCGTGGGAATTCGGGCGTTCGTTTATTGCGGAATATTCGGAATAAGGGATGGGTTTTCCGACAAAAACGCGCACTTTGCGGAAGACGGATGGCTTTCCGCGGCGGTTTTTGCCGTAGCATATCGCCACCGGAAGCAAAGACGCCTTGCTGCGCGAAGCCATCAGGCCGAGCCCCGCCATCGCCTGTTCCGGCAGCGGGCCGACGCCCGGCATACGCGTGCCCTGCGGGTAGATCGCCAGACTTTTGCCCTCGCCCAGAGCGCCGCAGGCGGTGCGAAGCGCCTGAATGTCGCTTTCTCCGCGGCGGATGGGGATCACGTTGCACGCCAACAGGAATTTGCCGAACAAACCGTGTCCGGTAAGCGATTCCTTGGCGATGAACACCAGATCGCGCTTTTTAACGGCGTTCGCGGTAAAGACCGGATCGGTGTACGAGGTGTGGTTCGAAAGCACGATGCAGACGCCCTCGCCGTCGTCGTTTTCCCTGCCGTAATAGCTCACGCGGTAAAGTATCTTTGCAAGGAAGTTCGTGACGGCGCGCGCCGCGCGGAAGGTTTTAACGCCCATTACGCCCCGACCTTCTTGTGAAAGATCTCCAGCGCCGCGTCGACCGTTTCTTTGATCCCGAGCTTGGAATTATCCAACACCACCGCGTCTTTCGCGGGGACGCAGGGAGCGATCTCCCGCGAGGAATCGTTTTTGTCGCGCCAGAGCATATCCGCCAGCACTTCCTCGTAGGTGGTCTTTTCGCCTTTTTCGACAAGCTCTTTATACCGGCGTTCCGCGCGCGCCTCCGGCGAGGCGGTTACGAATATTTTTACCTGCGCTTTGGGCAGGATCACCGTTCCGATATCGCGCCCGTCCATGACCACGTCGTTTTCCCGCGCGATCTCGCGCTGCGTTTCCAAAAGGAATTCGCGCACCTCGGGGACCTTCGAAACGTCGGACGCATAACGCGACATCTCGGGCGTGCGTATCTCGCCGCCGATCTCGCGCGTGCCGAGGAACACCTTCCCGCCGCCGTCGATAAGCCGCATGGTTATCTTCGTGTGGGAAAGCACCGAAACGGCGCCCGCCGCGTCGCCGGGTTCGAACCCGTGCTCCGCGACGAACAGCCCTACCGTGCGGTAGAGCGCGCCCGTATCTATGTAAACGAAGCCCAGCTCGCGGGCGAGATTCTTTGCCAGCGTGCTTTTTCCGGAACCGGAGGGCCCGTCCAATGCAATATTGATCCTGCGCTTAACCATATATATCACCAAAATATATTATAACTGACGAACGGCGGATTTTCAATAGTTTTTTGCAAAAATAATAGCTAATAAAGCGTTTTTTTGATTCGTATGATTATATTCTTTGACTAAAACGGCGGAAAAAAGGCGAAACCCGCCGCCCGTCGCCGCTTGTTTTTCAAAATAACTTGACACGGCGGGAATTATGTTGTATAATACTCACACTGAAAAGTATGTTTACCGCGGGCGCGCGCCCGCGGCGCACACATCCTGAAAGGAGATTTGTTAAATGAAGAAGATCGCATTACTGCTTGCGGTGCTTATGGTCCTTTCCCTCGCCCTGCTCGCTTCCTGCGGCAAGAAGCCGGAGGAATCCAAGCCGGACGGATCGGCAGCCGAATCCCAGCCCGCCGAAGGCAGCAAGACGGAAGAATCCAAACCCGCTGAATCCCAGCCGGAGGAATCCAAACCGGAGGAATCCAAACCGGAAGAATCCAAACCCGAAGAATCCAAACCCGAAGAATCGAAGCCCGAGGAATCCGAACCCGAAGAATCCAAAGGCGAACAGCCCGTCCTTAACGGCGATAACGTCGCGCTCGAAAAGACCTACGTCATTTCCGGCTGCGGCGACGGCTTCTCCGACGGCACAAATACCTACCGCGCAAAGCTGACTGACGGCAAGACCTTCGATCAGCTCACTTACGGCGACACCAACAACTGGTTCGGCTTCTACAGCTCCGAAAAAGCGTCGCCCTCCGTGGTAAGCGCTCCCGGCAGCGTCGGCACCGTGGTCATCGACCTCGGCGAATCCAAACAGTTCGGAAGAGTCAGAGTTCATCTTTACGCCGCGGGCGGCTCCTCCGGAATAGGCACGCCCAAGTCCATTGAAGTCGAAGCTTCCGAAGACGGCAGCGCCTATAACGAAGTCGGCGCGGCTCAGATAGCAGAATCCGCTTCCGGCGCGATCTGGGTAGAAGTCGACGGCAGCGCGGCCGGCCGTTACGTCCGTGTGACGATCAATATGGACCCGACCTGCGTGTTCGCGTTCATCGACGAAATAGAAGTCATCGCGTAAAACCGAAATATTAAAACATCACCATAAAAAGGAGACACTACATGAAAAAAATCGCACTTCTGCTTGCGCTTCTTATGATCCTTTCCGTCGCGGTGCTCGCATCCTGCGGCAAGAAACCCGAAGAATCCAAGCCCGATGAATCCAAGCCCGAAGAATCCACCGCGGAATCCACGCCCGCCGAAACGAGCAAGGAAGAATCCAAGCCCGCTGAAACCAGCAAGGAAGAATCCAAGCCCGCCGAAGAGAGCAAGCCCGAGGAAGAATCCTCCGAGGATGAACCTTCCGAGGACGTCCCCTCCACCGCCGAACCCGATGTTTCCGGCACCAACGTTGCTCTTAACAAGAACTATACCCTTTCCGGCGACGTTGCCAGCGGATACAACGCAAAACTTACCGACGGCAAGGCCTATGACTCGGAAGTTACCAACGCCACAGATCCCGACGACGGGCTCTGCTACTGGTGGGGCTTCAACAGCACCAACACCGTCGACGGCTTCGGCGTTGTTACCATCGACCTCGGCGAAGCTACCAGCATAAATACCATCCGCGTACACCACGGCGTTCTCGACGGCTGGGCCGTTATGCCCTGGAAGAGCTTCAGGTTCTCCGTCTCCACCGACGGCGCAAACTTCACCGCTGTAGCCGCTCTCCCGCAGGGCGAAACCGCCGACGGCTGCTACTGGGCGGAAGCCGGCTTTGAAGCCGTCGAAGCGCGCTACGTAAAAGTGGAGCTTGAACTCAGTCCCGCGTGGGGCTTCATCAACGAGATCGAAGTCTATTCCGCCGACTGAACGACAGCGATCGTAAACAGACACAAAAAACGCGCCGGGGGGAGGTAATTTTCCTCCCGGCTCTTGTTTCGGAAGGAGAATACCGATGCGATTCATTAAAATATCCGTTTGCGCGCTGCTTCTGCTTTGTATGCTGCTTGCGGCGTGCGGCAAGACCGTCGAGCCTTCGCAAGCCGAAAGCGAAGCTTCCGCCGCGCAGTCCGAGCCCGTTTCGGAATCTTCCGCGGCGGGCGGGGAGGGATCCAAACCCGAAGAACCCCCGAAGCCGAGCCGCATAGAGCAGCTCAACGCTTTTGTCGATTTCGATTACGCGCGCTCCGGCTCCGGCGCCAACGTGGCGCACGGGATGATGTATAAATCCTCCCGCGCGACGAGCCCGGACTACCCGGACAACAACGCGAAAATGCTGCTTACCAACGGCGCTTCGCCCAAAGCGTTCGATAAGACCGCCTGGGCGGGCTATTACAGCACCGCGCACGAGAAGGTCGAAATAACCGTCGACCTCGGCAAGGTCCGCGACGGGATAATGGATTTCCACGCCGACGTGCTGAACCTGCTTTCCTACGGGATAAGCATCTGCAAATCGGTCACGGTGAGCGCCGCGGGCGAGGACAAGGAGTTCGTCGAGCTCGGCAAGGTGTACGTCGCGGGGGACATTTATGAAAACGAGGCGTACGATTTCGCTTTGAAGCTTCAGGGCGCCGTCTCCGCGAGATACGTTAAATTCGAATTTTCGGAAAACAATTCGGTCTGGCTGTTCATCGGCGAGCTGCAGGTCATCGCCTACGGCGACGAATATACCGGCGGGATCCCCGGCAATTACGTCGGCTCCTCGGAATATTACGGCTATGCCTCCGTCCCCGTCGTGAACGAAAAAGAGTTCTGGGAAAGCTCCGAACCCGATTACAACGAAACGAAGAATATCGTTTCGGGGCTCACGCCCATGGTGTTCGCGGGGGAAAACATTAAAAAGGACATCGCCACCGAATGGTACAACAGCACCGACGCTTCGGTGCTCACGAACGGAAAATACGCCGGCGTCGCCTCCTATTCCGACGGCGCGTGGTTCCATATAACCCGCTGCGACAGCAGGCAGATCGTGTTCGACCTCGGCAAAATCTCCGAAGTGACCGGATTCAAGACGAATATGCTTAAAAATCCGTCCGCCGGGATCTATCCGCCGCGCTACATACGCGCAGTCGTTTCCGAAAACGGCGTAGACTGGCAAACCGTTTCCGCCACCGCCTCGGTAAGCTCCGCGGACGAAAACGCGATGATCCCGCTGGAAGTGAACTTCGGCAAGGCGTATAAGGCGCGCTACTTCAAGATGGCGTTCCTTGTCGACACGCACGTTTACATCGACGAGATCGAGGTGACCGGGCGCAAGAACGCCGAGGGCGCGCTGGACGTCGTTCCCGACGACGCGACGAACAAAGACAGTCTCGGCGGCAGCTACATCCTGCCTTCGGAGTTCGACGACGTTCACAACATACTGCTCGCCTACCACTGCTACGGCTACGGCAGCACGCACGAGGAATCGGGGCTTATCACCCCGGAGGAATTCCTCCCCTACGTCGCCTATCTGGATACCGAGGGCGCCGTTACCGACACGATGTTCGACGGATTCCTGTTCCTGCCCTATACCAGGTTCAATTACAGCACGGAGGCGCGCAACGCGAACGGCTGGCACTATTACGTGGACGACGTTTATTATCCCGGGCGCAATATGGAGGCGCTCAATACCGCCGTCGGAACCGTTAAAAACGCGCTCGGCAGGAGCGATTACAAGGTGGCGGTCTATACCTCCATACTCTACACCTTCCAGAAGACCAACGATGATCCGCCCAAGCCGAACGTGTTCGGCGATATCGACGGCGACGGCGCGGACGAGGATATCACCAAGCTCGAGGACCGCAAGAAAGCCATTAAATGGATAATGGACGAGGAGATAAACCGTTTCCGCGCGGGCGGCTACGGCAACCTTGATTTCAAGGGCTTCTACTGGTTCGAAGAGCACGTCGATTACAGCGACCCGCACGAATTAACGCTTATCCGCTTCGCTTCGGATTACGCGCACAGTCTGGGCGTTAAGCTGTTCTGGATACCCTATCAGCTCGCCTCCGGCTATGCCGACTGGAAAGCTCTCGGGTTCGATATGGCGTGTATGCAGCCGAACTATATGTTCCACGCCGAAAACACCAGCGCGGTGCTTTACTCCAACGCCGAAAAGACGCGCCTGCTGGGTATGTGCGTCGAAATGGAGCTCACCGGAGTCACCAACCGCAGCAACGCGCAGCGGTTCGAGGAATATATGATCGCCGGAGCGCAGACCGGATATATGAACTCCGTTAAAGTTTACTACCAGGACGGCGTTCCCGGCGCGTTCTCGCAGGCGTGCTATTCCGACGACGAATTCACGCGCAAGGTATACGACGACCTCTATCTTTACGCAAAGGAAAAGCTGGAGATCGTTACCCCGGAGCAGATAACGCTCCCGAATCAGGACGTAAAACTCGAATGCGAGGCGGGCAAGACGGTAAGCGGCAAGATCGACCTCGGGGAATATTCCCTTTACGCGGAATCGCTCGCCGTTTCCAGATCGCCGCGCTACGGTTCGCTGCAGCTTAACCGCGACGGCAGCTTTATTTACTTCGCGCCGAAGGATTATTCCGGCACGGACAGCTTCGCCGTCTGCATCGACCTCGGATACGTCGCCGGAGGCGACATCGCGGTCGAAATAAACATAAATGGATAACTCGCAGAGATCGCTTTTGGCGTCGCTTTCGTTTCCAGTGCCGGACCAGAACTCCGGCGCCGCGGCGAAGGTGCTTTTCGGCAGATACCCCGGGCGTGTAAACGGCTGCGGCTGGATAGCCGTCTGCAACGCGCTCCGGCTGTGCGATATGCCTTTTGAAGCGGAAAAGGTGATCGCCGCGCTTTCGAAACGCCTGCCCTTCCGCGGGCGTTTCGGCGCCATGCCGTGGCGCGTTTCCTCCGTTTTGCGCTCCTTCGGGCTGCGCGTTTCGGCCTCCGCGCGCGTAAAACGCGGGCTCGCCTCGCTGCAAAAGGGCGATACCGCCATAGTCATGGGCAAAAACGCCGGCGCGCCGGAATGGCACTATTTCGCTCTGCGCGCGCTCGGGGAAGGCAGCTTCGAGCTGTTCAACGCCGGGCCTGCGCGCGGCGGGTACGAAGACCTGCGCCGGCTTTACCGGATGTTCCGGATCTGGAGAATACAAAAACAAACGGACGCTTTGCATTAAGCGCCCGTTTTGCGTTTTATTTGCAAGATTTTTTATTTCCCGACTTCAAGCAGGCATACCACCACCATGGGCTTGCGTTTCGTGCGGCGGCGCGCGTATTCCGAAATATCGTCGCGCAGGCGGGATTGCAGGATAAGCGGATCGCTTATGTTCCGCGCGAAGCTTTTGATAAGCGAGTTATACGCCAGCTCCGCCAGCTTGTTTATCATATCCGTGTTCTCCTTTTCGTAAACGAAGCCGCGCGTGGTGACCTCCGGGTGCGCGGAGATGCACAGATATTGCGTGTCGATCCCCGCAGTAACGAATATCGCGCCTTCCTCGGACATCTTGTGCCGGTCGCGCAGCACAGCGCCGTTCAGACCGCCCGCGCCGCCGGGCTCCACCATAACGGCGCCCGCTTCCACGCTGCCGGCGGGTTTAAGACTGCGGCGGGTGAACTCCACCACGCGCCCGGTCTCCGGGATAACTATCCTTTCGGGACGCATACCAAGCTGCTTCGCGAGCTCCGCGTGGGCGACAAGGTGTTTGTATTCGCCGTGTACCGGAATAAAGAACTCCGGGTTTGCCAGCGTGTGCATAAGCTTTAATTCCTCGCGGCAGGCGTGGCCGGAAACGTGCACGTCGTAGTTGCTGTAGGTGATCACCTCCGCGCCGCGGCGGAACAGCTCGTTTATTATTTTGGTAATAAGCTTTTCGTTGCCGGGGATCGCGGAGGAGGACATTACCACCAGGTCGCTGCTCCCGAGCGTGATATAATTGTGCTCGCCGAACGCCATACGGTAAAGCGCGCTCATCGGCTCGCCCTGAGTCCCGGTGGTAACCACGGCGACTTTTTCCGGCGGGTATTTGTTCACGTCCGCGGCGTCGATCATAATTTCGCCCGGGACGGTAAGGTATCCGAGCTTTACGGCGGCGTTGAAGAAGTTCTGCATACTGCGCCCGGTAAGCGCGACTCTGCGGCCGAACTTCGCCGCGGAATTTATTATCTGCTGCACGCGGTGAACGTTGGAAGAGAAGGTGGCTATGACCAGCCGCCTTTTTTCGTTGGCGAATATCCTGTCGAAGCTCACGGCGAGCGAGCTTTCGCTCGGCGTATAGCCGGGGCGTTCGGCGTTCGTGCTGTCGCACAGCAGCAGGCGTATCCCTTTGCGCCCGAGCTCCGCGATGCGGGTAAGGTCTATGGGCTTTTCGCCCACCGGGGTAAAGTCCACCTTGAAGTCGCCGGTGTGCAGGATGCGCCCGCAGGGGGTGGAAATACACATCGCGCAGGAATCCGGCATCGAGTGGTTCACGTTTATAAACTCCGCCTCGAACGCGCCGACGGCGACAACGTCGCCCGCGTGCACCTCTTTTAATTTCGCGCCGCGGATGCCGTGCTCGGCGAGCTTCGCTTCGATTATCCCCAGCGTGAGCCGCGTGGCGTACACCGGAACGTTGGGGAACTTTTTAAGGAAATACGGCACCGCGCCGATATGGTCCTCGTGCCCGTGGGTTATCAGCAGGGCGCGCAGTTTTTCGGCGTTCCTTTCCAGATAAGTAAAATCCGGTATCACCAGGTCGACTCCCAGCATATCGTCCTCCGGGAACGAAACGCCGCAGTCCACCGCTATGATATCGTTTGCGTAAACGAACGCAGTCATATTCATGCCGATCCCGTCTACTCCTCCGAGAAAGACTATCCCGACGTTCGGCTTTTTGTTTTTAGGCATAAAAAGATTCTCCTTTGTTTTTGCTGTTTATATTATGAATCATTTTGCCCGTTTTGTCAAGAACGATTAAAGTCTGTTGTGCGCGATACGCGCCGTTTTGTGTCAGCGCGGCGCGCGCGGGAATAAAATAAAAGTATAGCGCGCCCCCCGCGGAGCGCCCCGAGCCGATAAATATACTTGACAATTATCGGCATAAATGGTATTATAATTTAGAATGGACGGTTGTGTCCGGATTTTACATATTCTTGCGTTTTCGCGGCGCTTGCGGAAAGGTGTTTTATTAATATGGATAAAATTTGCATATCGGGCGGCAGGCCCCTGCTCGGCACCGTTAATATAGGCGGTATGAAGAACGCCGCGCTCCCCATTATTTTCGCCACCGTGCTGGTGAACGACGTCTGCGTGTTGGAAAATCTTCCGGAGGTGCGGGATATCGCCACGGCTCTGGAGATAATCAAGCGTATGGGCGCGGAGGTGGAGCGTCTCTCCCGCGGGAACTACCGCATCGACACGCGCGGCATCCGCTGCGGCAGCGCTCCGCTCGACCTCGCGCGGGAAATGCGCGGCTCCTATTACATCCTCGGCGCGGAGCTCGGCAGGTTCGGCAGGTCCGCCACCGGGTTCCCCGGCGGCTGCAACTTCGGCGTCCGCCCCATCGACCAGCACATCAAAGGTTTTGAGGCGCTCGGCGCGAAGGTCATTTGCAGCGACGACGCCGTGAGCTGCTACGCGGAACGCCGTTTAAGCGGCGCGCCGGTCTATATGGACGTCGCCTCCGTCGGCGCGACTGTGAACATCATGCTCGCCGCCGCCACCGCCGAGGGGATGACTGTTATCGACAACGCCGCGCGCGAGCCGCATATAGTCGACCTCGCGAACTTCCTGAACTCCTGCGGCGCGAACATTTCCGGCGCCGGGACGGAGGTTATTAAAATACGCGGCGTGGACGAGCTCCACGGCGTGACCTACGCGATAATCCCGGATATGATCGAGGCGGGCACTTATATGATCGCCGCCGCCGCCACGAAAAGCACGCTCACCATTAAAAACGTTATCCCCAGGCACCTGGAAGCGACTACGCGCAAGCTGCTCGAAGTCGGCGTGGACGTGGACGAGGGCGACGATTTCGTTACCGTTTCCTACGTCGGCGCTCTGCGCAAGGCGCGTGTAAAGACCGATTTCTACCCCGGGTTCCCCACCGATATGAACCCGCAGTTCTGCGTGCTCCTCTGCCTTGCGGAAGGGCAGAGCACGCTTACCGAAAGCGTTATGGACCACAGGTTCAAATATACCGACGAGCTCACCCGTATGGGCGCCAAAATAACCGTTTCCGGGCGCGACGCGCTCATCGAGGGAGTTTCGGAGCTTCACGGGGCGAACGTGCGCGCCGTGGACCTTCGCGCCGGAGCCGCGATGGTCATCGCGGGGCTTTCCGCGCCCGGCACCACCGTTATCGACGACATTTATCATATCGAGCGCGGCTACGAGGATATGGTCGGCAAGCTGCGCGGCGTCGGCGCGGACATCAGGTATCTGAGCGATCTAATGCCAACCCCAAAAGCGTAAACGCTTTCGGGGGAAAAGCCGCGCTTCGCGCGAATGAATAAAATGAAAAAAACGCCCCGAGGGACACTTGCCGCAGAGCAGGCGTCCCTCGCGGTCGTTATACGTGTTTAAGGCAAAAGTTTCATTCATTAATTTAACAGTATAACGCAGGCGGGGAGAAATCCCCGCCTCGATATAAATTCAACTTTTTTTGTATTTTTCGATCGTCGCCTTATACTCGTTATTGTCAAGCAGTTTTATGTTTCGTGGATTCTTCCACGATAACGCGCTGTTCGCGCAGTAAGAAAGAAGATCGTCTACGCCGTGACTTTTTACGCATGCATCAAGCAGCGATTTGTCTGTTTTTGACATCTCCTGCAATTTTGAGACGGCTGAAAGATACTTGTCGGTGATCCTGATGATATCTTCTTCTTTTCCACCGCGAAACTCCCGGGCAATCA
>JAEEGL012392222.1_pt1 | contig 16923 bp, 13 predicted proteins | sample 9134231 | NCBI WGS metagenome assembly JAEEGL01 (sample SAMN16246548, study PRJNA631951) | gut metagenome | biome: gut microbiome; feature: rumen; material: fiber-attached | host: Bos | place: Iran: Karaj | collected 2018-10
ACTCATACAGCTTTTTCCCGTTCACTTTACGGGCAGAGTACATGGGGGTCATTTGATCATAACCGCCCTCAAAGGAAAGGATGGCTTCCCGGATTGCTGTTTCCCCGGGCCAGCTGCCCTCATATTGCCGGAGAACACTGCCGGTAATATCTTCCGTATCGGTTTCTGTACCCAGCAGCATTCCCGCTTCATAGACTTTTCCTTCGGCCCCAACTTTGTCCACATCTTTCGTGGCAAGCCCCAGCGCGACCGGAAGGACGCCTTCCGCCATGGGATCGAGGGTTCCGGCATGCCCTATCTTCTTCATGCCGAGAATACGGCGCAGCTTGGCACAGACATCCATCGATGTCCATCCTGCTTCTTTGTAAATATTCAAAAATCCGTTATATGGATAACTCATTCCCAACCTGATTTCATTCCCCGGTACCGGCTTTTTCAAATGCCTCCAGCTGCCGTTTCACTTCCGCTTCGACCAGATCCGCATTCTTTTCAAAATCCCGGTCCATAAAACAGCCTGCCGCCCGTTTGTGTCCGCCGCCGCCGTACATCATGGCAATAAGGCTCACATCTACCGCATCGCTGTTGGAACGCATGGAAGCCTTGATTCTTCCGTCCTTCGTTTCATACATATAGAGCGCCATCACCGCGCCGGATGTTGTACGCATCTGGTCGATCATACCATCCATATCCGCAGTCTCGGCATGCAGCTTTTTACGGGTATCCATATCCAGCCACCCGCAGATCATTTTGCCGCCGGCACGCTGCTGCATTTCTGTCAGCAGATAGCCCAGGACCTTTTTCTGTTCAAAGTCCATGGCAAAAAACGATTCCTCAATAATCTCTCCGAACGGGATGCCGAGATCCATGCATTTTCCCGCAATTGCCATCGTCCTTGAGGAAGTGGTATTGTGGCGGAACACGCCGGTGTCATGCACCAGTCCTGTATAAATACACTCCGCAACATCTTTTCTGAAGAAAGGCTCCTCCATCAGGCCATAGAGCACCTCACAGGTGGAAGAGGCCTGCGGCATAATGAGGCATGCGTCTCCGAATCCGGCATTTGTAAAATGGTGGTCAACCACCAGGCTTCCGTCTGCATTCTCCAGATAACCGCGGAAACGGCCCAGCCTGTCTTCATCCGCGCAATCGCATACTACTGCCAGTTCATATTTTTTCCCTTCCTTTGGGTCGGCGGAAATCCTGTCAGCACCGGAGAGAAAAGAAAACTTGGGATTGATTTCTTCCAGATAGGCCTGCAGCGTAAAGCTTCCGCCTTCTTTAAGATGCCGGATATAGTTATATACTGCCAGCACGGAACCGACACAGTCACCGTCGGGACTGACGTGTCCGAGAATGCAGATGCTCCCGGCTGCGCGGAGTTTTTCGTTGAAAACTTCTCTGTTCAGTGTATTATTCATCTTCGTCCCCGAAATCCTCTGCATCGTCCGGCTCATATTCCTCATCCTCCGGTTCATCCTTCGGCATACCTCCCGCCAGTGCAAGAGCTTCGATTTTCTTGGACATTTCGATGGCGTATTCCATACTACGGTCCGGGACAAACTGAAGTTCCGGCGTTTTGCGCAGGTTGACCCTGTGCGCCAGCTCCCGGCGGATATAACCGCCGGCATTTTTGAGGCCTTCAATGCTCTCCTTCAGGTCGTCATCGGAGCCCAGTGAAGAGACAAAGCATTTGCAGTACTGGAGATCCGGTGTTACTTCAACCCTTGTCACTGTCAGCAGGGGATCAATTCTGGGATCCTTCACTTCGTCCCTGATAATGGAAGTGATCTCTCTCAGCACTTCTCCGTTTATTCTGTTATTTTTGATACTTCCTTTTTTCATACCCTTTATCCTATGACAGCCAAGCCTCCCGCCGGAATGCCCGGCAGAAGGATTGGCTGTATAATACTGATATAGTCTTCAGGCTGCTGAACCGTCAGTTTTTTAAAGCCGCAGGCTTTAGCCCTGGGTTCTCGGAACCTGTACCATCTTGTAGATTTCGATGTTGTCGTCCACTGCTACATCGCTGAAGTCTTCAAATACCATACCGCATTCGAAGCCCACCTTGACTTCCTTGACTTCATCCTTGAAGCGCTTCAGTGAAGCGATCTCGCCATCGAAGATCTTCTTGTCCCCGCGGAAAATGCGGGCTCTGGAGCCGCGCTCCACCACACCGTCCGTGATATAGCATCCGGCAATCACACCCACTCCGGACGCCTTGAACAGCTGGCGGATAATTGCCTTGCCGGTATCCTTTTCTTCGTAAACCGGCGCCAGCATGCCTGTCAGGGCTGCCTGCAGGTCTTCAATTGCCTGATAGATAACACGGTAGAGACGCATATCAATCTTTTCATGCTCCGCCGTAGCCTTGGCTGTCGGATCCGGCTTGACATTGAAGCCAATGATAATGGCATTGGCAGCGGAAGCGAGATTGACGTCGGATTCATTAATATTACCGACGGCGGCATGAATAACCTTAACCGCAACCTCTTCGTTGGAAAGCTTGCCAAGGCTCTGCTTGACCGCTTCCACGGAACCCTGTACATCCGCTTTGACAATGATGGGCAGTTCTTTGATGTCGCCCGCTTTAATCTTGTCGAACAGGTCATCCAGGTTCATCTTCTGCTGGGTCTCTTCCAGCATATGCTTCTTCTGCTCGGCAATGAAGGTTTCCGCAATGCTGCGGGCTTCCTTTTCATCGTCGCAGGCCATAAATACTTCGCCGGCATTGGGCACATCATTCAGGCCCAGGATTTCAACCGGGACAGACGGTCCTGCCTTACGGATACGGCCGCCCTTGTCATCCAGCATAGCGCGGACCTTGCCGTAGCAGGCTCCTGCCGCCACATTATCGCCGACCTTGAGGGTTCCCTTCTGGACAAGCACAGTTGCCACCGGGCCGCGGCCCTTATCCAGCTGGGCCTCGATCACCAGGCCTCTGGCGTTGCGGTTCGGGTTGGCCTTCAGTTCCAGCACATCCGCTACCAGCAGGATCATATCCAGCAGATCGCTGATACCCTGGCCGGTCTTTGCGGATACGGGCACCATGGGGGTAGAACCGCCCCACTCTTCCGCAATCAGCCCGTATTCCGTAAGTTCCTGCTTGACCATGTCCACATTGGCCGTGGGCTTATCCACCTTGTTGATGGCAACCACCACTTCAACGCCTGCTGATTTGGCGTGGTTGATAGCTTCAATGGTCTGGGGCTTCACGCCGTCGTCCGCCGCTACCACCAGCACAGCAATATCTGTCGACTGGGCGCCTCTCAGACGCATGGCAGTAAACGCCTCGTGTCCGGGGGTATCCAGGAACGTAATGCTGCGGTCCCCGGCACGAACCACGGAGGCTCCGATGTGCTGGGTAATGCCGCCTGCCTCGCGGCTGGTCACATTGGTATTACGGATCGCATCAAGCAGGGAGGTCTTGCCGTGGTCGACATGGCCCATGACGCAGACGACCGGGTTGCGGACGATCATCTTTTCTTCGTCTTCCTCGTCCTCCTTCAGCAGCTCCGCGATTACGTCTACGGTTTCTTCCCTCTCGCAGAGAATATCGTATTCCATGGCGATTTCTTCTGCTTCTTCATAGGAAAGATCCGTATTCGGAGTCACCATCTTGCCTTCCAGGAACAGCTTCTTGACTATGGCACTGGGCTGCAGGCGCAGCTTGTCTGCCAGATCCTTAATCGTAAGCTTCTCAGGAATCACAATGACCTTGATCTCATCTTCCGGCTTTTCCTGCTTGGGTTCCGGACGGATAAATGCGCCCTTGCCGGTTTTGGTCTGCTTATTTGCAGACAGATCATCTACATATTTATCTTTTCTGTCCTTCTTGTCCTTGCCTGCGAATGCGCCGCCTCTGGTTCTGCCGCCCGCGTTTTTATTCTGGGCTGCATCAAAAGCAGGTGCAGGCGCCGCATCTCTGCGTCCGCCGGGTGCAGGTCTCCCGCCGGCAGGTCTCGCGCCGCCTCCGGGTGCCGCGGAACCGCGTGCAACAAAGGTTCTTCCGCCCTCGCCCCGTGCACGGTTGCCCTGTGCGGGTGCGCCTTCGGCATTTCTGCGCGGGAACTGGCCGCCGTCTCTGCGCGGTCTCTGTTCCCCGCCTTCGCTTCTGGGCTTCCTCTGTTCACCGGCTGCCGCATTGCGCTGGCTCGCTTCTTTGCGTGCCTGGCGGGATGCTTCCGCGATAACCGCTGCCGCATCATAATTTGCATAGGATTTGACAATGCGTACCTTGGGCAGTCCCGGTTCCTGAACCGTTGCCGCCGGCTTCTCTTTTTTAGCCGCAGTCTTATGCGCAGCAGTCTTGCCGCTTTCCTCCGGCTCCGCCTCGGATGCGGTTTTCACTGCTTCGGGCGAAGTTTCGGCAGCCTCAGCTGCCTCCTTTTCCTTTGCAGGTTCTGCTTTGGGTTCCTCAGATTTTACAGCCTCTATGCCAGCAGTCTTTTCCTCTGCTGCCGGTGCTTCTTCCGTTACAGGGGCTGCCTGGATCTCCGGGGCTTCCTGCACAGCAGCATTCTCAGCGGCGCTGACTTCGGCCTCAGCCTCTGCAGCCTTTGCTGCGATTTCTTCATTTTCCTGCTTCAGTTCAGCCTGCACAGCTTCTGCAGCCGCTTTCAGCGCGGATTTTACGGGTGAGCCGTACACTGCCGGTTTGACAGGCTTCGTACCTGCCGGCAGGGGTCTCGGCCTGCGGGCCTTGGTGCTGTCCGCGGCAGGCACCGGCTCAGCCGTACGCGGGCGGCGCTCACTTGTACCGTCCGCCGCAGACTTCAGTCGCTTGGGAAGTTCTTTAATGCTGGTGGCATTCTGCTTACGAAAAACCACATTCAGTTTTTTCTTGGGTGCCGGTGCATTGCCGGCACTTTCCGCTCCGCCTTCTCTTCTTTTATTGACTGAGGTACTTGGTTTCTTCTGATCTTTTTCGTTATTCTCGATAGCCACAGGCATTCCCTCCCTCATAGTATGCCGCAATCACTGCTGCCATGTTCTGGTCCTCAACGGTCAGGACAGCACGTTCTTCACGTCCGATCAGCCGTCCCAGTGATATTTTGTCAAATCCGCCCCGGTAAACGGGAATATTCCGGAACCGGCACATGTCTTCAAATTTTTTTATCGTGGGCGCCGAAGCGTCTTCTGCCAGGAGGCAAAAGGCAGCTTTCCCGCTTTTGACAGATTCTTCCGCCCCGAATTCTCCCGACCGGACCTTGCCGGCTCTCGCCGCCAGGCCGATCATTCCTTCCAGTTTCCGATTCCGCATTCTGACTCTCTTCCTGCTGTCAATACATCACTGTGTATCGCCGTCTTCCGGAATCTCCTCTTCATACGCGCCGTCTTCATTATCCTCACCGGCATATTCCTCATCTGCGTACTCTTCGCCGGTGTACTCTTCATCAGCGTATTCGCCGTCCTCGTACTCTTCTTCGTAGTCTTCCCCGACATATTCGCCATCTTCGGAAAGCTGCATTCCCAGCTCCTCAAGCAGACCGGATTCCTGTGCCTGGGTTTCAGACTTGATATCGATCTTGTATCCTGTCAGTTTAGCTGCGAGACGTGCGTTCTGGCCCTCCTTGCCGATAGCAAGGGACAGCTGGTAATCCGGGACAATGACTACTGCTTCCTGTGAATCCTCATCTGCGACAACACAGATGACCTTGGCAGGGCTCAGCGCGTTCTCAATCAGGAATGCCGGATTCTCATCCCAGTTAATAATATCAATCTTCTCTCCGCCCAGCTCGTCGACGATGGAATTGACCCTGGTACCGTTCACGCCGACACAGGCGCCCACCGGATCCACATTGGGATCATGGGAAACCACTGCCATCTTGGTACGGGAACCGGCTTCACGGGCAACCGCCATAATTTCCACAACGCCTTCCTTGATTTCCGAAACCTCTTCGGTGAAAAGGCATTTGACCAGGTCCGGATGCGTACGGGAAACAGAAATACGGGGTCCTCGGGGATTGTTTTTAACCTCCAGCAGGTAAACCCGGATACGCTGGTTGGGCTTCAGGGTCTCTGTCTTGATCTGTTCGTTTTCTGCGAGGATCGCATCCGCCTTGCCAAGATTGATGGAAATATTCCGTCCGAAGCTGCGCTGTACCACACCGGTCATAATGCCGTGCTCATGCTCGAAGAAATCACGGTACAGGGAGTTTCTCTCCTCTTCACGGATCTTCTGCACAATGACGCCCTTGGCGTTCTGGGTGGCAATACGGCCGAATTTCTGGGAATCGATCTTAATATCCACCGTGCCGCCGATCTCTGCCTTGCTGTTGATCATCAGCGCATCCGGCAGACTGATCTCTTCTACCGGATCCTCTACTGTGTCCACAACCCGCTTGGTCTGCACGATATGGAACTCATAGGTGTCCTTGTCAATGCTGACCCTGCAGTTTTCCGCCTTGCCGAAATGGTTCTTGCAGGCTGTCAGCAGCGAACTTTCAATCGCCTCCAGCAGTGCTTCCTTCGGAATATTGCGCTCCTTGCCCAGGATTTCCAGCGCCTCTTTTAATTCGGTGTTCATCTTACTCTCCTCTTAATCCTGCAAAAAACCTCTCGAACAAACCTCAAGAGTATATGCTTCTTTCACAAAATCTTCCTTATCCAGCCATTTGCTTAAATATCTGGAAACTTTGGCACAGTCGTTAATCCCGATGCCCGGAATATATTCTTCCTCTGTGGTATCCTCCCGGTCATCCGCCTCGCCGAGCAGCTCCCGGACAGTTTCTTCATCGGAGATTTCTTCCTCCGCTTCCTGTGCTGCTTTTTCTTCTTCATGGGCGGCCAGGCGTCTGGCTGCTTCTTCCTCTGTCAGATCGATGTAGAGACGCAGGTACCAGTTGTGGTCTTCCTCAACAAATTCCGACTTGATCAGCTGAAAACCGTTTTTGTCCAGAAAAGGAAGAATAAACGCGTCCACTTTCGTCAGATATTTTTGACTCATGGAAATTTCTCCTTATCAAAGATTGAGGAGTGGGCTTTTTCCCACTCCTCAACGATTGTTTATTCAATTACCGTGTGACATTCTATCATCTTTTTCCGGAAAATGCAAGTAAAATCGGCTATCACTGCCAAAAAGCCAATTTAAAGCCGTTTTGAGAAGATTATTTCTTCTCCGAAGGCTTGCGCCAGCTGATGAAGTCGCAGTCCTTATTTTCACAGGCATAGAACAGCCTGCCCTTCTTGGTTCTCCGCTTTACAATATCGCCTCCGCATTTCGGACACTTGATCTCAATTTTTTCCAGAAGGGGCTTCGTATTCCGGCATTCCGGAAATCCGGGGCAGGCCAGGAACTTGCCGTGCGGGCCATATTTGATTACCATGTTCCTCCCGCATTTGTCACAGATCACATCGGTGACTTCGTCCGCGACCTTGACGCGTCCCAAAGTCTCCCTGGCATGTTTGACAGCCTTCTCCAGATCCGGATAAAAATCGGATACGACGTCACGCCAGTTTTCCTCGCCTTCCGCCACCTTATCCAGCCGCTCTTCCATCTTGGCTGTAAAACCGGTATCCACGATCTCCGGGAAAGAGTTTACCATCAGTTCATTAACAGCCGTGCCGAGCTCGGTAGCATAAAGATTCTTCTTTTCCTTGGTGACATAGTGGCGTCCCAGAAGAGTCCCGATGGTGGGCGCATAGGTAGATGGCCGTCCGATTCCGTCCTCCTCCAGCGCCCTTACCAGGGAAGCTTCCGTGTAGTGGGCAGGCGGCTCTGTAAAATGCTGCACATCTTCAATACTGTCAAACACGATCTGTGTTCCTTCCTTCAGGAAACTGAGATCCTGTTTATCCTCTTCATCTTCCCCGGTTTTATATACGCACAGGAAACCGTCAAACTGCAGGCGTGATCCCGTAGCCGTAAAGGTATGGGAATCCTTCTGCATTTTCACTGTGGTCTGTGCATATACGGCCGCATTCATGCGGCTTGCCACAAAACGTTTCCAGATCAGCTGGTACAGCCGGAATTCATCTCTGGCCAGGGTATCCTTCAGCGATGCCGGCGTCTGCTCTATGTGTGTGGGACGGATAGCCTCATGCGCATCCTGTACATTGCTGCCGGATTTGCCGGCGGCAGAACGGTGTGAAACATACCGGCTCCCGTAAACAGATTCGATATAGCTCTTTGCGGCAGCCACTGCCTCATCGCTGACACGGATGGAGTCTGTTCTTAAATAGGTAATGTATCCGTCTTCATACAGCTTCTGCGCGATCCTCATGGTCTGCTGGGTGGAAAGCCCCAGTGCACGGGAAGCTTCCTGCTGCATCGTTGATGTGGTAAACGGCCATGGTGCGTTCTTGATGCGGTCCGCATTCTTTACTTCAACCACATCCACCGGCTGCCCCTGGACATCCCGTACGATTTCCTGTGCCTGTGCGGCAGTGGAAAGATTCTTCTTGCGGCCATTCTCCCCGTAATAGAGTGCCTTGACTTTCTTGCTGCCGTTTTTGATCTGTGCCTCTACCGTATGGTATTCCTGCGGTATAAACGCCGCGATTTCCGCGTCTCTCTCACAGACCATCCGGAGAGCCACTGACTGAACACGGCCTGCGGATAGCCCTCTTTTGATCTTTTCCCAGAGCAGGGGGCTGATGGTATAACCCACAATCCTGTCCACTACACGCCGGCCCTGCTGGGCATCCACCAGGTTCATATCAATATCCCTGGGGGATTTCAGCGCTTTGGTGATAGCGTCCTTGGTGATCTCATTGAATGTGATCCGGCTGACCTTGCGGCTGCCATCATCCAGGCCAAGCGCTGCCTTCAGATGCCAGCTGATGGCTTCTCCTTCCCGGTCCGGGTCGGTTGCAAGATAAATGCGGTCTGCCTTTGCCGCTTCTTTTTTCAAAGAAGAAATCAGGTCTCCTTTGCCGCGGATCGTAATGTATTTGGGTTCAAAGCCATGGTCGATGTCAATACCCATAGTGGATTTTGGAAGATCCCTTATATGTCCCATGGAGGCATCCACCGTGTAACTGGAGCCCAGGAATTTTTTTATCGTTTTCATTTTCGCCGGTGATTCGACGATTACCAGATTTTTTGCCATATAAACCTCTGTCAAATATGTCTTTGAATTACACTGCCCGATTCAAAAACCGTTTGCCAAGTGAAAAAACTACTATAAATCTTCGGACTTGTCAAGACCGGGTCACCGTCTTCTCTGCCAGGGTCGCCATTACAATGCCTGCTGCCATGGAAGAAGCAAACAGCAGTGCGTAAAGCCCCTGGGCCCTGGCGGTCAAATAATCCTGCCTGAGAAGTGCATACATGCTCCTGTAAAGAGCCGCCCCCGGAATCAGCGGCACAGTGGACACCACGATATAAATAATTGCCGGCGCCTTGGAAAAACGGGCCACTATTTCGGAATATACCGTGGTAAGAGCCGCCGCAATCAACCCGCACATATATTCATGCATTCCCAGGTGCTTGCACACCAGATAGCAGGCCCAGGAAAAGCATCCGCCTATTGCCGCCCATTTCAGCTTGTCCGCCGGGATGTTGAAAACGAGCGCAAACCCGATAGACCCAACGGTAGCGGCAAGCAGCTGGATCAATTCTTTTATCAGCAGGGAATCTGTCATGTATATTCAAACCTCTGTCTGTTGCAATTAACTCTTATTCTCAAAGCTTTTCTGTCAGAAAACCAGGCCGGCCGCGGTGAATCCGACAGCAATGGCAATTGCCAGGATAATGGATTCCGCAAAGCGGATCAGGCCGGTAATTGTGTCTCCGTAAAACATATCACGGATTGAATTCGTAAAGGCAATGCCGGGTATGAAAAGCATAATATTGCCGATGCTGATCAGGTCGGGATGATGTCCGAACCCAAAGTTTGTAAAAATCAATGCCAGCAGGCCGCCAGCAAGGGACCACAAAATCGCCAGCAGCAGGCGGTTGTCTATTATCCTGCTCAGCGCTGCCTCCATCAGCTTAAGCAATACGCCAATGCAGGCGCCAGCCAGGCAGTCAGCCATATCTCCGCCGAAAAAGATGGTAAAGGAGCCTGAAACAACCGCATATCCAAGGATCTGCAGCCCCATGGAATAGCCTTTGGAAGAAGCGCAGCTCCGGATCCTCTCCAGGACATCTTCAGGTGCCGGCCGGGGATCCGCGGCGCAGATATCCCTGGAAATCTGGTTCAGTCTGTGAACCTTATCCATATCTGTCCTGGTAGAACGGATTCTGCGTGTATGCGTCACAGTATTGAAATCTCCGAAATGCGCCGTCACCACCAGGCTGGAAGTAATTGAAAACACATCTGTCCTGGTTGCCCCGTAGGCACGGAGAATCCTGCCGACCGTATCTTCTATACGCCCCGCTTCCGCCCCGTTGGCCAGCAGTTCCTCACCGATGGCCGCAGCAATGAACACTATGTTTTCCGCTTCTTCTCTCGTCATTTTCCGTCTCAGCTCATTTCAGCCTGTATATTTCTTCTTTAATTAAAACGCGTTGACAGCCCCGCTGTCACGGTGTTTACTATATCAATCACCGCGTTTTTCGTCAACATCCTGTTTTTGCAGGCTGAAAAGTGTTATAATCATTTCTGTAAACGATAAACCCGGCAGGCAGGTTAATGCCGACTGTCCTGGATACTTGCAGGGCGTCCGGTTTTCATCTATACTTATTGATTGAAAAACATTTTGCAGAAGGGATTTAGCGAATGAGTTACAGAATTATCACCATCAGCCGTGAATTTGGCAGCGGAGGACATACCGTCGGCCGCCGGGTGGCGCAGGCTCTCGGCATTAAATGCTATGACAGGCAAATCATTGATGAAGTTGCGGAAGAAAGCGGCTTCGATAAAGAATACATCAAAGAAAAAAGCGAATATGTCCCCAACGGGCGTCTGGGCAACCTGATGAACCGCTGGTCGTACTACGGGCCCACAAATGAGGAACGTATCTGGCAGATCCAGAGCAGTTTTATCCAGAAGCTGGCGGAAGAAGAGCCCTGTGTTATCGTCGGCCGCTGTGCGGATTATCTTCTGAGGGAACGCACGGATGTTCTGAATGTATTTATTCACGCTTCCATGGAATACAGGGCGGAGCGCATTGTCCGTCTCTACGGTGAGACCGATGAGACTCCCGAAAAGCGTCTCAAAGACAAGGACAAACACCGCAAGGCTTACTACCAGATCTATACGGACATGGTGTATGGCGACGCACGCAACTATCATATCTGCCTGGATACCGGCGCACTTGGTGAAGATTACTGCGTCGAGCTTTTAAAGGAAATCTACAACAAATAAACAATGTGTATATGGTCATATTGTACAGTTTTTTAAACATTTTTTCGTTGACTTTTCATAAAAAAATGTTATAATCAGTTCATTCATATTTTCCACTGATAGTTTTCAGAACAGCAGGACTGGAAACCGGAGGAATCTCTGGAGAATCTCATGGATCGGTTTTACTGATTACAGGGTGCCGAAGGTGCAAGGCTGCGCGGCGGGTTGTCTGCCGGAAAGCCGAATCTCTCAGGCCAAAGGACAGAGTGTGTTATCTACTGATGGATATACTGTTCCTACCTATGAGCTTTCCGGAGATGGGAAGCTCATATTGTTATTCATCAGCTGTAAACTGTTCAGCTCTCCGGGCTGAAATATACTCTTCCATTCAGAAAGGACAAAGACATGGCAAACATTCTTGAAACCACCCTGAACTATCTGAACGACTATGATCCCGAAATTGCAGGCCTGATCGGTGCAGAATTCAACCGCCAGCAGCAGAACATCGAGCTCATCGCTTCAGAAAACATCGCATCTGCTGCCGTCATTGCTACGATGGGATGCGTTCTGACCAATAAATATGCCGAAGGCTACCCGGGCAACCGTTATTACGGAGGTTGCGAATACGTAGATGTCCTGGAGCAGGTTGCCATTGACCGCGCCAAGGCTCTGTTCGGGGCTGAATATGCCAACGTACAGCCTCACTCCGGCGCACAGGCCAATATGGGTGTGTTTGCTGCTGTACTGGAGCCGGGTGATACCTTCCTGGGCATGGACCTTGCCAACGGCGGTCACCTGACCCATGGTTCCAAAGCCAATCTTTCCGGCAGATACTATAACTGCATCAGCTACGGGGTTTCTCCCGAGACCGGCCGCATTGACTACGATGAGATCGAGAAGCTTGCCAGGGAACATCATCCCAAGCTGATCCTTGCCGGCGCTTCCGCTTATCCGAGAGCTATCGATTTTAAGGCATTTGCAGAGATCGCCCACAATAACGGCGCTCTTCTGATGGTTGATATGGCGCATATCGCAGGCCTTGTAGCCGGCGGCCAGCACATGAACCCGGTGCCTTACGCGGATATCGTCACCACCACTACTCATAAGACACTTCGCGGACCGAGAGGCGGCCTGATCCTGGCAAAGGAAGAATTCGCAAAGAAGCTTAACAGCGGTGTGTTCCCGCGCACCCAGGGCGGCCCGCTGATGCATGTGATCGCTGCCAAGGCTGTCTGCCTCAAGGAAGCTTCCGAGCCCGCATTCAAAGTTTACGCGGAGAATGTTGTCAACAACGCAAAGACTCTGTCTGAGGCACTGAAGCGCCGCGGCTTTGATCTCATTTCCGGCGGCACTGACAACCATCTCATGCTTCTGGATCTCCGTTCCCGCGGAATTACCGGCAAATGGCTGCAGGACAAACTGGACGAAGTCCACATTACCCTCAACAAGAACGCCATCCCCAACGATCCGGAGAAGCCCGGCGTCACCAGCGGTGTCCGTATCGGCACTCCCGCTGCTACCAGCCGCGGATTCACCAACGCCGACATGGAAGAAGTCGCAGAATGCATTGATCTGGCAGTTGCCGACTTCGACGGGAATAAGGCTAAGGTTCTTGAAAAGGTGGCTGCACTCACTGCTGCCCATCCGATTTACCAGTAAAAATCATATCGGCAGAATGCAGATTTTTAAAGCCCACGGTTTGACCAGCCGTGGGCTTTTTCCTTTGAAATTCGTTATTCTGCCTTTGAAATTCGATATTCCGCTTTTGAAATTCGATTTTCCGCTTTTGAAATTCCATATTCTGCTTATCATTCTATATTCACCTTCCCCCGGTTCTCATTATTGCCTTTTTTATTCACAGGCCATTCCGCATCCGGGATTCAAATTTCGTCCGCCATCCGGGATTCATATTTCGTCCGCCATCCGGGATTCATATTTCGTCCGCCATCCGGGATTCATATTTCGTCCGCAGACATAATTGCCTCTATGACATTTTCCAGAATAATTGTACTAATCTGATTGTCTTTTCTCTCAAAAGTCATATAAAGATTATCGCCAGGAATGATACCGGATTTCGGATAGATCTGCATTTTCCAGAAAAAATCATTCAGATATTTCGGATCATCCATTTTACCGCAGTGTTCCCAATAAACAACTCTTCTTGTTTTCGGAAGGAGGATCGTGAAATCCGGATACAGAATACCGTATTTTCCGCAGTCAACCGGCGCTTCAACCTTATACCACATAGTCCTGTCCAGCATCCGGTCGGCAATCTGAATTTCTGTTTTTGATCTGACGCGTTCGCCTTTTCTGGTATAAAATTCGGAGTCGTCCATTGGATCAAATTCTTTTCTTTGATATGGTTTTTTCATCCATTCTTCTGCAAATGCCAGATCCGTCTTCTCATATGGCTTAATCAAGGATTTCCTTAGTGGGTTTAAGCTCTCATATATTTCCCCTAAATCATTTTCTGTAAAAGATCTGTTCAGTTTCTCAATCATATGAAGCTGTCCTTGTGCTGCTTTTTGTATTCTCTGATCATAGTCTTTCTGGGCCAGTGCCCTGACCAGCTCCGTCTCGTCTCGGCGAAGATATCTTCCACGTTCATGTTCTTTTAAAACATGATAGTATTTTCCGTTATTGCCATTCTTGCTGATCCTTAGGCTGCCTTCCGGTGCACTGCTGAGGCTAATACCGACTTCGGCAAGTATATCCTCTAATCTTTGTTTCTCTTTTTTCATTAGTTCCTTCATAATGGTTCCTTTCTCATATAATATGATAATGTGTTGATATATTATTTTTGCCCGGTATCTTAAAACGCAGGCTCACTTTCTGTTTAATCTGTCTTATTCATTTCTTTTTATTGTATTTTGGTGCTATTTCTCTTTTTCCATATAAATGACTCCCTTTCCAGACATGCTATTGGGTCATATTTTCATTTTCATATGTTTTGACCCCAAAATCACTCTTTGAAATGGGTCTATCTATTAAAAATGAAAATCTGACTCTTTTATTCACCTAAAAAATGGTGCTGCTCTTCATTTTTTAATATTTGACTCTTTTTCCATTTGAAATCATGGGTCATTTTTTTTTAATTAAAAATAATGACCCATCTAAGAAACTTCTGCAGATAATTAAGATGATTACGATGATTAAGATGATTAAGATGATTACGATGATTAAGATGATTACGATGATTAAGATAAGAAAAAGAATAAGGTTCGCAGATTATTAGAAACCGGAACTCAATCTACAAATTTCAATTATTTCAAAAACCTTTAAACAATTGCACTTATGGAAACCGCGGAACAAAACCATGCCGATAAGGCCGCTTTATTTCCTGCTGATGCTGCCGTCTTCACTGATCTGGACTCCGCCGGAAAGGCTTTGCATAAACTGCAGAACCCGTTGTTTTTCATTGCCCTCCAACAGGGAGGTGCGGCAGCCGGACTGCAGCGCTGGAATAAAGCGGACAGAAAGAAGCTCTCCGGTAGAAGCGTCAAACCTGACTTCCGCGAGCCCGGTATCCAGGGTTTTGGAACTGAACAGATAGTTGCCGAGGCTGTAAAACACGGGAACGGAGGCATTGCCCGCATAGCCTATTTTCTGCAGGACATGCGGATGAGCGCCGATAATGAGATCGGCGCCTGCATCTGCAATCTGCACAGCCTGTTTTTCCTGCCAGGAATCGATCTGGTTGGTGCTTTCTGTTCCCCAGTGCACAAAAGCCACTACCGCATCGCATTCTTCTTTCATCTTGCGGATCTGCTCCAGCAGTCTGTCAGGCTGATAGCAGCGAAATACTCCGGCCCGCTCATCTGTGGCGCCGACAGTATCCGGATTTCCCATCCGTTCGATCTGGGTAGCTGCTACAATGCCGATTTTCACCTGCCCGTTCGTAAAATAGAAAGGCTTCGACGCGTCTGCCAGATTCCGGCCTGCGCCGACAAAAGGCATCCCTATGCCTTCCAGTGTTTCGAAAGTTTCCTGCATGGCTTTGGGGCCGTAATCATTGACATGATTATTGGCCAGGCCGACGATATCCGCGCCCATGTCCCAAAGCAGGTGCGCGTAATCGGGATTGGCCCGGAAAGTGAATTTTTTGCCTTCCAGCGGCGCCCCTTGCCGGGAATAGGGGAATTCATTGTTGAGCATGAAAATGTCTGCGTCCCGCATCATTCCCAGGATGCCGCTGTCGAACGCCGCCTCCACCCTGGGTGACCTGCCGGTACGTTCAAGCATGCTTGCCATAATGGCATAGCGGTCATCAAAAAGAATGTCCCCTGCAAAGCGCATGGTAATCACGCCCTCTTCCGAGGTTTCGATCATTCTTGTATTATCGTTTTCTGTGTATTTGGGAGCAGGTTCAGTTTCTTCTTCGGTTTCTGTTTCAGCTTCGCACCTGGGTTCGGTTTCAGGCTGCAGTTGAATCTCAGGCTCTTCTTCATTCTGTGACTGAACTCCTGACTCTGCTCCAGCCTCAGCTCCTGTTTCCGTTCCGGTTGTCTTATCCGATCCGGTTCCGGGATTTTTTCCGTCCTCTGTATCTCTGTCCGGTTTGTATTCAGGTCCGGCATTCTCCGTTTTCTCAGCATTACCAGCCCCGAATGCATCTTTCCCGGAAGCATCCTGTGTCTGTACTGCGCCTGAGCCGGGCAGAAACTTTCCGGTCTCGGAGAGTATCCTCCGGTCTCCGCTGAACAGGACGAAAAAAACAGCTGCTGCCGCTGCCAGACAAAGGACAGCGGCGGGCAGCCATCTGATTTTACGTTTTCTGCTGTGCAGTTTTCGGCGGGACCTGCCGGATTGCTCACTCATTTTAATACATCCACGTCATTTCTTATTTACCAAAACGGATATCCATATCTACATTGCCTGTTATGCCGGGAACGCTTCCTTTATCGCTGTATTGCCAGTAGGTATAGGCATAGGGGAAATAGAATTCTGAAGTATAGGTGGCAAACCACTTGTCTATGCCTTCCAGCTGTTTCAGGTCCAGCATGAACATCGCGGCTTCGATATTGTAGTACAGCATCGGTTTATAACCGGCTTTTTTGATGAGCTCGCAGTAATGCAGCACCAGCTCTGTCCGCTCTTCTACACTCAAAAGATCCATCCGGCCTGTGCCGTCCGCTGTTTCTTCCACGTCTACCACTACAGGTCCTTTGAAATCATATGACCCCAGAAGTTCTTCCAGCAAAGCTACTTCCTCTTCAACCTCTTCTTTATTGACAGCCTGGGTAAACACGTAAACCCCGGTATCAATCCCATTGGCCTGGGCCCCTTCGATATTGGCGCGGAATTTTGTATCCTCCACCAGTTTTCCTGATTCATATCCCCTGTATAACGCCCGGATTATGGCAAATTCCACATTGCTGCCAGCAACCTGCGCCCAGTCGATCTCCCCCTGATGTGAGGAAACGTCGATTCCCTTATGGGAAATCACCTTATTATTCTTCATATACTGCCATTCACCGTCTTCCAGCTTGCGCACATTCTCCGAAGAGAAATCATGCAGCTTCATGCTTTGGTCAATGGGGATGAATTTGTACCCGTCTTTGTGGTACATCACAATATATTCCCGGAAATACTTCCGCAAAGTGGTCATTACGGAAGTTCCCTGCTCCAGGGAAGTCCGGATGCCGTCCATTTTTTCTTCTTCTGTCAGTACGGGCTGCGGTTTCCGGTGAGA
>JAEEGL012793545.1_pt1 | contig 16923 bp, 17 predicted proteins | sample 9134231 | NCBI WGS metagenome assembly JAEEGL01 (sample SAMN16246548, study PRJNA631951) | gut metagenome | biome: gut microbiome; feature: rumen; material: fiber-attached | host: Bos | place: Iran: Karaj | collected 2018-10
GTTATATCCTTGATACTGGTGTGAAACCTGAATATACCTATGTGGTTGGTTCACCTATGGCGGAGGTGCTGAAAGATGTTCTTCCTCAGATTGAAGCCAGTACAGTTCTGCAAGATCTTGGACTTGAGAAAGGCAAGTATATCCTGCTGAGTGCTCATCGTGAAGAAAACATTGACATTGAAGCCAACTTCTTTTCGCTTATGAATGCAGTAAACACCATGGCAGATACTTACAATATGCCTGTGCTATATAGCTGTCATCCTCGTAGCCAGAAGATGATTGAGAAGAGAGGTTTCAAGTTCAATGACAAGGTTATTCAGCACAAGCCTCTTGGATTCTTTGATTACAACAAGCTTCAGCAGAACGCTTTCTGTGTGGTAAGTGATAGCGGAACTGTTCCTGAGGAAGGTGCTTTTTTTGGCTTCCCAGCTGTTAGCATCCGTACTTCTACCGAGCGTCCTGAAGCTATGGATAAGGGAGTATTCACTATTGGTAGTATCACATCTGAGGCCGTTTGCCAGGCTGTTGAGTTAGCTGTAGCTATGCATGAGAATGGTGATGATGCATGTCCTGTACCCGCATATACAGATGAGAACGTCTCAACTAAGGTGATTAAGCTCATTCAGAGCTATGTTATGATTGTGAATAAGATGATTTGGAAGAAATAATTTAATAAACGAAATAATATGGAGCAATTAGCAGTTTTAGGCGGAACACCTGTCCGTGATAACAAAATTTTTTATGGCCGCCAGTTTATAGACGAAAATGATATTGAGGCCGTAGCAGAGGTACTCCGCGGTCCCTATATCACGTGTGGTCCAAAAGTAACAGAGGCTGAACGTAAACTCGAAGAATACACGGGAGCTAAGCATGCTGTTGTGTGTAGTAATGGAACCGCAGCCCTCCATTGTGCTTGTTTAGCAGCTGGAATTGGCCCTGGTGATGAGGTTATCACCACACCAATTACTTTTGCTGCCAGTGCCAATTGTGCTGTTTATTGCGGTGCGAAGCCAGTGTTTGCAGACATCGATCCAGAAACCTATAATATAGACCCTCAGAGTATTCGCGAGCATATTACTCCTATGACTAAGGCCGTTGTCGCCGTTGATTTTACAGGTCAGGCTGTAAAGATCAAGGAAATTCGCGAGATTTGTGATGAGTTTGGATTGGTTTTCATTGAGGATGCTGCACATGCCATTGGCACAACTTATGATGGGAAACAAGTGGGCAGTCTAGCCGATATGACCTGTTTCAGTTTCCATCCAGTAAAGACCATTACCAGTGGTGAAGGCGGAGCCATCACGACCAATAGCGATGATTTTTATAAAAAACTTGTTTTAGCCCATGCTCATGGTATCACTCACGATGAGGCAATGATGGAGGATGCACCACACGAAGGAATCTGGTATTACGAACAAATCAGTATGGGTTTTAATTATCGTATGACAGATTTTCAGGCAGCTCTTTTAGTCAGTCAGTTAGGTAAGCTAGAAGCATTTAAGAAACGTCGTCAAGAGATTGTAAACAAATACGATGAGGCCTTTAAGGATGTTCCAGGTATTTTCATTCAGAAAGAGATTCCTGAGTCTGACACATGTCGTCATCTCTATATCATTCGTCTTGATCTTGACAATCTGACGTGTACTCGTCGTCAGTTCTTTGATGCCATGAGTGCAGAGAATGTTCAGTGCCAGATTCACTACGTACCGGTATATTGGTTCCCATTCTATCGCCACATGGGTTATAAGAAAGGCCTTTGTCCAAATGCAGAGGAAGTCTATAAGGGTATTTTAAGTATTCCTCTATATCCTCTTTTAACAGATAATGACACGGATGATGTTATTCATGCTGTCAAAAAAATCATATCTTATTACATTAAATAAATGAAAAATCTATGCATCATTCCCGCTCGCGGTGGTTCGAAGCGCATCCCGCGCAAGAATATTAAGCCTTTTATGGGGAAGCCCATTATGGCTTACTCAATTGAAGCGGCTTTGAAATCAGGCCTTTTTGATGAGGTGATGGTTTCAACGGATGATGAGGAGTTTGCAGATGTGGCAAAGAAATTTGGAGCATCTGTACCATTCCTACGTTCAGAGGCCACAGCTAATGATTATGCTACAACTGTAGATGTTCTTCTTGAGGTTATTGAAACATACAAACAGCGAGGGATGGTCTTTGATACCATCTGTTGTTTGTACTCAACAGCCCCCTTTGTGACATCCGAAAGACTAAAGGAGGCGTATTCAAAAATCTCTGATAATGTTGATGCTTGCTTCACTATGGTAGAATATTCCTATCCGATTCAGCGAAGCCTTAGAATTAACGAAGCTGGGCTGGTGGAAATGAAATATCCAGAGCATCTTAAGAGCAGAACCCAGGATCTTGAAAAGGTTTACCATGATGCTGGACAGTTTTATTTTGTGAAAACAAAAACGCTCTTGGAAGAGAAAACTGTATGGTGTAAGCATACTGCCCCCCTTGTGCTTTCCGAGCTTGAAGTTCAGGATTTGGATACACTTACAGACTGGCAGTTAGCTGAAATGAAGTACGAACTCTTGCATAAATAGTAAATATGCCCAAATACATTTGTCTACAGCATCAGGAGCAGCACTTAGGTGATTACTCCATAGTTCCGCTTCGTTATGAGGATAGATTCTCTATTATGAAGTGGCGTAACGAGCAAATCTATCATTTACGCCAGGCGCGTCCTCTTACCGAGGATGATCAGCAACGTTATTTTGATAATGTTGTTTCTAAGCTGTATGACAACCCCAAGCCCGATCAGATACTCTTCTCCTACTTGGAGAAGGGTGTCTGCATAGGGTATGGCGGCTTGGTCCATATCAACTGGATTGACCGTAATGGTGAAATCTCATTCATTATGGACACCCAGCTGGAGGCAGAGCACTTTGCTGAACACTGGAGTAACTATCTCACTATGCTCAAAGCAGTGGCTTTTGATGATTTGGGCTTACACAAGATTTACACGTATGCCTTTGATTTGCGTCCGCACCTCTACACAATGTTAGAGGCTAATGGCTACAAGCGAGAGGCAACACTCAAAGAACATTGCCTGTTTAATGGCGAATACAAAGATGTGGTGCTACATTCTTTGTGGAATGACCGTTATGAGGTTATCAATTATGTGGATTGCACCAGGGAGCAGAACCTTGACATTCTTGCATTGAGGAACCGTGATGATGTGCGCTCATGGATGGTGAATCCGGAAGTGATTCCCGAAGAGAATCATTTCAAATTTGTAGAGAGTCTGAAAAGCAATCCTAACAGACTCTATTACGTTATTTACAAGAATGGCGAGTTGGTGGGAACATATAACCTAACCAACGAAGGTGATGGAGTATGGGAAAGAGGCATTATTGCTAACCCATCCACCCAAGGAACAGGTCAAACTGAGAAATGGGAACGGCAGATATTAAGCAGTTTGCCATCAGATATTAAAGCCGTTTCAGCCAAGGTGAAACAAGACAACTTGAGGTCTATCAAGTATCACGAGAAGCTTGGCTATAAAGAACAAAGCAGAGACAACGAGTACATTTATTATATACTGAGATTACAATGAGTAAGACTTTTATTGTTGCAGAACTTTCAGCCAACCACGGCCACAAATTGGAAGTGGCTCTTGAATCAGTAAGAGCTGCCAAAGAGACTGGTGCAGATGCTGTTAAAATACAAACTTATACGGCAGATACCATAACTCTGAACTGTGATGCAGATGATTTCAAGGTGAAGGGTACCTTGTGGAATGGCCGTACGCTTTATGACCTCTATCAGGAAGCCTATACCCCTTGGGAATGGCATCAGGCAATCTTTGATGAGGCAAAGAAGTGTGGACTGATTTGTTTCTCAACGCCTTTTGATAAGACTGCTGTGGATTTCCTTGAAGACCTTGGCAACCCAATCATGAAAATTGCCAGCTTTGAGATTACTGATATTCCTTTGATTGAGTATGCAGCAAAGAAAGGGAAACCTATGGTTATCTCTACAGGTATTGCTATGCCGGAAGATATTGAATTGGCCGTTAAAACCTGTAAGGATGTAGGTAATGATGATATTACACTGTTGAAGTGCACATCTTCATATCCTGCACCAATTGAGGATGCTAACTTGAAGACGATGGTGGATATGAAGGAACGCTATGGTGTTAAGGTGGGTTTAAGCGATCATACGATGGGGTATGATGTGGCGGTAACAGCTGTAGCATTAGGTGCTTCTTTAGTTGAGAAGCATTTCATTCTTGATCGTTCTATTGGTGGACCGGATGCGGCATTCTCTATGGAAATAGGGGAGTTTGCAGCTATGGTGAAGTCTATTCGTAATGTGGAGAAGGCCATTGGTGAAGTGGTGTATCCAACAGATCCTTCCAAGATAAAGGGAAGGGAGTTCAGTCGTTCATTATACGTGGCTAAGAATATTAAGGCGGGGGATGTGATTACTGAGCAAAACGTGAGGAGCGTTAGACCTGGTTTTGGATTGCATCCTAAATATATGCCAGAGTTGATAGGCAAGAAAGTGAATTGCGATCTTGGAAAAGGCGTGAGGCTTTCTCTAAATTACATAGAGAATACCCGTAAGACCAAGTAATTCTGGAATAATAAAAACAATATGGGGATAACGAGACAGGTAATAATTCTTTTCATGTTATCATTTTGTTTAGCAAATACATCTAATGCATTTGCTGATAAAGATAGTATGGATAAGATTATTTTAGAAAAAGATATTCCCTTTTCTAAACAAGTGACACGAAGCAACACAATATATGTGATTCAATTTGATTTTAATCTCGATGACCCTCATGGAAAAAATCCCGTGAACATTCCAAGTAATTGTGCGATTGAATTTGAAGGAGGCTGCTTGAGTAATGGTATGTTGATTGGAAATAAAACCAAACTTTCAGGTCAGGTCTCTATTCTATGTAAACTAGGCGGTAGTTTTGCCAATGAATTTTTATATACAACATGGTTGGGAATGAATGAGGTTGATGACGCATCTGAAAGACTTACCCATATTGTTAATTTCTGTACTCAACAAGGAATTGAACTTATCATTGATACAGATTTGAATATTTCGCGTTGTATAGAAATATATCCAGGGATGGATACGAGAAAACATACTCAAGGCCCCAAAATTAGAGGCATAAAGAAAGAAACGACTATCAATATAAACGGGGAAATGGACTATGCCATAAAAATTGTAAAAAATAAGTCCCCTTTAACGTCAGATACTTCTTTCTCGTCATATAGCTTTTACAAATTTGGGTATATCAAGCAACTCACTTTTAATGTAAAAAGGAATATAGAAGCTGCTTTTTGTATAATGGGTTGGTGGAATGCAGAGATTAACCAGATAGTTATAGAAGGAAATGGCAAAGCTGCTTATGGTATATTGTTCCCGTATTTTAACCAAATAAAGAATGTAGACTTTTATGCGTCTGCTGGTTTAAACATCCATGATATTATCATATACAATACGACTAAATATGGTATTGCAAACTATAATATGAATGGAGTACCATATATGAGATTATATAATTTTACCATTGAGCAAAATGAAAATGGTGTTTTATGTAACTCAGCAGGATGGAATGTTTCAGAAGGCTCTCTTTCATATAACAAAGAATATGGCTTACGATTGGGTAACGACAATTATACCGCAAAGAGTAATGTGTTCGAGCATGTTGAATTTGACGGGAATGGTGTTGCTGCAATATATTTGTATAGAAGCAGTAATAATACATACAATAATAATCACTTTGTAGCAAGATCATTATATGGGAAAAATACTCAGATATATAGTTATTACTTTAGTCATTGTTATATCAATGCTAATAATGAATTTGTAAATGATCGTTTTACTAGAAATGATAATCTTAACGAGAGTGTTAAAGTGGTTGCTTTTGCTACACAAAATATAAATCTCAACATCAGCAGGAACACAATACTTAATCCTTATTATGACCGTAATATTGAACTATCTTATAATGAACATCTGAAAGCATATTATTCTGAGAAACCAGAGAGGACTATGTTCAGAGAAGTAAATAATCTAAATAACAATATTATTATAGGGAGTGAAAATACTACAAAGCGTATTTATGGAGATGTTCCACCAGTAAGTATTGAAGGTGCATCTATGAATGGTTACTATTTCTATAACATGACATTAGATGTTCCTACATTTTATAATGGAAATAGATGGGTAAAAGCGGATGGTTCCGAGATAAGCGCAAAACTATATGGCAGTTTTGCAGACAAACCTTCCTCAGATAAGATATACATTGGCTTCAGGTATTTCTGTACTGACAGACAATCTGTAGAACAGTCTTCAATAGATCCCGATTTGAAGGGGATAGAGATTATCTATAAGGGTAATGACGTTTGGTGTGATGCTCTTGGCAGAATAGTGGAATAAAGATGACCATAATCTTGGAGGATATTAATACTGATTTCGATGAGAATAACAGAACAGGAAAGCATATCTCTACATCTATTACGAGTTATAGCATTATTGTGCATCGTTATATGTCATCTAATGCAATACTATAAGAACTGTTGGGCGCAGATTTTTAATATTGGAGTACAGGTATTTTGGGCATTAAGCGGTTATCTTTATGGGAAAAAGACGATAGAATCATGGGGTAACTTCTACAAGAAGAGGATTTCAAAGGTGTACCTACCCTTTTTATTATTTGGGTATTTGGAGTATTCCTTGTTTTCCATTTTAAAGGTGTGCGGCTTACGGTTAGTCATGTCTTAACGTACTTCTTTTCTTTACAAGGAGAAGTTCATTATTTTGCCCGATATGGTGTGAAAGGCCTTGGACATCTGTGGTTTCTGACGGGATTGTGGTTTTGCTATCTCTCGCTGCCGTTGCTACAGTATTGTCGAAAGAAACACTTGCCGTTACTGTTTTCTGCATTGTTTTTAATGCTCGTCTTATATGGCTCGGTTATTTTCTTCTCTTCCTACTATCTGTGGATATTTGCTTTCTCCTATCTTTATGGCTATCTGGAGGAAGGTAGAACAAAAAGGACGATGAGGTGGATGGTATATGTTGTAGCAATCTTCTTCCTTCTAACCACGACATGGGAACATCTTCAACATGCTAACTATTGGAGGTTACATCACTTATTTATTGGTATAGCATGCCTTTTGGGGGTTATCGATTTATCACAAAAGATTTATTTTTATTTTTGGTGGAGGCAATATATAGTCAAAATTTCCCACTTTTCATATTATATCTATCTAACTCATATGGTATGGATTTTCGGTCCATTATCCGTTTTAAATATATATGGAACTGATGGGTGTGAAATTATTTCTTTATCGTTAGTATTTATTCTAACTATAATGTCATCTTTATTTCTATTTTATATCATTAGATATGTAGATTATCTGAATATTAAAAAAGAAGCATTTAATTACCCCAAACACGCATTGAAAGAATAAATGATGAAAAAAATGTTCGTTGGAGCAATCCTGCTCTTTCTGCCAACCAAGTTGGCAAGATTATTGTTGTTTTTTTGTAAAACAGTCGATATAGCACCATCAGCCCGTGTTGGATTCAGCCTTATCTTGGCTGACACAATTGTAATGTCCCCAGGTTCCAGGGTTGGTCATCTCAATTATATGAAGTGCAGGAATCTCCAAATGGATAAAGATTCAAGAATTAAAAATATAAACATTCTAAAAGGAATATATGATATAGAGATGGCAGAAAAATCAGCCATCAATAGAAGTAATACAATTGTTAATAGCCTTTATATTCCATCTTTAATGAAAGCATTCTCTGTACCTACGCTGAAAATAGGTTACAATTCTGTTGTGGGCGTAAAACATTTTATTGATATGACGGCGAATGTCACCATTGGAGAAAATTCAATACTTGCAGGTCGGTCTTCGGAGTTATGGACTCATGCATTCTATCACAAGCATACAGGTAGTGGTCGATACATGATAAGAGGAAGAATCATCATTGGAAATAATTGCTATATTGGATCTCATGTGATTTTTAATTGCGGTGTTTCTGTTGCAGATACGGCAACGGTAGCAGCAGGAGCAATTGTTAGTAAGGACATTGCTATGGGGGGTGTATTTTGTGCCCAGCCGCTTAGGCATATAGATTTTGACCCCGATGAAGCTGTCCGAAAATATAAGAGCATTGATGGATATCATTACGAAAAAGAGTAATGATAAGTCATTTCGTATGAAAATAACAAAGACCATCATTTTCTTCATTCTGTCGAAAGGCGTGGCGTTTCTTGCTCCGCTTATCTTAATAGGCTATGTTTCATTATTGGAATATGGTAAGATAGAATATAGCTACGGGCTAGGACGACTGATCTGTGGTTGCGCATTGCTCGGAATCGCTGGTGCATATCCCTATTTTATGTTGAAGAAGAAGGAAATTGACAAAGAAATGTATTTCTATCTTTATGGATTTATTGGGTTAATCGCTTCTTGTATATTCTTATTACTCCAAACAATTGTAGATTTAAGCGCGGAAACGACATTTTCTTATCTTTTCACTTTTGTATTCGCATTTCAGTTATTATATGGGAATATATTGAAGACAGAAGACAAAGGATATAAAGGAGTAATGTTTGACAGTGGCTATTATTTTTTGTTGGCATTCATTATTTCACTTCATTTATTTATACCATCTATTCCAATTGTAAAAGTGTTGAAGTGGGGCATGTGGCTAAACATCCTGGTATATTCTTTGTATTTTATCTATCGTTATTTCTATTTAAAACATACTTATACTTTGTCTTTTGAGTGGTCACCATTGCTGGAAATTCTAAAGTATGGTATCCCATTAGTGTTATCGGGTTTTATTATGTACTGGCTTACCAGTTGTGCAAGGGTTTATATTGGCCAGTTTATTGGGTATGAGGCCGTGGGCGTTTATAGTTTCTACTTCCGATTGGTAGGAATATCAGTAGTGATACAACAGTTCCTTTATATAGCCTATTTTAAGAAACTTTATATGGGTGACTCTTCCTTTCTCGATAATTATTATGTTCTTGTGATGATACTTATATTGCTATGCTGTATTGTGGTCAGTTTGATTTCCATTCCTATTGTCATCCATTTTATGCCAGATAAAGACTTTTCAGATATAAAACTGATGGTTCTTCTTAGCATACAGATGCCAATTTGGGTTGGTATCAGTTTCTGTGAGGGATTAACAGGTCGAGAAAATATTGTTATAAAAATGAATATCAGACTAGTTGTAATTGTCGTATGCTTTGCATTATTCCTACTCTTGATGAGAGATTATTTGAATTTGCATATATTTACTTTAGGAATGATTTCGCAGTTTTGTATTGCATTTGCGACGCAACTGTTTATGTTACGCAAAAAAAATGTACTGTTACCTAAGTGTATGATTATTAATGTTACATTTTTTTTATTGGGTATAATTACGTATTTGGTATAAGATGAAAAAAGTATTATTCTTAGAGAATCGATGGAGAACCCGCGTGTGGCAGTGGATGGCAGATCTTTTAGAAGAGAAAGGATGCGAGATATACTGGATTGTGCAGAATCATTTTTTTACACCATCTGGAAAAAACATACATATAATCCCCTATCCGACAGAGAAGTCGATTCATGAAGCCCAAAAAAGGGGGATACCGAAGGATGTTCTTGACTATGTTTCATTTACAGATAGGAATTTATATGTCTTTGGGTGTGAGAATGATGACTATTATTATCACTATTATAATCAAATTAGGGATTATATATTAAAAGTTGGCCCGGATTTGGTTATTGGAGAAAGTACGCAGTTTTATGAACTTCTTGCAATAAGTGTCTGCAAACGAGAGGGGATATTGTATCTTCATCCATCAACATGTCGATATCCTGTGGACAGATTTTCGTTCTATCAATATAATACATTGGAACCATATAAAGGATCCGGTGAGGAATATTCGTATGAAGAAGCTCTTAAATTGGCTAATGATATTGCGAATAGAAGCACACAACCAACGTATATGGTTGTTCCTCCATTTTCTTGGAAAAGATGGCTTGACGATAAAAAAGACAAATTTATAAAAACATATTGTTATTTTCGTGGTGAGCATTATTGTACACCATCGTTAGGCAAGAAGAGGCAACTTAATCGCCACAGGGACGAACTTGTAGAACAATGGGAATCTCTTGCAAGAGCAAATATTTGGGAAGAAGCTATCAAAAATAAATTTGTCGTGATGTATCCCATGCAGATGCAACCAGAGGCGAATCTTGATGTTTGGGGGTATCCTTATCGAAACCAGACAGAGACAATCCGAAAGATAGCAGAACAATTAAGCGAGAATGAGATACTCGTCGTAAAGCCTAATCCTAAGGCAAAATATGAATTAACAGATGATTTGATGGCTTTATTAAAGTCTCGTGACAACATCATTGTTGTCCCTCTTGCGACACCGATGGCTAAAGTCTTTTCAAAAACAAATCTTGTAGTAGTAACTACAGGAACTGTTGCAATGGAGTGTATTGTCGCAAATAAGCCTGTCGTGACTTTGGTGAACACATTGAATAATAAACAAAGAAATTGCCCCTATCTTGATGACCTTACAAAACTACGACAATTCATTGATAAGGCAAAGAATGGCGAATATATAAAAATATCAGATGCTGAGCGAGTCGCTTATATAAATGAACTCGTCCGAACAAGCTATGAGGGAAGTCCATACAGCACATCAAGTAATAAAGGAATGTTGAAGGCGTTATGTGAAGTATTAAACCTGAAATAAGGCTATGTAAATAACGATAATGTTTTTGACTGTTGTTGGTAATTTATAGTGGCAATATGTTTGTAGGTTCTTTATTTCTAAATGGAAAAGTATTTAATAAGGGGAAAATGGAATAATATTGATGGTTTATGCGTTATGGCAATATTCCTATTTATATATGGGAGAGGCTATGGCGAAACAGTCGCTGAAAAATATTCAACATATTGTGCAGCGATAACAATACCACTTTTATTATTGTCCTTTATTCAGACAAGAAAAGTATGCAGAGGCAAATTTGATTCGACAAGTATTAAGTTTGCAGTTATTTCTATTGTTTTATTAGCAGTATCCGCACCATTTTGGTACTCATTCTATAATGCATATTCATATATAGGAGTTTGCATTGCTTATTTGGTGTATCTGTTGGATTGTAACAAATTCAGGAATCTTATAATATATGCTTTAGCAGTATGTACATTACTTGAATTTTTTGAATATATAACAGAACAATACTTCTATATAACAAGTTTAAATGACATGGAATTAGACGAGAAATTATTTAGCGGTGGAGGAGCGTTTAGAGCCAAAGGATTATTTAAAGGCCCACTTTCTGTTGGACCATTTGCAGTCTTGACATATTTGTTGAATTATAAAAAACGCTGGGTTCTACTTTTAGCAATGATAGCTTGTTTTTTTGCTAATTCAAGAACAGGTATCGTTATTTTAACGATTCTGTTAGGAATACAATTATTTGGAGGCCATGTGAAAATTAAATATGTTATTATGGTATTGGTAATAGGGAGTTTTTTATTCGCTTTACTTTTATCTAACTCCATTATTTCTTCTTCCGTTGATAGAATTCTTGACGTGTCTAATTCAGAGAGTAGTACAAATCAAGCAAGATTGTTCTTTTGGATAGCAGGTATAAATACATATTTAAATTATCCTTTATCAAACTTAATTTTTGGGAATAATGGTTTTTTTCACAGTATATATGACAACAATCCGGAAAGTGGATGGATTTGTCTATTAACTGACAATGGGCTCGTCGGATTCTTATACTATATGTTACCTCTTATGTATTGTTTAATTCATTTTTATGTAAAAAAAAGAAGATTGGAATTATTAACAACATTTGTTTTCATTGTAATGAATTTCGTTATAACAGCAAACCTTTCTGCTACTTCAAACCTTCTATATTGGATTTTCATGTTTGAGATGTATAATAAAGCGAAATATGGGGTTTGCAAATACGATTTGATATCAAAGTAAAAAAGTATAACATGCGTATTTTACATATTTCTAAGTACTACTATCCATATATGGGGGGAGTAGAGAATATCTGCAAATATATAGTAGATAATTCATCAGATAATCAAACCGCAGTGCTTTGTTTCTCAGAAAGCAGTAAGTGCTCAGTTGATAACGTTGATGGAATCATAGTGTACAGGGTCGGATCATGGATAAATATAGCGAGGCAGGCTTTATCCCCTCTTTATTTCACTATGTTTCAACGAGTTTTAAAAGAATACGATCCGGATTTAATTCAGTTTCATTGGGCAAACCCGTTTCCTGCTGCAGTATTACTTACTATGATTCCTAAGCGAGTAAAAATGATAGTGCATTGGCATATGGATATTATAAAGCAAGCAAAAATATATCCATTAATAAAGCCAATTGAAACAGCCATATTAAAAAGGGCTGATTTAATAGTGGTGACCAGTCCTCAATATAAAGAAGGCTCGGTACCCCTTCAACCTTTTATAGAAAAGGTGAGAATTGTACCTAATGCAATAGACGAAAAAATTTTCATACCTTGCGGAGAGGATCAGAATCATATTGAAGAAATAAAAAAGCAATACAATAATAAAAAAATTGTATTCTTTATAGGTAGGCATATCCATTACAAAGGGTTACCATATCTATTAGAAGCAGAGAAACTTGTGAAAACAGATTGTGAATTTGTTATTGCAGGAAGTGGTCCTCTTACTGAAGAATTGAAAAGTAGTTGTACATCAGATAGAGTCCATTTTGTAGGACGGTTAAACGACGACAATCTAAGGTGGCATTATTATGCGTCCTCTGTATTTGCATTCCCTTCAATTACCAAAAATGAAGCATTTGGTGTTGCATTGGCAGAAGCAATGTATTGTTATACGCCAGCAGTTACTTTTACAATAGAAGGAAGTGGTGTGAACTGGGTTAATCTTAATGGCTTGACAGGAATTGAAGTGTCTAATAGAGATGTTGTTAAGTATGCAGCTGCAATTGACAAACTGCTTTCCGATGAAGCCCTTGCTAAAGAGTATAGTGAAAATGCACATCAGCGTGTTATGGAAAACTTCACTATACCAAAGATGATGGACAAGATGGAGAAATGCTATCACGAACTAGAGGGTTGACAGCATGACACCAGCGCTAAAACTATATCTTGCATTTATTCGTTATTCTCTTGATCCGGATACACAAATACCTTCTAGCATTAGTGACGTGGATTGGGACGCTTTGTTTAAGTTTGTTTGTAAACAAGCAATAGCAGGGTTCGTTTTTGAGGGTGTTGCACGTCTTGGAAATACCGATATGAAACCTCCATTAAATAATCTAATACAATGGATTGCCTTATCAGAGCAGATTGAAGGCCAGAATAAGAAACTGAATAAGCAATCAGTTGAAATTGTAAGGGAATATCAAGAAGCAGGTTTTCAATGCTGTATTTTGAAGGGACAGGGTAATGCATTGATGTATCCTAATCCATTTAGCAGAACATCGGGGGATATAGACTTGTGGGTGATACCTTCGGATGGCAAATGTAAGACGGAAGATATAAGACGGGTCGTTACTCAATATGTGAAAAAGAAGCATACTGAGAATATTGAAGTACGCTACTACCACGTTGGTTATGAATATAACGGAATTGAGGTGGAAGTACACATTATGCCGAACGTCATGAATAATCCGTTTTTTCATTATCGGTTACAGAAATGGTACAAACATAGACAGACAGAGCAATGTAAGAATATGGTAGAACTGCCAGAAGGGGTTGGTGCTATTCCCGTGCCCACTGTAGAATTCAATATTGTATTCCAATTGGCTCACATGATGCATCACTTCTTTGATGAGGGAATAGGGCTGAAACAATTCATTGACTACTATTATGTGCTGAAAACAAATAAAGAGTTGAATAAGCAGACGGCAGAGGAAACAAAAAGCTTACTTTTGTATTTGGGATTATGGAAGTTTGCATGTGCTGTGATGTTTGTTATGTGTGAGTTGTTTTCCCTTGAGAAAGAGTATATGATAGCACCAGTTGATGAGTGTCGTGGAAAAACACTATTAAATGATATATTAGGTGGTGGTAACTTTGGTAAGTACTCTGGATTGGCTAATCATAGTGTAGCGGCAAAATACTTCTTGAAAACCAAGAGAAATATACTATTTGCAATTAAGTATCCCTCAGAGGCATTGTGTGAACCTATCTTTCGTACATGGCATTTCTTCTGGAGACATTGTCACTAATATAAAAATTTATTATATGAAGAATAACAATCAATCTAACACATTTATCAAATGGATGGTAATCATCGGTGACTTCATGTTATTGAATATTATCATTTTGTTGGTTGCATGGTACTCTTGGCAAGTGGAGAACTGGCCAGAAAAAAGTTTGGAAATCTATATTCTGGTGAACAATTTGGCACTGATGCTAAGCCAAATGAAATATTCAACAATCATTCATCTAAGAATGGCGAGAGCAGGTGATATCATTAGAAGGATTATTGGACTGTCTGCGATGGAAAGTGTCTTGGCCTATATTCTATTGAAATTGTTTGATTATGATCTTCCAATTGGATGGATACAATGGGGCATCGGTACAGTTTTTTTTGTGGCATTACTTGGAAAACGACTATCAGAACGTTTTCTTGTGAAACTTTTTCGAGAGGCAGGAAGGAACACAAGAATGGTAACTCTTATTGGAAATGACCCAGAATTGATGACGATCTATGACAAATTGGCAACAGATCAGGCAATGGGTTACCACGTCTTAGGATATTATGCCGATGCAGAGATTGGGGAATGGACACACACAAAGATGGGAAATAGAGGTATGAAGAGTGAAGAAGAAAAGATAAGCGATGTTAAGCTTAATTCTCAATTAAAACATTTGGGGTCTTTACAGGAGCTTTTGTCGGAAATGAAAGATAAACCGGATGATTTGACTTTGGGTGATGAGTTATATGTCAGCCTGTCACGACGCGACAAGGACATTATTAGGAAGATTTCTCGATTCTGTGATCATAAGATGATTAGATTTTATTATGTTCCTGTAAGCGTAGAGTCTATCGGACTAAACTTAAAGAGAGAGATGTTGGAAGACATTGAGGTGTTTACAACTTACGAAAACCCTTTGGAGAATCCTCTAAATAGACTTGTTAAGCGTTTATTTGACATCGTGTTTTCGCTGATATTCTTAATCCCAACAGCATTATTATTTCCATTCATTTATATTATTATAAAAATACAGAGTCCTGGACCAATATTATTTAAACAAAAGAGAACTGGGCTTGACGGTAGAACATTCAACTGCTATAAATTTCGTTCGATGCATGTAAATAAAGATGCTGATAAACTACAAGCAACGAAGAATGATCCTAGAAAGTATCCTTTTGGAAACTTTATGAGGAAAGCGAATATAGATGAGCTACCTCAATTCATCAATGTGTTGCAAGGCAAAATGAGTATTGTCGGTCCGAGACCGCATATGTTAGCTCATACAGAACAATACTCTGAACTCATCGACCAATATATGGTTCGTCATTTTGTAAAACCTGGTGTGACTGGATGGGCTCAGGTTACAGGATACAGAGGAGAAACCAGTGAATTATGGCAGATGGAGGGTCGTGTAAAACGCGATATTTGGTATATGGAACACTGGAGTATTTGGCTTGATATTCGTATTGTTTGGTTAACGTTTAAAACAATCTTTATTCATGATAAGAATGCTTATTGAAACAAAAATATCAGGAGAGGGTTGAATTGTATTAACAAGATATTCAATTGGTATCTGACAAAGAATGCTATGCCGGGCGCAATGGTTGAGAGAAATGAAGTAAGGAGTGGCGACGAGGTGTTATGAAGGTAATTACTGAAGAACTCTTGAACGAGGTATCGGAAGAGGCTAAGGCATCGCCTCGACTGAGGATGAATCGCAACTTTCACGAGGATCTTTCTGATGGCTGCCAGCGACTGCTGAATGCGTTGGAGCCAGGGACTATTATGCCGATACATCACCACAAGGTGGATGAGATGTTTGTGATACTGCGTGGAAGAGTGAATGTGACGATACATAACGATGAGGGTGAAGTTATACAGAGTGTAGAGCTATCGCCCTCATTGGGTAATTATGCGGTGAATATTAAGGCGGGTGAGTGGCACTCTCTGACTTGTGAGGAGGTGAATACGGTGATCATGGAGGTGAAGGAGGGACCGTATGTGCCGCATGAGATAGGGGGAGTGCTGAAAGTGAAGAGTGAGGAATAATGCTGTCATGAAGAATGAGGCGTTTATTTTGAGGAACGAGTTGTTGAACGACGGATGCTCGATATTTCTGTATTTCTCACGGATGTATGAGGAGTATGTGGCATACGGGTATTCGGCCTTTGTGGCCGTAGAGAATTGTATGCCAGCGAACGTAGCACTGAAAGAGTCTTATTCGGATAGTTTCCAGATGCCGATGGTGAAGGTTACTCGGGATCAATTGGCTCTAATCCGGACTAAAGGATTGGTATTGGAAGATTCTTCTGCCGATGAGTCGTATTTGCGTATTCTGAGTTTAATTCCCTTCGATGAAAGTAAATATGAGGAATGGGTGCATATGCTAAGAGAAAAACAAAAGATATAGACTGTCGTGATGATAGACTTTGCAGGCTCCATCTTCTCAAAATCAATTCAGACGGGGCCTGCGTTTTTTAGTTCTGGGGCTTATGTTCCACAGAAGTGATATTGACAGGAAAAGTGCCACTTTTCGCCTTGAATTATGGCATAATCCGGGGAGAATTATGGCACTATTCGGTGATGAATTCGAGGAGATCAAAAGTTAGTTCTAAGTCATAATCACGGCTGCGCTTCAGGAAATCCCTATATATATACATAGCCCTTTTTATTTA
>JAEEGL016695097.1_pt1 | contig 16923 bp, 9 predicted proteins | sample 9134231 | NCBI WGS metagenome assembly JAEEGL01 (sample SAMN16246548, study PRJNA631951) | gut metagenome | biome: gut microbiome; feature: rumen; material: fiber-attached | host: Bos | place: Iran: Karaj | collected 2018-10
ATACTCGACAACCTTCTCGCCGAGGTCGGCAAGCGCAGGGGCGTCCACGGCGGGCTCTACAAGAACCTCTTCGACGCACACCCGCCGTTCCAGATCGACGGCAACTTCGGCGCGACCGCCGGCATCGCCGAGATGCTGCTCCAGTCGCACGTGCGCGACGAGAAGGGACGCGTCATAATCGACCTCTTACCCGCCCTGCCGTCCGCATGGAAGGACGGCGAGGTCAAGGGACTCCGCGCACGCGGCGGATACGCAGTGGACATCAAGTGGCGCGACGGCAAGCTCGTCGACTACCAGATATGGCCTAAGGTCGCGAATCCGCTTCCGTACGTGATCAAGTACCCGCCGAACGCGAACCTCACGAAGCAGCTCGGCATACTGACCCCGCCCGCCGCCGCGTCGCCGCGCATAAACGGCGCGAAGGTGCTTGGCGTGAGGCCGGGGCGTCCAGTCCTCTGGCGCCTCCCCGTGACAGGTGAAAGACCGATGGCGCTTTCCGCAGAATCACTCCCCGCCGGCCTGGTGTTTGACGCCAAGGCCGGTGTTCTTTCAGGGGCGGTCGCGGAACGCGGCACGTACAGGATCAGGTTCACCGCGTCCAACGCCAAGGGCACGGCGAGCGGAGTCCTCAAGCTTGTGGTAGGGGACAAGATCGCGCTCACGCCGCCGATGGGCTGGAACAGCTGGAACTGCTTCAACTTCAAGGTGACGGCGCAGGACATCAGGAACGCGGCGGACGCGATGGACCGTTCCGGTCTCGCAGACCACGGATGGACATACGTGAACATCGACGACTTCTGGGAAAACAACCCCTTCCGCTTCAAGGACGACGAGACGCTGCAGGGCCCGGAGCGGAAGCCCGACGGGACAATCAACCCCAACAAGCGCTTCCCCGACATGAAGGGCCTTGCCGACTACGTCCACTCCAAGGGGCTCAAGATCGGGCTGTACTCCTCGCCCGGGCCATACACGTGCGGGATGTGCACGGGAAGCTGGATGCACGAATGGCAGGACGCGAAAACATACGCCGACTGGGGATACGACTACCTGAAGTACGACCTCTGCACTTACAACAGGCGAAACTTCCGCAACGGGATGTTCAGCCACAAGGGTATTACGGCCGCGACGGAGCTGGAGACGGCGACACTTCCCTACCGGCTCATGGGCGAGGCGCTCGCGGCGCAGAAGCGCGACATAGTGTTCTCGCTCTGCCAGTACGGGAAGTCCAACGTCAGCACATGGGGCGCGAACGTCGGCGGACACTGCTGGCGCACGGGCGGGGACTTCAGGGACAGCTTCCCGCAGATGGCGAAGATCGTCCGCGCTCAGGCGCCGCTCTGGCCGTACGCAGGCCCTGGCGCGTGGAACGATCCAGACATGCTGATGGTCGGCCCTCTCAGCATCGGTGGCATAGGCACCGTCGGAATGACCGAGGTACACCAATCATCCTTCACACCGAACGAGCAGTACACGCACATCTCGATGTGGTCTATCCTCTGCGCACCGCTACTGATCGGATGCGACATGACGAAGCTCGACGCGTTCACGCTCTCGCTCCTCACAAACGACGAGGTAATCGAGGTCAACCAGGACGAGCTCGGCGCGCAGGCGGCGCTTGTCGCAGAGGGGCCGCGCGCGCAGGTGTGGGCGAAGCCGATGCACGACGGATCGCTCGTCTTCGCGCTCTGGAACACACACGAGGGGCCGACCCGCATCAGGGTGGACTTCGAGGCGCTCGGTCTGGACGGCAGGTGGCTCGTGCGCGACCTGTGGCGGCAGAAGGACGAGGGGCTATACGGCGGGCTATACGTGTATGAGGTGCCGGGACACGCAACGCACCTCGTGAGGTTCTTCCCGAAGGAGGACGCGCATCTCTCGGAAGGCGTCACGGACATCCGCATGAACTCGGTTTACACGCAGTTCGAGGCGCTGCGCCCAGTAGGCAAGCCCGGATACAAAGCCCCGAAATCGTACCCTTGCGAAAGATGTGGGAGCAAATAGGGAAGGAAGGAACCTATGAAAGGCATGTCTTGTGATTTGATCAGCCGCAGGGGATTCATGGCCTCGGCGGCGGCGTTCGCCGCTGCGGGCGCGATAGCGGCGGACGATGAACAGCAGGAGCGTGGGATCCGCGTGAGGTTCCTCGGCAGCGGCGCGGCGGGGTGGAATGCGACGATGGCCGCGAACCCGTACATGCGCCGACAGTCGAGCGTGCTGCTTGACGGGAAGGTTCTAATCGACTTCACCAAGTGCTCGTTCGACATGCTTCCGGTTGGCGCGAAGCCCGAGGTGCTGTTCCAGACGCACTCGCACGGCGACCACTACAATCCCAAGGCGGCGGTGAAGTCCGGCGTCAAGCGGATGTACGTCCACGAAACGTGGGTTGCGGCGGCGCGGCGGGAAGTCGCCGAGGCGGCGAGGAAGCTGGGGCTTGCGGCGCCCGAGGTGAGGCCCGTACGGTTCGGCGAGTACGTCGAGGAGTGCGGGATGAGGTTCATGTCCGTGCCGGCAAACCACAGCACCTCGCGTGTCACGGACGGGGTTCTGGAGCACGCGTCGTTCTACCTCGTAGAAAAGGGACCCGCGCGTCTCCTGTACGCGACGGACACCGGCGGCATCTGCGGCGACGCCGCGAGGATGGTGGGCATCGACCCTCACATCGGGAAGACAACGGCAAAGGACGGGTCGGAATTCATCTCGCCGTTCGTCCACGTTGCGAAGCCGATAACGGCGCTCATCATGGAGGCCACGAACGGCGATTCCGACGAGGACTTCAGGATATTCGTGCATTCCAGCGTGCAGACCGTAGCGCGCATCGTCGCCATGCTCGAGAAGTTCGGACGCTTCACGCCTCCGCCAGGACAGCACGCGTACATCACGCACCTCGCGATCAAGTACCGCGACTGGCCGTCGGAGAAGATCGACGCGGACATACCGAAGTCCCTACGCTCCGCCTACGACGGCCTCGAGCTCACGCTCGGGTAGTCAGTCGGCCTGTACCATCATATACAGAATCCTTCGCCCCACACTTTCTATCGCCTAACTGGGACGACTGGGACTCGCCACGACTTTTCTGCCACATAAAAAGACGCCACGCATGGTCTGTCCCCGCCCCTGCCCCTTCACCTCCGGGTTCCCGAGGATTACGACGCAATACTTATAACGGCAATTGTCACCAAGTGTCTCATTTTGATGCTCCTGTCAGAACGGCCAAAGAGATTTGCGTTTCTTCTTCATTGGCGGTGGCGGCGGCTTGCAATGACGGATAAAGTGACGCGATCGTTCGGCAGTCTCTACGTCTTCGAGGTTCGTGTCGTTGGGGGTGGGATTGAACGCACCTGTAACGCAAATACATGCGACACCACCTTTGTCATAGCCAAACTCTATATTATTGATGACTGAATAATGCGCAGACACAAGATTGCCTTCAGCATCCACTTTGCAACGACTGCGGACAATCCAGCATCTGCTTTCATCAAAGAACTTTCGGTCATATCGTCGCCCATAGGCATTAGGGTCAATTATAACACGTTCATGGAAATCGGCATCTTGCTGATATGTAGCACCTGGCAATGCTGAATATGGCCCTTTGAATTCACTAACAGCGTTGACAGCGGATTGATAATAGCCTGAAAATTTCTCGGCGAACCTAATCTTCATCGCCATTCCTCTGTAGTCTGCAAAAGTTCTTCCATCCCAGTCAAAGAAAACTTCGAGGTCTGCAATCTCCCCATTGCCATGCGGACGGACAAAGTCCTTTTTTTCAAAATCAAACCCTATCCATGAGTTAATCTCTTTTGTGTTATTGAATTCGCGTTCAAATGCGACTGACAGGTGCGCAGGGTTGCGTATTTTGCGTAATTCAATACTCTCCACTGCACCATAAGGTTGCCACTTGCCGTTCTTTACATCATGTTCAGCGTACATTGGGACATACGACAGTTCCTTCTTGGAGCCATAATAGCCCTCTTTCCCGACAAGAAATCTGACCTTGTTACCATTGGTCTTTCCCTTGACGACACACATGCCGTCCGTATCTGTCCTTGCATAGACCGAGTGCGGATTGGGCAGCATGTCAAAATATACGCTAACGCTTGCGTTTGTCACAGGGCATCCCATGTCGTCGTGGACTTTTAGGCATATCTTCGCCTCCGCTCCATACGCCATTGCGCGTTCAACTTCAGGTGCAAGTTTTCGTGCGAACACGATGCACGGCAACGCCAGAAGGCACATCACTGTCAGCGTTTTTACTTTCATTTCAGGTTTCCTTTCTCGATTGCTTTTTCATAGAACTTGAAGTTGAAGAAATATGCGACATCCTTCAAATCAGAGTGACACCATTGCCCTTGGTAGCCGGAGCGTTCCGGCCAACCATTTGGACGGGCAATCTGCAAATGCGCGTCACAATCAAAAGATTGGTTACGTAATTTCGTGTCTCCGAATCTTATTCGCCCTGCCGCTGGCGTAAGCGCCGGGATCCACTGTGCGAGGTGTGCACCTCTCACGAGAAGATTGATGTTCGTGGAATTCATACTTGGCGGATAACAATAGAAAACCGTGTTTGTCCTGAAGTCGGCTTCAGTCATTGTCTGAGCCTCCACAACCGAAATCTTATTGACACCAAGCCAGTTTTCCGCTATGTTCCAGCCCGCCCAGTCTGTACCGCCTATGCCGCCCCTTCCCTTGAACAGCTCCTGCTTGTGCCAGCTGAAATGCCCCCAAGAATCAGAAATCCCAGTCCATGAGTGGATATTGTTGTTGCTTGCGAGTTCCAGTACCTCGTCGCCCGTCGAGTAGAAGTTGACCGCATACTGCGCTACATTCGAGAACCGCCCCGGCCAGCCAAGATGTTTTCTATCGTCATTCGGCTCGTCCCTAAACAGCCAATGCCAACTAGACGCCCACGAATTCGTGGGGTATTCCTCCCATTCGGAATGGACAAGCTGCGGGACGCGAAGGGATTGGTCTGTGTCATACGCCTCCGCTGGAACAGCCGAATTGCACATGAGATAGCAATAGGGCACAAGCTCGTAGTCCTGGATCATCGACGAACAGACCATGTTGCCAAGCGAGTGGGCCATCAGTACCTTCGTACCGGGGAGTGCCGAAATCTGCGGTGCGAGGACGCTCGCCGTAAAGAATGCGTTTGACACATTCTCCTGATAGTTCCAGTCAAGGCCGATATCGCTCCGCCACGTGACCGCTGTAAACTTAGAGGTCATCCCCGACTGCCACATCCGCTTGAACACTTCGGCGGACCAGCCACGCGCACGCTGTTGCGTGACGTTCGCACCATGCAGAAACACAAGATTCGTACAGGACGTCTCGGAATCTGGGCTGTTCGTCGGCTCGCCGACATAAGGATTCCAGGTCAACGTCTCTCCCGAAAGGTTCCGCGTGTTCAAGTGGCGATACATATCTTCGACAGAGGAAATCCTTACGTTCGCCTCTCCGGAGACGACCTTACGACCACCGCCAGCCGTCCAACCTTCAACAACAAGATCAGTTCCATACGCACATCCCTCGACAAGGAACACACCGCATTCTTGGGATTCGCACATGGAGGCGACAACCTGAACGGGCATCTCGACACCGTTAGATACGTTAGTTACGGAAGCATCCACCATATCCAACACTGTGTAGGTCCCAAAATGAAACCCTAACGACGTACGATGGAACAGGCCGGCCTGTTCCCGGGACAAGTCAGTCCACATGACATTCATGCAGCCAGAACGCACCTTCCACGTCAGGGCATTTCGAATGGTCGCTGGCGCGTCCATTGGAAACACATTCCGCCTGTCAACCCAAACCGGCGTGAAGTCGAGGATGTCACTTCTCCCGTTCACATGATCATCAGCATAGTCCGACCCAGCTCCGGGAATGTCGTCGTCCGGGCCGTTGATGTCCCCCGTGTCGCCGTCATCGTTTACCCAAAACCTGAATGTCTTGGTCCCCGCACGTGCGATCTCGGCCTCCGCGTCGGTAATCGCCCCGTCGCGGTCGTAGTCGAACACGATGACCGGATCGTCGAGGACATAGAGTGTCGCCGTGAGACCGCGTGCGACATTGCCCGGCATGGGATTGCCATAGTAGTCATAGGCACTTTGATGTACATGGCTCGTGAGAAGTCCGTCCGTATTGTCGGCGATCCAACCATTCCCGGCGACAACCTCGTTCCCGCCAAGTCGTACGGCTGAGTAATCGTTGAAGGTCCTCGTGCCCGGCAAACCGTCTATCTGCGCACGCCAACAGTACCACGGGGTACACCTGTCGTCATGTCCATCGCAATTGAGCCAGCGCATTGAAAGCCGATACGAATTGCCTTTGCGCATTCTGAATGTCGTAGTGTTCGGTGCATTAGGAGCGCCCATGCTGATTCTGCGAACGCGCGTATCGTGGGGACCAAGACCCTCTATGAACATCTCCCATGCGGCATAATCTCCATTTATGTTGAAAGAGATTTCCCTGAAATTCGCAACAACAGGAGGTGTGAAATCATCGGAACCATCGTTGGGGTCCGTGCCTTGCGCGACTTCGACGGCATCATTCCCACCGCCGTTGTCACTGTCCGGATTCCAAGGATCTGTATCGTTCCGGTACTCGCCAATGTTGGGAAGCCCATCCGAATCACCATCACCCAACGCCCCGTCATCGCCGGAATTCGAAAGAGGATCAAGGCCATACGACAGCTCCCAATCATCAGGCAGCCCGTCGCGATCCGTGTCAACGTAGATCGGAGACGTGCCGACCGCGACCTCATATCCATCCTCCAATCCGTCGCCGTCGGTGTCGGGCGAAAGCGGATTCGTGCCATAGCCGGGATACACATAGACTATGTTGTACCCCGTGTCAAGCTCCAGCCCGCAAATCGTGTCCGATGCGCAAAACCGGCCGTCAGGAGAACGGACCCCTACGCCCGCCGCCCGACCAGCCACCTCGACGGACATCGGCTCGTAGATGAATCCAAAGAAAGGAAACGGCGTCGTGGGCAAGACGACCTTGACGGACATAAGGCAGGACTCGGGGTCGGACGCATCGGCGACACGCATGTTCTCGAACTTTACCACAGGCATCTCATCCCATGTCCCGACCGTGACGACCGACGCGGGCGCGTTTGTAGAGAAAGACAACCGATCCCAGTATGGGGCTACAACATAAGCCTCCCCCGACGGCCTCACGGACCGCACAACCCCATTATATGGCTGTGCTGGATCGACGGTCGTGTCGTTGCGGAGATATAAAAGCCCGTTCATGTCAACGGCAATTCTATGATAGACCTCGCCAAGGACTGTCACCGGCGATATCTCGACGTTCACGCACCAGTCTGGATTGGCTTCGAGCGCCGCCGTAAGGTTCGTCACGACATAAGAGGCGTTGGAGGTGTGATCGCCACGACCAACGACAAGTCCACCGCTCTCCTCTTCGTCGTCAAGTCCGTCTCCGTCCGTGTCAATGGCCAGAGGGTTCGTGCCAAGCACCACCTCCCGCCCGTCGTCCAGACCGTCCCCGTCCGTGTCCACGATGGCCGGATTAGTCTTGTACAGCAACCGTTCGTCCGAATCTGAAAGGCCATCCCCGTCCGTGTCCGTGGCGTCTCCGACGGAGAAGAACGCCGATGCGTTGCAGTTCGTGCCGGACACTTCCTCGTCGGCAACAGAAACAAGGGCGTTGCTTGCACATGCCGAAACATCAAGCGAAAATATCTTGGCAAGGGCATGTAGATTCGTCCCAGCATAGAAATCGACGACATCCCCCAAAGGACGGGCGGAATACGGCCATGCTACGACGGACGCCGTTTCATTGCTGCCACGAACGACAGCCGCGATCATCAGGTTCGATACGCACGGCAAGCCAAAGAACCCCTCACCGTCGCCGACGTCGCAAGAATCCGGCAGACGGAGCGTAACGCCCGGAATTGTCCGAGGTTGCGACACCACGCCAGACAGCGGCGACTCGGACTGCCCGTCGCGGACGACATCATGTCCTTGAGACCGGTCTCCACCCCCCTTCCCTCCGGCCCAAAACGCCACAGGCGCGGATAGAGCGACGAACAGCAGCACCTTAGCAAGCCCGCGCCTGCGAACCTCCACGGATACCAAATGCGTGAGCCAGACACCGGCAAGCGCGGCAAGCAGAAATGCCGCGCCCGCCAAGATGACAGATGCGTCACCGTACGAGAACAGTGTCATGCTTCGACCTTCTCAAGAACCAGCGGGGACAGTCCCCGCACTACCAGACATCTATAGTTGTTCATGTTGGATATTATACCAAAAAAACCACCTGCTGTACCGTGGCAATGAAATCCATTGACCTTCCTGTACGGTGGACCCCATAGTACAGTTGCTGTCCGCCGCACTTACCGCGACTGCGGAACCAGCGGGGACAGTCCCCGTACGACCACAGACTTCTACTATTCATTCCACTTATCATCATCGAAGGCGACAATCTTCCATCCTGTCGCTTCGCGACGGAGCGTAAGCGACAATGGCTCCGTCATCGTACGGACGGTAAAGTTCTCCCGCAGCGAGGCGGAGACACTCACCTGCTGGTTGCTCGACAAAGTGGAATAGGCGACCACGACAAGGTTAGAAAAATCGGAATCGTTCATCACCGTGCCGAACGACGCGGCCACATCCTCCGAAATGTTTGTGGTGCCGCAAAGCCCGGTCAGGCCAAAAAGATAATTTGTCTCGAAATGATAGTACAGTTCCCGTAAATTGCCAGACCGAAGAGCCTTAACCGTGCCGAGAAACACAGTGTCCGGAGACGATGCGTCGCACGATGGCAGCCGTGCCAACTCGTTTGTGGACAATGGAACTCCCACCAATGCCGTTGCATTGGTCAACGGTTCCATGACGACAGCCGCCGACAACACCCCAGCAAAAGCCAAGACTATCGCCATGACACCATAGCGTTTCTGAATGTCGCGTAACATGTCATTCAAGGATTTCATGGATGATTTCCACAGGGAGCCCATTTGTGTACGATGAAAGTTCAGCATTTGGGTTCATTTTAAACAACAGCATTGCAGCATCCGCGTTTATGAATCCTGCTGGTGGCATGACGTCCAAACCACCAGGCTTGAACAGCACGTTCCAGACATTCGTATCGACTTCCGTACATTGATTGCCCTGAAATACATTCAACAGGTTGGTAGCCGCGACAAAGGCGACTTCCGGATGACCATCGTCAATCATGGCGTTGGCAAACACGTTCAATGCTCCTATGCGTTGCCACGCCGTCAATCCCGCTAACTCCGTTTCAATTTCCCGACAAAGGTTCGTGGCACAGTCAAACGAAATCTGATCTGCCATGTTTTCCGAATGATCAAGCAATATGGATGCCTTCAGGAGTTTGCTGGTGGAGCGATCCAAGACGCCGGTTGCCGACATGGTAACGACATCAAGATTGCTCGTCATCATGAAATTACGGCGATAATCATTTGTCGACATGAACGAGACAATCTCGGGAAGCGTCATCATCTGCTGCGAGAACGCAGATGCAGAGCACACAATGGCAAATGCCGCCATAGACATTTTTTTCATCGTGTGCCATGGGGGAACCCATGGCATAAATGCAGGGACAGACAGGAACAAGGCAACTGTTATGGCAAGTGCATTTTTCATCTTGTCATCTCTTCAAGAATCCGTACTCGTACACCTTCGGCTCTATTTGGCGCGCGAGGTCCTTCATGGCCGCGCGGAGGTTCGCAAGAAGCAAGGCGTATGTCTCGTCGGAAGAGGTCGAGTTCATCTTGGTCTTGCCCTTCGCATCGGTCTTCGCGCCCTGGAAGTGAAGCCGGATGTCGTAGAAAGACGCATTCGGGTCCGCGTCCGGCTGGGCATGGTAGTAGCGCCACAGCTCGCGACCCGCGTCAAGGACGGCGCGGGCGGCGGGGGAGAGATTCTCGCGCAGAGACGCAGAGTCGCGGAGGTAGTCGCTCATGAAGTGGCTCTTGAAACAGTCCTTCGCGCCGACTTCTTCCTCGGCGAACGGAATCCAGTGGTTCACGCCGTCGCAACTGCTGACGCGGTTCTGCGTACTGAAGAGAGTCCAGACGATGCAATCGGATATGAACAAGCTGTCGTCTGCCCACTTCTCCTTGGGGAAGAGGAACTGGTCTCGGTCATTCAGCCAATCTGCGTCTATGCAGAGCCGCACGGCGAAATAGACGCAGAACTGCGCAAGGTTCCTCTCGGTTATCCAGTTGCCCTTCACCTGCTTCAGGTCATTGGGCGACGGCTTGAGCGTAATGAACACACCGTTGTTGTTCTGGAAGTCTGACCCAAGATAGCGGCAATAGGCGAGCCTTTCGCCGGTCTTGTCGTAGAATCGACGGATCCAGTCCATGAGCAGGTTCACGCCGTCGTTCGAATGTATCGTCTTGGTGCCGATCAGCTCGCCCTTGCGGTCGTAAACATCGGCGATTGTCGATGTAAAAATATTTTCAGAAACCCCATTGACGGCGAAAATGGAATATGCTATACTTCTTATGTCGCCGAGGTTTCGGGATAGTGCGGACTTAACGTCCGAAGACCCTGCACGCATAACCTCGGCGTATTTTTTTATATCGTCTATCTTCCCCACTTCGTGGAGATAAAAGCGGTAACCATTGGATCGCGTCGAGTTCACGATGACAATCGCGCAATACGGCAAACCGCCAATTTCAACTGGTGCCATGACAATAAATGAATCATAGCCACGCCCCTTCCAATTGTGCCTGTGCGCGGCAACCATACCGTTCTTCAGAATTTCAGGCACCGCAAGGAACGCAGACACCTTGGCGCGTCCAATGCCATGGTGGATTGAATCTCCCACGCCGCCATGCGTGAGAAATATAGTGCCAATCTCAGGATGCACGACACGCAAACCCATTCTTTCGTAGGTCGCATATACGGCGTCCTTAAGTGCGCGAAGCCCTTTCACCTCCTCAAACTCGTGCCCTGTCAACTTCGCCACCGGCTCCCCCTCAAGAAACTCGCGAATTTTCAACAAACGGATTTGTTCGCGGCTAACGCCGCTCACGAAAGGAACATCCCCTTCCGCGAAGGCCGTTAGGCCTGAGCAAATCCGTTTGTTATCACTCTCCTCCCCAAGCCGCCAGACGAAGAAGCCAATGGGAAACTTGCCCTTCACATTGTCGAACGTGTCTGCGGGGACAAGAAAACACTTCTCCAATCTGCCGGCAAACTCCTTGCGGAATGTCTTGAAGTTTGGAGCCTGCAAATGCTTCAATGTCGAGAACTGCCCTATGACGCATCCGGGAATCTCGTCGTGTATGCGCATGAGGAAGAGCGCAAAGAGCTCATTGACCGCCGCGCCGATGCGCGGCTTCAATTTTGCGTTGAGCGAATGTGACGCAACCCCCGACTTGTTCTCTCCCGTTCCCGTCTTGGTCCTCGTGCTTGCCGCCTCGGCATACGGAGGGTTGAAGTACATGACGAGCTTCCTGCGCCGCTCCGGGTCGTCGATTATCTCCTTCAGGCCCTTCGGCAGATTATCGAACGAGTCGTTCAGGAAGTCGAACCGGAACACGTGCGATTCAAGGAGGTTCGCGCCGTTCCTGATGCGCTCGTGCATGACGTCCACGTCCTGCTGGTCGAGCGTAGAGACCCATACGCGGTACTTGTCCGTGAGGCCGACCTCCATGTTGCCCGTGCCGCCCGCGCAGTCCCACACGTAGTACTCCTCCTGCCAGTTCTCGCCGAGGACGTCTGCAAGATAGCGCTGCGACAGTTCGACCCACGCCTGAGGGGTGAAGAACGCTCCCTTGCGCTCGCGCACGTCCTGCGGGACGAGAAGGTCGAGGCGGTTCACTATGTAGTTCCAGTACTCCTTCTTCGGCGGACGCTTGTACCTCCGCCAGAACGCCGAATAGGCATCTAGCCCATTATTTTTAACACAGAGACTCAGAGGCTCAGAGTCACAGAGTCTTTTCCCGTTCTCTGTGTCTCTGTGCCTCTGTGTTAAAACATTATTCTTGAACCCGAACGAGAGGCTTGAGAACAGATTGTCCTCGTTCTTGCGCCTCACGGTATAAGGCGTCGGCGACTTTGCGTCGAACGTTATGTAGAAGTCATTGGCTATTCTGTCGTCGGAGATGTCTGCCGTGCCGTTGTCGTCGATGTTCATCTCCGCAAGGTAGAAGTCGCGGTCGTAGATGCCGTACTTCTTCTTGAGGACGTCCCACGGCGCGTCGATGAACGGCAAGACGGCCTCCCGCCACTGCCGGTAGATGTGGGTGAAGTTGTTCTTGTTGATGAGAATCCTCGAGATGTCGCGGCGTCCCGACTTGAAGTTGGCCTTGATGAAGCGGCGCAAGGCGGCCTCGTCGTCCTCGTAGCGAAACAGAAGCTTCTCGTGCTCGATGGCGCCCTTGGCAAGGGAGTAGAGCTCCTTGAACTCCTTGGACTCGTGGTCGCTCGGCGCGACGGTCCAGTCGAAATCGTTCTTGCCCAATACGCCAAGGACGGCGTTGTACGGAAGAAACGCGATCTTCTCCGCGTCGAACGCACCGAGGAAGTGCGGAGGAAGGCTCCTGTCGGCCGTGTGCTGTCCGCCGATGGTGAGTATGAGCTGGACGAAGCTCGCGACGATGTCGCGCTTGACGCCCGCCTTTGCCTCCGCCCAGAGCATTGGTTCCGCATCGTAGCCAAGGGAAAGCTCCGTCGCCGGGACATCGACGCAGAAGTCGATGTTCCCGATGATACGCGAGCAGTCGAACGCGCCGAACCAGTCGGCGGCGACCTTGTTCTTCAGCTCCTCCTCGCGAAGCGACTTCGGATATGCCCTTGTTTGTACCATGCCGATATTATACCAAAAAACCGCCTGCTGTACCGTGGCAGAACCTCTTCAGTTGTGCGTTGGGTTTCGATTGGTGCATGGGAGATACCATCATTGGGTAAACAGAATCTCGGCCTCGTGAACTGACAAAGAGGCCCTCTCCATGACGTTTGTCCTGAATGCCGGACGCATTTCTCCGGGCATTGACGACAGATGCCGTTGCACGTCCGTGCGGTTGCTCGGATTAAGGTCGAACGATGCGTTAATCGCATTTGTCAGACATTGCCAGTCTGTGTCGGAATCGGCCATTATTATGGTCGATGCCGAAATCGCCAATCCTGCAACCAGTGCTTTACAGTGCATTTTCATTCCTCCACTTGGTGTTCAGTTCCATCCATTACGGCGTTCGTCCACGAAAAGACGTGAAAGTTTTTGCGAATCACTTTACTGCTTCAGAAAGGTCATCGAACTCCGAAAGCCATTTCGGCGTGTAACCGAGTCGGACAAGCCCTTTTGCGTATCTCTTTGCCCACTCGGACAATTGGGCAAGAGTCCATTCCCCATCATTGTAGCACGCCCACTGCAAATCTACCTGATACCACATATACTGCCTCGTAAAACCATTTTCCGACTCGATTTGCGTCTCCCATTCTGATATGAAGCTATCAACTGCCAATTCCATATCCATCCGACCTTTCGCATGAAAATCATCCTTGTATCGAAGAAGAACCTGCAGCACCCGAAAGTCAAGTTGGGACATGGGGCTCTCGTAATCTTCACGCATTAAGAATACGTTCCCGACAAAAAGCGCAAACTCAATGTTTATTCGGCAATATTGCATGAAATCAATGGGAGTGGCAAACTCCTTCAAGTCCCTTGACATGGTAAAACCCTCCTCCATGGCATGGACAGCCGTAAAGGCCGGTCCAACAAAAGCCTTCTCCGTCATATTGGACACAACATCTGGCATCTCCATGATCCTCGCCCTCATGGCCGAGACGTCGCCCTTCCTATAAGAAGCGACTATCTCATTGAATGCCCGCGCCACGGCATTACTCTGTTCTGCCGTGACAGGGACTCTTTCCGGCGGATGGTATCTATATGCAAACGCACAAGGCCGTCCATCACGTGACGAATGTCCCCAGTGTACACGTCCACCTCTCGGAGATCTGATGCGGACGCGGTAATCATCCCCTTGCTTGAGACGCTCCAATGGCCTGCGATCCAGCGGCTCGCGAGACGATGAATCGACATAATAGTGCCGTATCGCCATCCACGAGCCCAATGTGGCTATGCCCATGATGGCAATCACGACGACAAATGCAACAGTTCTCCTTACCATGTTGGATGGCTCTCCTGTAGTGTATTTCCGTCCAGGACAACTCGACAGAACCTACTGCGAGAAGTCCAGTGCCCGAATTTGTCAACTCGGGTCTCTCCGGCTTGATCAACGTGAAATCGCTGGCTATAAACACTCTTGAACACAAGCGGTCTCGTGTCATAACCTAGATTTATCTCATGGTCTGCTCGCAAGACATAAAACACATTGTCGGACGCTCCTTTCCTGTGCCAGCCGACAGGTATTTTCCAAATAAGTTCTCCGCCTGATTGCCAATTCGAAATCGTGTCCGCAATATGAGCTGCATCTACAAACCAGAAGTTGCCTTCTTTTATAGGATGTGCTCGACCTGCACCTCCTTCAAACGTGTGTGTGCGCCTATGTCCATTAGTGAAACATCCCGTTATCGTGTCCTCTTCGTCGCACGGTACTTCCGATACGGCAATCCCACGAAATGAAACATCCATTGGTCCGATGTAGTTTGTTGTGACAAGCGTCGCCGTTCCTACGGAACCAGATGGCCAGCATCGCCTGTTCCCCTCGTAAAAAATGTCAACATAGTTGAAGCCCCACTCCGCACCTCTCGTTATCACCGTATTGGGTTCCACAAGCGTAATCAGAGGGGAGTACTCAACATCACCCTTGGTTACTCTTATTGGCGGACAAAAGTTCGCCGATATGGGACAGGTATATGTCCTTTCGCTGCTTGCATCCACTACAGGACTTGTTCCGAAAAGTTCGTATTCACTGGAATCAACGTCGTTTGTATCATGCTTCGTCGTCGAAAGGACTACGGATGGAGATTGCGGGTACACCTTGAAAAGCACTTTCTCTCCCACTCCGTACACATGCCGGTTTGTGCAAGGGTTCTCAGGGGCCTCCCAGACCGCCGCGAGCTCGAGGCGGATGGACGTCGCACTGCACGCGTTCGAGGAGATCAAGCCTGTTGTATTCTCGGCCACGGTCGCAGTCACCGCAATGTCATCCTGAGTTTCGCTCGCCTCGAGCCCGTCATAGACTATCGAGTAGCTGACGCTCGTCTCGGCGGGGACGGACACGGGCGCGAGCGGCAGACCCGGACCAGAGAGGTGGCTCAGCTTCACGAGGTTGGTTGCCGAGACCGTCAGCGTCGCGCCGTTCAACCCGCCGCTTGCGATGACGTTGAGACGTGTACGGGTCGAGCGCCGGGGAACCCATTCGCCGGGTTTGTTTTCGTATGCGTCCTCGAATATGACCGCAGGCGCCGAGAACGTCGCGGACACCGACGCGGAAACGGAATTGGTGTACGGAGGAGTCGCCGGCGTCTCCGTCCACACTGGCCCAGTGCCGTCGTAGTAGCATCCGCAGGGACATGTTGAAGCAAAAAGGAAATACCCTTCGTAGGCATACGTCCCTTCGGCGAAACTTCCGCAGCAAGTGCAGCTTTGCGAACAGGAGAACTGAAACGTGTCGCCTGTCCCCGACAAGGTGCAGGCACACCCTAAAGGCTGCCACGAGAACACGCCGCCGAGGTTCAGCGGCGACACGTTCATAGTGAACGGATTGCCACCGGAGCAGGTGATGGTCACGGGTCGGCATACACGTGTCGCGGAGCCGCGAAGAGGAACAATCTCCGTCTCGGGGTCGGACGAGCCTACGAAGGAGATAGGGAAGTCGGACAAGACAGAGTATGTCTTGCCAATGAGGACGACGACATCGTTAGTCACGCCCGACTTGGCGATAAAGCGCGGATCGGGATAGTCGCTCGGTCTGTCACCCGTAAACGTTATCAAGGCATCCGGCCCCCTCGCGACGACACTTACGGTACAGTATGCGTTGGTGTTCCCTCCTTCGGGTAGGATGTTCGCGGGGCCGAAGAAGTCTCCGTCGCACAAGAACGGACTGGTGTCGTCGTAGTTGATGATTCCGTCGCCGTCCCAGTCGTCTGGGTTGACGCGGCGGCAGACGGTCTCGACGTTGTTGCTTCGCGTCGTGAAGTCGCCGTTGGCGAAGAGGCGTATCTGCGCGTTGACGGGCGCGTTCGTGTCGCCGCCGAGAAAGAAGTTCTCCCAAGTGAGGACGCGCGAATCGTCGTCTTCCGCGAGAGCCCACAAGCGGCTCAAACCGGGAACGGCGGACATTGGAACGCCGACGGCGCATATCTCGTGAGCCGTGTCCTTTGGCCTCGGACGTATGCGCCCATCGACGAAATACCAGAACGACGAGAACGCCGCGCCGTTCGTGCCAAGCGGGAACATCCAACTGGTGGGAAGAGGCGTGCCCGCCGAGCCGAGATCAATGACATTGTTCCCGAACGACGACCGCGCCCCGTGGATGTGCCAGTTGTTGACATACACGGCGTTCGAGGGCATTTCATACGAAACCGTCTCGTTTGTCGTGACGCACTCTACTCGCCATCCGCGCGCGACATCATCTTCCGTTACCGTTTCAACGACAGGCGCAGACCTCGGCGGCATCGGCACCGGCGGAATGTTGTTCACTCCGTTCGTCTTCTGCGCGACAATGCCTGTGCCGACGGCAAGGGACAAGCACGCGATAAGCACCGGAACCGGAAGCTTCCGCAGGCCCTTGACTCCAATCCGGCAGAGCCAAGCAAGTATAAGCGCGCACTCAAGTGTAACTACGCCATTGCCAAGCAAATGCCAATCCATGCCGCACCCCCTACCTGATCCTTATGTCGAACCTGACTTTCTCGACATCCACGGAAACGCTCTCGCCCATCTCGTCAGCGCCGCGCCTGACGACCTTTACAAGATTCCAAGTCGGATCGAACTCGCCCTTTCCGATGACAAGTCCGTTGC